>Ga0209755_10007209_pt1 | contig 12096 bp, 7 predicted proteins | sample TergutCo191P1_FD_187301 | JGI IMG/M metagenome (GOLD analysis project Ga0209755, IMG submission 187301) | Cornitermes sp. P1 segment gut microbial communities from Petit-Saut dam, French Guiana - Co191P1 (SPAdes) (version 2) | ecosystem: Host-associated > Arthropoda: Insects > Digestive system >...
TTTTCCCAGTTCCTTAAGGTAATTGACATCTTTCGTTTCAATGGTGTTTCTTATAAATATGCATGATCCCCCTGATGCACTGTGGCTCCTACTAAAATTACTGACCAGCCTAAAGCCATCGATATTTACAACTTTCAGTTGGACTTCTGATAGCCAGTGTTCGGTAAAACATAGAATATTTATATTTGAAAGTTCTATAGCTAGCATAATGTTTATGTCCAATAATTTGTTGCTTAAGCTTTGAACATTGTGATGTAGTAACTTTATTTCATAGACCTTAGAGTTCATAGCACTGTTTATTTCATTGTGGAGATCTTGCCTGTTTGTTGAGCTGACTAATTCATTGATCTTGGTAGATTGGCTCACTGTTAATACAGGAGCTATGTTGTCCATAAAAAATCTTGGTCTCTGGGTGTTGGTTTGTTTCTCAGTCGTTTGGTGAGTTGAGGATGATCATTTTTGACTTCATTTTCGTTTTTCTTGTTGGGTGATGTAGCTGGGTCTTGTGGTGTCTTTGTATGAGACCCATTTCCATTTAGCTCGGGGAAAGAGGTGTCATCTTTCCAGTACAGACCAATGGGAGACACCTCCTCTTTATTGAGAAAGCTTCCAACTGCTCTGGCTAGTCACCATCGCCTGAAGTGAGGTAGACTGCATATCATCTCCAGACTGTTTATCCTTGGCATGAACTTGTGTGGAATCATGACCTTTGATTCAGTTATTTTTTTCAGTTTTGATGTCTGCAAAAAAGAGCAATCTTGGGAAGCGGAAAAATATCCCGCGACCCACTCCAATTCAGCCCCAGATTTCAACAGTACATGATCATCTTGGAGCAGGTAAGGTACAATGGTAGGGGTTTGTAATCTTTGTCATGTAAGTTATGAAGATTAAAAACAACATGCAGTTTCTAGCGAAATGTGTTGATATTATTTATTTTAAAAATAATGTTCGCAAGAGCACTGCTTACATAACTGATAAATCTGAAGCCTTTTTGCTTTTCTTGCATGATTGGCCTTTTTTAAGGATGCTGTATCATTAAGAGTTTTGTGGCTTACTCAAGAATTTTGCAGTGCTATTTTTGCTTTGTCATCATCTGAAATGAGGTAATGGGCGCATCATTTCAAGACTATTTGTAGCTTGAACTTCTGTAGAATCATGATCATTGATTCAGTTTTTTTCTCTCACTTTCTCTCTCCAGATATGGTGAGGTCTGCAAGAAGGAGTATGCTTGGGAAGCGGAAAAATATCCCACGACCCATTCCAATTCAGCCCCCAGTTTCAACAGTAAAACATCATCTTGGAATGGGTAAGGAACAGTGTCAGGGATTTGTAATCTTTGTCATATAATCTTTATATGGAACATCCCTGTTGGTGTAACTTTCGTAATGTATATTGATGTTTCTAATTGCACACAAGACACTCTTTGTGATTGCTTATTGTCTGGCTACTAGTTTTGACATAAAGTATAGGTCATCTTGAGGCCAATTATACAAGAACTAAACAGAAACTAAATACGGTAAGGTAGGAGATCTCCACCTTAATACATTAAAAATACATTAACTATGTATATACTAAGCATAAAGGTACAATCAATTGCAAATGCCCCAAGGATGTTATAAAAGAACTGTATAACTAAATATAAGTACTAAGTACAGGAAATTTATATAATAAAGTGAATAAATTTCTTGTCCTTAATATTTTATATTTATTTATACAGTTCTTTTATGTCCTTAGACCATTTGCAATTGATTATACCTTTCGACATTGTATACACATTTTTAATGTATTTTCAATATAATAAGGTGGAGATCTCCTACCTTACAACATTTAGTTTCTGTTTACATTCGTGTTCTTGTATAATTGGCCTAATGATGACCTATACTGGAGGCCGAAACTAGTTTCCAGACAATAAGCAATCACAAAGAGTGTGTGGTGTGTGTGATTGGAAACAGTGATATACAGTACATTTGTCAAATAAGGTGTTAAAATGAAGCCTAAACAAGCACTTTCAAATGAAACATTTTGATATTGTATAGTTTAAAAATAACATGACAAAAGCACTATTTGCGTAACTGATAAACCTGAAGACTTCTTACCTCTTCTACATGATTGACCTTTATTGGAGAAGCCTATATCAGTTGCAATTTTGGTAGTTGACCCCACCATGTGATTGCTCACCCAAAAAGTGTACTTTCCATATGCTCCTCCACAGAGTTTAAGAATGCAGTTGTACCAAAAACTTTTAATACGCAAATCAGCGCTTATATATGTATATACACACACACACACACACACACACACAGAGGGTGCCAAAAAAATGTATACATGTATGCGCTCCTCTAATGACAACCGCGCTTGACTGTCCTGCCTGTCGCATGGTGACGCTAGCATTCATTTGATTAATGCCATCTGTTGAGCGAACGTCCTACTACGTATTGCTACCATAATTCAAATCAACTTTGAAAAGTAATACATAGATAACATCTCGTAAAATTTGTATACATTTTTTTGGCACCCCCTGTGTGTGTGTGTGTGTGTATATATATATATATATATATCTCACAGCTTGCTTACATTTCACATATATTATATATTTATATATAATACAGGTGAACTGTATGAAAGCTGTGATGATTTACTCCAAATGATGTATTTTTATTATTGCTTCACTATTACTAGCCAGTTTAGAAACTGCTGAAGCAATATAACCTGCTAGTGCCATTCATTTCCACAGATGCTGTAGTCAAACTACCAAACTAATAGTGATGTTAAAGGTAAAGGTAAAGTTCATCCTATAACAGGCCACAAAGGCCTAGAGGTGGATAGACGTATAGCTTACTCTTTCCTTAACCTCAGCACTAAATGTGGGTAGGTGGTCAATGCCATGCCCCAGCTGCTTTACCCCTGGGAAAGACCTGGTACCCATTGTATAGGAGGCTAGGTTGGTCTGACTGTGTGTGGAAAATCTCGCCTCCACTGGGATTCGATTCCCAGACCGTCCAGCCCGTAGCAAATCGCAATACCGACTGCACTATCCCAGCCCACAATAATGATTTTAGTCATGTGATTACATAACTGAACACTACTACAAATTTCACATAACATGCTACCTGTAAGTTACCCAAACTATAATTTTCTTCTTTCTTCAGAGTTAACAGAAAATTCACTACTCACATAACATCACAGCTTTATTACTGAATGTTGCTATTGGGCAGGTAGCAATTATGCTAAATATTCAAGAGTTTCCAAGTTCAAGTTTTGGCCTTAATAATATTAACTTTCCTGACTGATGTTTATTGATTTTTAACTTAGTCCCACCATGCCTGCTGTTTCCTCACTCTTTGCAGTTCATTATCCACTATCATGCTACTCTTTGATATTGTACAGTCAGCTGCTGACAGTGTCATTAAATGAACCATAAATAAATGAAATTAAAATGAATGAATGTGTTTGAAACAAAAACATATGGTCACTGTACCTCTATTTTTCCACTTGATGCAAGAAACTGGCATTCATGATATTGCTACATGTATGGTACATGCAGTGTCCTAATCCAAAGGAACTTGAAATTAAATTTGATATAGCTAAAACATAATGAAATGAAAATAAAGCAAGATGAAAAAGGAAAATTGGTGTTTACCTGTGTCTTTTTATTCATTTTTGTCATGATTAACCTTTACTATCCTATGCAACCATATGCTGGTTCCTAAAATGTACTTGTGAATGGCCTAGCATGCTGTGTGCTGGTCTGTATATGTGAATAGTTGGTAGCATGCTGTAGGAAACTTAACAAAGTATTTGTTCTTACATGTCTGTTCAATGAGATGTTTTGTGATTCTGAAAACCTGCCATTACCAGATGATACAGCACAGCCTCAATTTAAATCAAGTTCTGCACTAGGAAAAGATGGAAGTCAGAAGAGTGTGTGAGTCATTTTGGTCCCACATGCAGGTGCAGAGAAGAAAGCTGTTTAGAATTCTCATGTAAAAGAAGTGAAGACCTTGTGTCTATTACTAGTTTATTGCCAATGAACCAATATTGGTTTCTGTGCATTTATCGCTTTTCTTCATGCCAAATTACCTGGAGATATATGTGGAAGTGGTATAATCACTTTCAGAATTTTCATCATTTTTGTAGTCTTGGGCACCACCCTCTGTCTGCTTTGTCTTTTAACCCTGCTTTTACACCCTTTGATAGAATGTAAATGGCTGTTCTTTCTGGTCATGTCAATTCTACACATTACTGTCAGACTGGTCACAGAAATATCACCATCATAATCTGGGTCAAATATCAATTCAACAGTATTTCCTAAGTTTAGTTCCTGTTGTTTTGAATTCAAAGCAGTATCTTCTGAACTGTGTATACACATGTGTAACATGACTGACACAAATATGCATCTGCTAAAGTAACAGCAGAAAGAAATGGGTTTCTTTCCACTAAGAAACTAATCTTTGAAAAAAATTGTGAGAGGACAAATTCTTGTTTAATGAATTAGTCTACTTGCCTGGTATTTTGACATACTTTCACAGTGCACAACTCTGTGTCTATAGTTGCATCAGCTGCATGCATGTGAGTCCATGAGAATCTGACAGTCAGTGAACTGGTTATGAGAGTACTAATATTTCAGAGGAAAATAATGTTACTTGGAAGTGCTTGTAATCTACCAGATTACATCTCAGTGGATGAAAATCATAACACTCACTGTTAAGAGAAACTGAAATCTGTGACAAACATCCTAACCCTCCCTGTTTTGTTATGTGTACTTGAGCAGTTATAGTAACATCTCTTAAACACTTTTTTTGTGTAGAGAATTGTCTTACCATTTACACAACTGTAAGGCCGATGATTTATAATATACAAAATTTGTATCAGTCAAACCACATCCATACATTGACTACAGAATTTAAATGTCTTTTAAACACACAAACCATGTTGTCTAAATATAGTTATGTTTTGACACAAGTTTCATATATTATACTATCATAACACTTCAGGATGTCACATATAAGCAGTTGATTTAATTGATACTCTGCATATTAATGTAATGCAGGCTCGAAGCACATGGACACCATCTGTCATTAGGATTTTGTGGCATTTATTTGACATACAATTTTGGCTTTCAGGGTTTAGCAGCTTCAGGCTGTGGCCACACAGAGCATAGCGTACGCCACGTATGCTATGCACGGGAAAAATAGCTGCCTTTACAGACAATGTAAGGGGGCCACACAAAACTGCATACACTATGTATGCTGTGTTGGCGATGTAGCTACGGCGCCATGTTTGATTTGTGGCTATATTTTGAAACGTCACTGAGGACGGGCATGCGCATTAGACCCCATGCAGTCACTTGCAGCCAGCAATACGTAATTTGTTTTCTGTTACGTCAGTTCAGAAATACATTTAATTGAGTTTAATTGTGTGTTGTGTATATTCTGAGTAATGTCCCTGGAGCAATTAATTGAAGAGGTGAGGAAATATTCATGCCTCTGGAATAAATCCAAGGAAGAGTACCACAATCAAAACATATGGGTTAACTCCTGGGAGAGGATTTATGGAGAACTGGAAAAAACAGGTAAATACAGTTCTAATTTTAATTTTTATTGTAAAATACAAGCTGTAAATTTAATAGGTAGATATTTATCCAAAAATTAAGTATACACAAGTATTTTTACTAATTCACATGATTCACTACTCTCTTTTGCCACTCAACGCGGCCTTCATCAGACATAAAATATTCCATGAATGAATTATAGACATCTAGAACTTCTCTTGTTGAATTGGTTGCAGCAGCGATGTTCATTCATACTGGCGGGTTGGTTTGTTCTTCTCCAAGTGCAGGATTGGTTTCGGTTGGTGATTTGAGTGTGTAATTGTGCAGGACAAGAGTAACTAATATTAATTTATCACAAAGTTGGACATGGCATTTAAATGGACGCTGATATATGCTCCAAGTATTAGCAAGGATGCCAAAAGTATTTTCTACTGTATTTCTGCTTCTTGAAAGCCTGTAATTGAAAATTCTTTCTGCCTCGCTGTGTATTCGAGCGCTTCTGGGATAAGGCCTCATGAGATATTTCTTAAGGGGAAATGCTTTGTCCCAAATTACGATGTGTGGTAAAGGGACACCCCCTAAGTTTTCATCTGGAGGCAAACCAATGTTTTATCTTCCTAAACGCATAGCAATATGACTGTTGGCAAACACATTTCCACCACTCACTCTCCCATACTGCCCTACAACTACAGTAAGGAATCTTTTATTAGCATCAACCAATACAAGCAAAACAACAGAGTGATATTTTGACGTTTTGCTGACCGTGCATCTCAGTATATTTATCTCAGTATTTAACCAACTTGATGCACAAAATTTGTTTCACAGTAAGTTTTGTTTCATGCCTCTACATGTTTTGAGCACATGTGCTCATCATCAGGAGGTCAAAATTGCATTTCACAGCCTCTGGTATCATCACACTGAAACAAATGAGTGGTCTAAAATTACTAAAATACAATTCTATAAATATGAGCAAATAGTAAAATTTATGTGTGAATTTTTCGGGTGTGATTACTGTGTATTGCTGTAAACATGCTATGTAATTTAGAAGTTATGTTTATCCAGCTATTAAACTTATTAGTAAGGTACTATGTCTATTTACGTTTATGTTTGCTTAGTCTATCTAGTCATAAAATTGTATAAATTTTGTGCATCAAGTTGGTTAAATACTGAGATAAACAGAGTGATACTTTTTGTAATTAAAAAATTCTAACGCCCTGTGTGGAGGTGCCTTAATATGAACATGTTTACCATCAATCGCTGCAACGCAGTGAGGAAAGTTCCACTTTTCCTTGAAAACTTTTTCCGATGCTCTCCAAATTTCCTCATGCGGTTCAGGCATTACTATAGGCTGAAGGTTTTTCCAAAGGGCTTCACAGACCTCTTTGACAATTCCACTAACTGTAGACCTACCCATGTGGTAGGTGAAAGCCAATGATCAGATCAAATTTCCAGTTGCTAAGAACCTGAAATAATAACTTCAAAACGTTAAATGAATAAATAATTATAATAAAATGCTATTACAAAGTGTTTAGTTTAGGGTAGGTCATGTATATGTAATACGTAGTGCTATTTTTCTTGCAGTAGAGGTACTGAAATGTGAATGGAAGAAACTGCAAGACTGCCACAGGCAAGCTATGCCAAGGAGAAAGACAAAAAGTGGTGATGCTGTGAAGAAAATGAAACCTTGGAAATATGAAGAGCTGATGTCTTTCCTTCTGTCTGACTTAACTGCATGAGAATAAAGTGTAATTTCAAGATTTATGTAGGTTGAATTCGCATGAGCTTGGAATATACATACTTCTATCATATCACATGAATCTCTTTTTGCACAGGACTCAATCCAATGTCGATGTTGATGATGACACTGAGAATGAGGACAGCTTGATACCGATAGATGGAGCTAATCAACTTGGGGAGGAAGAAGAACAAACGGGGTTAGAGTTGTCCATCAACATAGAAAGGGCAAGTAAGAAGTGCAGGAAAGATTTCAATAAATTTCAGAAAAGTGACAAGAAAGGTGTTGACAAGATATTGACATTCATTAAAGACAAAAATAAGGATAAGAAACAGGCAGGAGAGCTTGACTTCTTCTTTGCAAGTGCATGAGAAAGCACTAAGCGCCTCCTCCGCCATTTACAACTGAAAGTAAAGGCGGAAGTTATAAAGGCAGTTATAAATGCAGAAACTAAGTGCCTGGACCATGAGCAGTTTAGAAGTCCTACACCCTCCATGAACTGTGAAATAGCTGGTTGTAGTTCAAGAACAACACCTTCACCTGTTACGCCTTTCTACCCATCAACTGGTCATAATTAAGCGCAAAAAAATACTTCAAACACAACGTACAGAAATGCAGGACTGCTCGACAGTGCAACTTACTTTCATCAGTTATAGTAACCCATGTGTGTCATTTTTGGACAATGTGTCAATGAATAAAAATCACAAATAAAAGATGTGTTTTCTTACCTTAAACAAAGAGTTAGTCGTTCCTCTGCTGAAATGCTTTCCCTGTAGTTCACTTCCTTCTTTTCAATGTCATCCTTGATAAGTGACAAAGGTGTTCAAACTGATTACTACTCATTCGAAAATATTCTTTGAATTCAACTTCATCTTGACGTAACTTTCATCAGGTGATGAAATTCGCCAAACTCTCTTCTTTTCATTTTAACTTCGTGTACCCACTTTCTTTCACGTTTATTACCCACTGCATATAATAACAAAACCTCATCGTCACTGTCGTCACTTTACCAGGGCAATCTACCCGCCAACATCTTGTACAAGTGACGATTAAAAAAAATTTTTACTTTTCTTGGCTGTCTTGTATGAATCGCAGCCATTGTGGCCACTTGGTGTAGTGAACGTAGCAAACATAGCGTACAAAGCATACATAGCATAGTGCTCTATGTGGCCTCAGCCTTATACGTATGAGATTATTGCAGCATTTTGGCATACATTGCAATGGCAGTCTTAAAAGTTGAAGTTTACCAAAGCAGAACAACCTCAACATACAACATGACAAAACTCCAAAAGCCAGTTACACAGACTTTTGGGATAGATACTGTATTTAGTGTCAGTACATGGCATAATGAGAGCAAACTGTTTTTTAGGCCCAGTAAAACGTCCAGAATGTGTGAACCTGCCACATGCTAGACGTAAATTGTGGCCAACATCAGAGAAACTCATCAGGAATCGGAACAATAACAACCAGGTATAGTTAAGTTCTGGTTTTATTGCTTGTGTTTGCAAAATTGTGAAAAGCGACTATTAGCTTCTGTCTGTCTGCCCACATGAAACAACCTGTCTTCCACTGACAGATTTCCTTGAAATTTGATTTTTGAATACTTTTTGAAAATTTATTGTGAAAATACAAGTTTCATTAAAATTTGACAAGAATAAGGGGTACTTTTCATGAAGACCTATGTACATTTATGCTAAAATAAATCAATCAGTTCTTAGAATGAGAAATGTTTCAAACAGAAGTTTCAGGGAAAATCAATACACCTCAATCATGTTTTTCTGAAAATATTCTAGTTTATGAGAAAATGTGGTATAGACAGACAGGTCACAGTTGACAATAGTGTGGTGATTGCATATTGCTTGCCAGATAACTAAGATTACAGTTAACACACTCAGAATATATAATACTTATTGCTTTTTTATGGCAACAGTGGTTATACGAATGTGCTTTAATGTTATGTTTGTATGTACATTGCATCTCTTGTTTTATGAGTTACCCTAATGTCTAATAAGGAAATTTATTAGGTAAGTTACCCGTAGCCTGAAAACAGGTAATACTGTTTTACTGACTTGTATGTGGGAGGTGCCCATTACAAATCTTGGCCTGGACAGGAACTATCCTGACAGATGTTTGTGGTTTTCTTCATGACACCTGAGACTAATTACAGACTATCAGTAAATTCTTAAAAATTTTATAAAAACATTGATATCTTAGAAATTATTGGACAAGATTCAATGAGATAAAAACCGTTGAACTTTGAAATAAATTCAGAATATCAGAGTGTGTGTTGTGTCATACAGTATTAGTATTCTATACAGGAAGCCTAAAACTCAACCTTAACTTATTAAAATAAAAGATATATATCTTTGTTTTAAAAAAAAATGCACTACTTGTAAAACTGATGTGTTCTTTTTGCTGTTGGAATCTTTACAGCATAAATTTTTTGTGGTGTTCTTGAAACCAAGGATACACTGTTTCACTTCAATTTCCATCATTCACATACACTCACTGGGAACATCACTATGAGCAGAAGTACCTGGTTATTGTTGTACTAGCCTGTGTACTTCATCTGATAGATGATGTCAGTTTTGAACTACATACTGGCTATGCCACTTATCAGTGAGTGAATCACAGATCTTGTGTTCCATTTAGTGTAATTGTAGTGAAGTGAATGGGGTGGTATAATGCAGCATGCTGGTGAAAGACCAGATGTTTTAGATGATCTTGGTGCCTCTATCTGTCCTAATGATGGCAGTAGCATGATCATCTGAAATTTCAGTGCTTTCATACCAGTTTATGTACATACATGGCCTCACACTACAGAAGACAAAAGACAGGTCTGAAGACTTAACTGCACAATAAGTCAGTGCCCTGACTCATTCAGTCTGCATATGTGAGAGTGTGCATATGTGAGAGAGAGATAAAACTGTCCATGACTGAAATACAAATCTTGGTCACTGCTACTGTTCTTCACATTTCCCATGATTTCTGTATTTGTGTGTGTGTGAGTTTGCGTATCACAGAGAAAGAGAGTGAGAAGAAATGACAATCATTCATGGAAGTCATTAATTATAAATGACAAACGTTGCTGGATCAAATTACTTCATTTTAGCTATGATAATCATCAAACCTGGAGAGCTGTGTTCAAAGTTTGGCTGGACTCTTGTACCCAAGTGGTAATACATCACATGCAAAGGATTTCCTTGATTGGTACCATGTGGTCATGCTGGGCTACTTTGGCCATATCATGGCTGAGGTGGTTAGAAGCAGTTAGTAGCTGGCCTGTTGCCTTGGAGGCCTGGGTTTAAACCTGTGCCTGTCCATTTTATGGTGGACAGAGTGATACCTGGACAGGCTTTTCTGTCTGTACTTTGGTTTTCCTCTGTCTGATTCATTCACTAGTGCAGTACTCATATCTTATTCAGCACTGATAGAAACTGAGTTTCTTCAAACAAAACACTTCTGTCTGAATGCATCCAAAAAGTTAAAGGATGTAATGCATAAGTTATGCAAAAATGACACAAAATGAGAAGAATTATTGTAATATTATTGTTGTCTGGGACATGTCACATAGTTTGGTATCAGTGAATCAAGGTACCTGGTACTACATCCCAGAAAGGTGGCAGTAACCACAGTAACCTCAAATCACAAGTTTTAATTAATGTGTGTATAATATTACATTACAGAAATACCATGTACTGCTGTCAGACACATTGCAGTTTTATTTCCTCTTAAAATAGAATTTCATTAAAAATAAACTTATCAATTTTGTTTCAGGACTGTGGAGCTCAAAAGAAAAAAAGAAAGATATATGCAGATGCATGCAACATTTTACCTGCAGCAGTGTGCAGGAATACTGTTGGTTCAGGATTTGAAAATGACTTCCATACAATTGACGCTAAGGAAAATATTTCAGTACATTGTCTGCAGCATATCACAATGAAGACTCCAATTTCCTTAAACAAGGTTGCAACTTCTCACTTTGGTAGTAGACCGTCCATTCCAGATGCATATTTACTGCTGAAGTCTAACACATCACAAAATGTTTCAGATGTCACAAACTATCTCTCAGCTGACTGTATTCAATTTGGTAAAAATAGCCCAGCATGTGACTCTGAAATAATAAGACCGAGTCAGATACCTAAACTCCTGAAGTTTAAGATGCCACAAAGGTCTACAACTTCCACAGGCCAACTTCCAAAAGAGTCTGGTGGACTATGTAAAACATTTGCAGTATCTAATTCTGAGGAAGGAACAGGAATAAATTATATGCATGAAGCTCTCAATTTCAGCAAATCAAAAAGGACTGTAAATTTCAGAAACGATTATGCAAAAAGTGAATTTTATGAAAAATCAGCATCAAACCTTGTAACAGGAACCCTAGATGGATCCAAGTATCTTATTTCACAAAAACTGAAAAACTGTGTAAGTCATAAATCAGAAGAATCCAGTACATTAACGTCTCCTGAAGGAACTTCAGAGATGGTGTCTAACAAGATATCCACATTTGCATATGAAGATACGTTTGCTGTTTCAACAGCAACACAAACAGATTTCATTGTAAAGAATAATAAAGCTATTCAGACTGATAGTGTAATTTGTGCCAAGTCAGGTATAGAGAAACTGTTTGCTCTAAATGAATGTTTACTGAAGCACCAGGAGCAGTTAGATGCTGTGTGTAAGAAACAAGTAGATGAAATGCATGCACTTCAAAATCAGACCAATATTATACACAGTGAAGTGGTAAATATTTTAAATGTTTTCAGCCACACAGACGTAGTTAAGATAAACAGTGACATTATGTTTGAAG
>Ga0209755_10007210_pt1 | contig 12094 bp, 11 predicted proteins | sample TergutCo191P1_FD_187301 | JGI IMG/M metagenome (GOLD analysis project Ga0209755, IMG submission 187301) | Cornitermes sp. P1 segment gut microbial communities from Petit-Saut dam, French Guiana - Co191P1 (SPAdes) (version 2) | ecosystem: Host-associated > Arthropoda: Insects > Digestive system...
TGACACATCTTCAAAGTCGATTGCAACAGCGCCGCCTGTTGAACAGGCTGTCTGATCCATTAAGCCGCAGGGTTTTCCGAAGTAGGTGTTTTCCGCGTATTGACCGATTTGCGCAATTTCCAAAGCAGTACGCTTTCCTTCTCCGTAAAGCGAATCGAATATGCGCCCAATCAGCACTTCCAAAGCGGCGGAGGATGAAAGGCCGGAGCCGGGAAGTACAATGGACTCCGCGTTAGCTGAAAATCCGCCTAAGGGACAGCCGCGCCTGTGTAATTCCGCCGCAATGCCTCTGACTAAACCTTCTGTTGTTCCCGTTTCTTCCGGTTTTGGCAGCAAGTCAGGCTCCCCTTTTTCATCTGTCAGTTTGACTTTTACATCGGGGAATCCTGAGGAACGAAAAAAAACGATATTGTCGGTTCTTTCCCGTACAACGGCAACGCTGTCCAGTTGAATGGACGCGGCAAGCACTTTACCGCGGTTATGATCTGTATGGTTTCCGGCAAGTTCTGTTCTTCCCGGCGCGGTAAAAATCCGGTAATCCTCTTTTGTGTTCGCCGGTTCTGTTTCGGGAAAGCCTTCTTGCTTCATAAGTTTCGCATAACGATACCGGATGTTTTCTATTTTGTTCGCTTCTATTTTACTCGCTTCGCCGAGGGTGCCGTAAAGTTTATTAAAAATTGTTTCAGCTTGTTTCGAATTAATTTTATTTAATAATTCGTTTTTATTCATTATTATCGCCTGTTTTAAGATAAATAATAAAGTAATCAAAAAAAGAGATTACCGCTAAAATGACTGAAATTACAAATAAGACAAACGCCCCTAATTTTAAATAAGGTAAAAATGATTCCCAAACAGACAATCGCTGCGCGGTAGCGGCGAGCAAAGATACGCCAACTGTTATGATATAAGAGACTGTTTTAATTTTTCCGCCGAAGCGGGCGCCCATTGTTTTTCCTTTTTTCAGCATCAGATTACGAAGAAAAAGAATACAGTATTCGCGGTAAATAACAATTAAAAAAAGAATTGCCGGGAAAATGCCGTTTACAGGGTAAATACCGTCAATGATAAAACAAAGAAAGCAGGTTAGCTGTACAAGCGTATCGGCAAAAGGATCGAATAACTTTCCGAAGTCGCTTGTCAGGTTAAGCCTTCGCGCCGCAAGTCCGTCTAAATAATCTGTTATTTCAGAAATGATAAAAATGATCCAAAGAGCCGGTATTGTCCAGCCGGCGCCGTTAATAAAAAATGACGGAAAAAAACGCGGTAAAAGGTAAATGATAAAAAAAACAGGCGCAAAAATAATTCGTGAAAATGTTAATTTATCTGCAAGGTTCATTCTTAATTTTGGCTTGTTAATGCATCTATGTCAATAGATAAATTTTTATGACGAATTTTTTACATCAACTATTAACGGAATAAGCGAAAAGCCCAAATCTTTTCGGATTTTATTGCGCAAATAAGCTATATATGAATCGGTTACCGCCTGAATACGCGAAGCGAAGAAAATAAAGTGAACCGGATTCGCGGATTTCTGAACAACATATTTTATTTTAAATCTGGTGCGCGGTCCTATCGGCGGCGGATATTCCTTCAGCCACTTTTCAAGCGCTTGATTGAGCTGAGACGTGCTGATCTGCCGGTTAAGCTGCCCGTACATCTTGATCGCCGTATTAAGAAGTTCATCCGTACCTGTTCCGTCTTTTGCGCTTACAGGAATTATAGGAGCGTATTCCATCTGTCCGAACTGAAAATGAATCTTGCCCTCCGCGGTTTTAAAAACATTTTTATCCTGAGGCATCGTATCCCATTTGTTAAGCGCCATAATGATACCTCTTCCTTTGTCATGGGCAAGAGCGGCAATTTTTTTATCCTGATCTGAAAGCCCCTGCGCCGCGTCTATCATCAATATAACAATGTCAGAGTCGTTTATCGTTTTTATGGCGCGGTTAACAGAATAGTATTCAATATTTTCCGTTACATTGGCTTTGCGGCGTATTCCCGCCGTATCAAGAATTACGAAGTCTCGTGATTTCCATGCAAATGAACCTTCAACAGTGTCTCTTGTCGTTCCGGGAATATCGCTTACAATAGAAGCGTTAGTTGAAGTGAGGCGGTTGGACAGCGTTGATTTTCCGGTGTTGGGTTTTCCAAGCAACGCAATGCGGATAACGGCGCTTTGTTGATTTTGCGTCTCTTCAATTTTTGAAAAATCAAGACGCTTAATTATTTCCTGCTGCAGCTCGCCGATATTGTCGCCGTGTTCCGCCGAGATCATCAGAATATTTTCAAAGCCAAAAGACAGAATATTCCACGCGTCAGCCTGAAGCCTGCCGCCTTCTGTTTTATTAATAACCGCGATAAGCCTGTCACGATAGGGACGCAGCATTCCGATAAGCTCTTCATCTTCGCTTGTGATTTCCCCTGCTTCAAGCAAAAGAATAATCAGATCGGATTTTTTTATGGTGTTTAACGTTTTCTCTACAACAAGTTTATCAATTGTGTCGCAGTCTGTTAGTTTAAAACCGCCCGTATCAATCAGTCTAATAGGTTTTCCGTCAATATAACAATCCGCTTCAATCGGATCCCGCGTAACACCCGGCGTTGGATCCGTTATCGCTTTTCGTTTCCGAAGAAGACGGTTGAATAGCGTTGATTTTCCAACATTCGGTCTGCCTGCAATCACTACAACAGGAGCATTCAGGTATTTCAAATTTTGTTCCATTTTTAGTTTTTCTTTAATTCATGAAGTGAATCCATCGGGTAAAGTACACCTACCGTGGTATCAACCTGATTCGGGCCTTTACCTGAAAAACGCACTGGAGCGTCACTGTTCATAAATTCGCTTATAACCTGACGGCATGCGCCGCAGGGACCGATCGGCTCCTCTGAATCAGGAGTGTAAATCGCAAGAGCCAAAAAGCGCTTTTGTCCCAGTGCGACTGCCGTGCATACAGCGCTGCGCTCGGCGCAAATAGTCAGCCCGAAAGAACGGTTTTCAACATTTACGCCCGTAACGATTTGTCCGTTCTCGCATAAAAGGGCGGCGCCGACCCGAAACATCGAATAGGGCGCATAAGCTTTTTCAGCGATTTTTTTTGCTTCTAAAAATAAATTATCCATTTTTTCTTTATCAATCATACTTGCCTCTCTTTGAATTCTATTATATAATAAGCATTGATTATATAGTAGGGGGGTGTGTGGCTCAGAAAAGAAAAAAAATTCAAATTGTCATTATAATTTTGCTTTTTTTTATTTATTTTTTACTGGCTGCAAGGCCGGTTCCGCGCGAAGTAATACTGGCGCCGTCCTGGATTAATTCTCTTTCCGTCAAATTTTCTGATACATCCGAAGATACTTCAAAAGAGCATGATATTTCAGGCATTGCGGAAAATACCGCAGTAAGTACAGAATCAAATTTTATAAATCTTTCAGGAAGATATCCGGGAACAGGGAGCGGAAATTTACAAATTCTTCCATTCAATTTAGGAACGCATTTTGGTTATATTGAAACATCAGGAAAATTTATTTTTAACAAGAATATAACTAACAATATTTATTTAAATCCGTCATCCGCAAAAGAAACTATGTGGACCGAATATGAAGCTGAGCCCGCAAGTATAGCAATTAAAAATATCCGCGAAGAAACTATTATGCAAATTGATGATGTCAGAGGTTATCCTGTTTTGCTTGATGACAGGGTTTTTATTATTTCAAGCGATCAGAATTCGTTATCTGAAATTAATAAGAATGGTAAAGTCCGATGGACTTATGAATTTGGAGCGCCGCTTACCTGTATTGACGCGAAAGCGGGGCTTTTATTAACCGGTTCATTGGACGGAATAATTGAAATATTCAATTCTGACGGAGAGCGAATTTTTTATTTTGAACCTGACGGTTCGCGTTATGCGGTTATACTTGGCTGTGCCATTTCCAATGACGGCTCGCGTATCGGGATAATCAGCGGAATAGATCAGCAGAGGTTTTTATTATTGGAACGTTTCGGAAATACTATAGGCGATTATAAGGTTGTTTATCATGAGTATTTGAATAACGGCTTCAGGCGTCCTGTAAGAATTTTATTTATTGATAATGATCAGCGTATTGTTTTTGAACGAACCGGAGGGATTGGATGCTATAATATAAAATTCAGAAGGGGAATTTTTATTCCGCTGGACGGTAAAATTAATTCTATTGAAGAGTTAGGTGAACATGGATATTTATTTCTTGTAACATCACATGGAATGTCGGAAAAAAAACTTATCGGCATCAGGTTTCCTCCTGACAGATGGCTTCCTTTTTCCATTTTTCCTGAAACTGACGTAATTTTTATGAAAGCACCGTTTAAAAGCAATTTAGTATTTTTAAGCAGAACCCGCCTGAGGGACAACGGCACTTCAATGATTATTGTCGGCGGAGGACAGACCTTGATTTCATTTACCGTGGAGGAAAAATAATATGAAAAGACAATTATTTCGTATAACAATTATTAAACCGTGTTTATTTTTATTATTCATTATTTTGCTCCTTACCGCCTTTTTTTCAAATACTCTGGATGCTATGAATTGGCCTTCCGCTGACGCTTCTCTTGTTCAAAACTTCGGAGCGAATTCTGCCGGTAAACCTGTTTTAGGAATGGTGTTTAACGGAGGGACTGATGTGTTTGCGGTTGACTCAGGAGAAGTAATTTTTTCCCGCGGCAGGGATGTTCAGACTGAATTTGAATCCTCTCGTCTTCCTTCTCCGCTTGGAGCATGGACTGCCGTAGATCACGGCGACGGATTAATCAGTATATACAGCCGTTATTCCGATCAGCTTTCGGAAGCAAATGATTTGATGCCCATAGAAACTTTATTGACAGTTCCGGCTGCGAATATTTCCGCGTATATCGAGAAGGAACAGATTATCGCGTCTTCGGGGATTTCAGGATGGTCGTCACAGGAAGGATTTTATTTTATGGTTTTTGACAGGCGGGAGAGGCGCTGGATAAATCCCGCGATGATCATTACGCCGCAGCTTGAAACGCGCCCGCCTCAGATACTATCGGTAGAGTTACGCAACACTCAGGGGACTATAGTTCAATCGCGTAATTTAACGCAGGGACGTTACGCTGTGCTGGTAACTGTAACAGGCGGAAACACAAGGACAGGCAGGGCTTCGGGCGTTCAGTATGCGCCTCACAGAATTGTCTGCTCTGTAAACGGCGCAGAAGTAGGTTCTCTGAACTTTGAAGCAGTTTCTTCCCGTGACGGAGTAATGATGGTTTCGCGTAACGGTTTAGTTCCTGTAAAACAGGTTTATGCCAATTATCCCGCTTTTGAAGCAGCAGAAGTTTTTTTCACGCGGGGTCAGGTAACGCTGGAAGTTATTGTTCAGGATATAAGCGGATCTTCGCACAGTGTAAGCAATCGTTTAATTGTTAATTAAGTGAAAACATGGTCAATGCCCGCAACAGAGGGCAAATCAAAAATGATTCCATGCGCTTTATGTTCCGGTTCTAATTTTAAACTTTCGCTTCTCTGTGAAGATTTTTCTTTTGTCCGCTGCAAAAAATGCGGGCTTATCCAGAGAAATCCGCAGCCTTTAAAAGAAGAAATAATTGAACGTTACGCCGGTTTATACGGAAATGATTATCTATCTTATGAAATAAAAAATGAAAATTCTTTTTTAAAATTACAGCAGCTTGCTCTTATTGATGCCGGTTTTGAAATGATTGAAAAACATTTGCTTTCCGGAAACGAAAAGCCGCCTTACGCGCTTGACATCGGCTGCGCTACAGGCGCTCTTCTCAGCTATCTTTGCGGCAAGGGATGGCGCGTAACAGGAGTGGAAATTTCTCCGTCGGCAAAATATGCGAGAGACACGCGCAATCTTGATGTGAGAAGCGCTTCTTTGGAAGAAAATAATTTTCCTGATAACAGTTTTGACGCTGTTCTCGCTTCTCACCTTATTGAACATTTAAACGATCCTAAATTATTTTTAAAAGAAATTTACCGCATTCTGAAAAAAGGCGGACGCTGCTTTATTACAACTCCGAATATAAGAGGCTTTCAGGCGCGTCTGTTCGGAAACAAATGGAGATCGGCGATTTTCGATCATCTGTATCTTTTTTCCGATATTACACTGCCGAAAATGCTTAAAAACGAAGGGTTTAAAATAGAAAGCATACGCACATGGGGAGGACTGGCTTCAGGAGCGGCGCCGCAATGGCTGAAAAAACCTGCCGATTATCTGGCAAAGAAGCTTGGCTTCGGTGATGTAATGATCGTCAGGGCTGTTAAATAATTCAGCGGACAGGAGCAGTAATTCTTATAGTCAGCGCGGGTATATCATAGCGTACATTTTCACGATTTATTGATCTTGCAGGCAGGCTGAAATTACCTTCCGCAAGCGGAATCAAAGTGAGCTTTAGTACAACACCGATTTCTTTCTCCTGCGCCAAAATTGAATTCTGTGTTAATATAACTCCCTGTGGAACCTGCGGCATGAAAAAAGCAGAGCCGGGGTAAGTGTCAGAATTTTCAGGGATGAAATTCTGAATACGCAGATAAAACGTTACGCGCTCTCCTGCCGCCGCCTGTCTCGGCGCTCCTTCCCAGATCAGGCGCTGAGAAACAATTCTGCGGACTTCGGATCTTGGATTTACAACCAATACAATCGGACTTGTATATCTTGCGCCGTGAGGTGACATTACAGTAAACGAATCCAGAGTAATACGCCCTACAGCATTGGGAATCATAGTAAATACTATTGATGTCTGTGTATACACATTATCTTTTGGATTTCTGCTTCTTCTGCCGGATTGATGCAGCTGATCTATATCCATAACAACCGGCGCTTTTACAAATTGCTCCATAGTCAACGATGAAGAAAACTCAGGAGGAACAACAGAAACTTCATCCGGTTCAGGATAATCCACAAGGAAAGTGAGAGTGAACGGAACTCCGTACGTAACATTATCATGGCTTATTGTAACAGTAACTCTTCCTGTCCCTTCAAGCTGCTGCTGCGGCTGCTGATTTTCCTGCGATGCCGGTTTCTCATGGCTTTGTTCTTGTTCTTCCTGCTGCGTTTCCTTCTGTTCTTCCGTATGCTCCTGTTCCTGAGAAAAGGCATATTGTGTCATTAAAAGTAAAATAAATAAAGTTACTCTGAATAATTTCATAGATTTACCTCAAATAAATATTAATAATCAAGCCCTGTGTATGCTTCTTCAGGGGTCCATTCCCTGCTTTTCCATTTTTCCTGTTCTTCCTGCCGTAAATAATCAAAAAGAATTTCTCTTTGATCCTGCCTTTCATTGGCTGCGGTCTGTCTGTTCGATTCAATTGTAATTGAAATAAGGCTTAATTCCAAATTTCGTTTTGCTTCTATCCTTTTTGGATCTGTTCTCAATGCTTCCTTAAACGCGTCCGCCGCGGCTTCAAAATCTCCTTCTTCAAAGAAAATTATACCGGAATTATAATGATTTCTGTAGCGCAGCTCCCTGTGTTCATTATTTGAAAATGTTTTAATCAGTTCCTGTGAATTTGCATAACGTTTTAAAGCGTTTTCGCCTTCATCAAGCGAATAGAAAGTAAGGCCGAGTCCGTATTCCGCGTAAGCCGCGGCATCCTCATAATTTAACGCTTCCTGAAACATGGCGATCGCTTCATTATGCCTGCCGCGGGATACTAAATAATTCGCTTCTAAGAGCTTAAATTTTCCGTCCGAACATGAAGTGAAAATAATTATAACAAAGAGTAAAATTAAAAAAGGCAGGCGGAATTTTATATTGCTGTATGATCGCGTAACAAACTTGGATGCTGCAAAGAAAATCAACGCTAAAATAACAAATAACGCGCTTCTTTGTTTCTGTTCTTTTTTTGCTTCCGTTAAGTCTTTCATTTCATTGTCAGTTTCTTTTGAATACGATAAAAGGTGAGAAGAAAGAATCGAAGCGGCGTCTTCGCGGCTGCCTTCGATAATAATGCCGCCCGTTCTTTCCGCCGCGGACTGCATTACCGCCATATCTCTCCTGCTGATAACAATTTGGCTTTCAGGATCATCAAAGCGCTCTCTTATCTGCCGTCCCTCATCGCTGCCGACAGCTACCGAATTTATAATGATGTCTTCCTTCGCGCAGTGAAAAAGCGCGTTTCGCATAACGCCTGAATGGGATTCTCCGTCAGAAATAAGGACAATTATTTTTCGCGCCGGAGATGTTCTCTGAAAAGCGCTTGCCGCGGCGTTAATAAGCGATTCAAGGTTTGTGCTTCTGCCTGTTATGGAAGAGCCGCTGACCGATTCCAGAAAGACATACAGAGCTTCATTGTCGTATGTCAAAGGCACCGCAAGATAACCGCTGCCTCTGCCGATAGCCGCGGCGAATCGGGCGTTTGTTACGGTTAAGATCGTTTCATGGGCGATTGCGATGCCGCGCTCAAGCCGTGATACATCGTCATCTCCCGCCGCGTCTTTTATGTCCATGCTGCGGGATATATCAACCGCGAAAACTACATCGATGCCTCTGCGGTATTCGGACGGAGCGTAACCTGTACCCCATCTCGGACCTGCCGCCGCGATAATTCCGAATGCCAGAAACAATTTGAAAAAAAATTCGCTTAAATTTTTTTTCGTCTCAAGCTCGCGCGATATTTTTTGTTTTTTCTTATGCCTGAAAATATCAACAATTAAAATCGGAATAAATATCAGAAACGCGAATAATATAACAGGATAGTCAAATGTCATATCATTGCCCCCAGAATAATTCGCCTGAAAAATTTAACAGTTATAATTATAAAAATGGCGGGAATAAAGAAATATAAAAATGCCGATTCGCGCCTGTTTACAATGCGGGATCTTTGTATCGTTATTTCGCTTGAATCAAGCTGTGTAAAAGCGGCTGAAAAAGTATCCGCGCTTGAAGCGTACAAAAATGTTCCGCCGCCTGCCGCGCTTAATCTGCGAAGCGTTTCAATATCATACCGAGAATCAAACAAACCTGTTCTTCTGATTTTTGTATAAGGATCAGTATAGTCAATCGGTATTTCTCCCGCTGAGCCGATTGCTATAACCCAGAACGAAGCGCCGATGTCGCGCAAAAAACCGGCTGCTGTTTCAGGATGTATCGCGCCCGCGTTATTTTCTCCGTCTGTAATTAAAACTGCCACCTTGTGTTTTGCGTTTGATTTTTCCAAATGATATGAAGTTATCGCGATCCCCATTCCAAGCGCCGTTCCGTCTCCGAACTCTCCTATCTGCAGTTTTTCAAGCCGCATTTCAAGCGCTTCTCTGTCTGTTGTAGGCGGAAGAATCAAGGCGGCATCTTCGCCTGTTACCACAAGACCTATGCTGTCGGATGATCGTTTCTTCGCAAAATCAAGAAGCATCGCCCTACCGGCTGTAAAACGATTTTTGCCGTCCATATCAATTGCAGCCATGCTTGGGCTGACATCTAAAATAAAAATAATATCAGCTCCGCGGTTAAGCCAAATTGTTTCGGATATTCGTATTGACGGACCTGCAGCGCTGAAAAAAAGTAAAAAGATTCCTATTACTTCCATTATCTTTAAAAACTTCACAAAACCATTTATTTGCGAAGTCTTAAAAGGAACACCGCCGGGCGCTCCGAGAGGAAGCGACAGTACAAAAGGATTTTTCAAGCGGGAAAAAATTAAAAGAGAAAGAGGGATGATTACAAACGCCAAAGCCGCCCAAAACGGATTATCAAAACTGAAATTCATGTTTTGATCTCCCTTTGTTCCGAAGAAACCGATGACGGCTTGTTATTTTTTTCATCTTTTTCTTTTTCGTCTGCGCGTTCCAGATTTAAAAGAAATTGCTTTATGTCGTCTAACAGATTAAATAAATCATCGGAATTAATGCTTTCGCCGCAAAAACGGAGATCATCGCATGTTCTGAAAAATATTACGAGGGAAATTCCTTTTTCACCGTATTGATTGAATGAAGCCTGCAAGCGCTCAAATTCTTTGGCGGTCATTGCCCGGCAGTTATTTCCCGTTAATTGGGAAAGAAACATCCTGAATTCGTCAGAAAGCTTATCAATTACATACCGCTTGTCAGTTCCTTTGTAGATTTCTTTATAAAGCCTTTTTACAGTTTTGCGTAACGCGCCGAAAAGCTTTTTGCGTTTCCATTTCTCAATAAAAATTTTCAGGAATGTTCTGCCTTTTACTAAAAATAAAATAATCAGCAGCAAAAATATTATTATTCCTGAAAGCGATCCGTACAGCATAATAGCTGTTCCCGGAATCATAAGAGAGGAAGCGGCTCCCGAGAGAACAGGCGATGTTCTGTCATCAATTAGTGAATTAACCACTATTTTTAGATCGTCAAATACAATATCTCCGATTTCAATGACCGGCAATACCAACACGCCAGGAACAAACGGAGTAAATTCAATCATCAATCTGCTTCCGACTGTCCGCCTTTCAAGTATTATTCTGTGAAAATCGATATTTGTATCCGAAGGCAGATCATCGGACGGAGAAGATAAAATAATATCAGAGCGGTTCTGCTCGGAAGCGGGAAGCGGCAGAATCAACGCGGCTGGATCCCCGACAAAAATCTGACGCGGTATAAGATATGCAGCGCCAGCGGGAACTGTTCCCAAAGGAGTTTCTGTATTTTGAGAATACAGGAAACCGGAAATATTAAGAAAACAAAATAAAAAGAATATTTTTTTTCCTATCATCTTTTTTTCCGGGCTTTATATAAATTTAAATTTCGGGAGCCGAAGAATTTTATCAGAGCGGAAGGCGCATCGGCTTCTGTCGATATATCAAGGTATGACGCGCCGCTTTTTTTGCATAACGATTCCCAGAGAGTTGTACGCTCGCCATGCCATTCATTCCAGCTTTCCTTGAAAGAGTCGAGCCCCGCGGGCGCTTCTATGCAGATTCCCGTTTCCGGATCTTCAAGGGTTATTAAACCCGGATAGGGCACTTCCTGTGAGCCGCAAATTCGAAGAGCGAGGCAATCATGTTTGCGGCAGAGTATTCCCATTTCATTTTCCCAATTAATGCCGAAAAAATCGGAAATTATTATTACAAGCGATCGTTTTTTTAAAAGACGCTGAGCGCCGGTTAAAGCGGATGTGATATTGCTTCCATACTGCGATCTGCGTGACGCGACATTATTCTGATATTGAAGAGCCGCCATGATTAACGACATTATGTGCTTGCGCCCTTTCCTCGGCGGAAAAACTTTATCGATATCTTTGTCAAAGAAAAACGCGCCGACCTGCTGTCCTGTGTGTTCCGCGGAAAACGCTATTAAAGACGCTGATATAAGCGCCTGCTCATAAGGGCTTAAAAATTGTTTTGCTCCTTTGCCTGTATTTAATTCATGCCGGGCGATGTTTCCCCTGTGCATGGACGGCGAAACATCAATTAAAAGTAAAATTGTTAATTCGCGCTCTTCGCGGTACATCTTGACAAACGGATGCCCGAAGCGGGCGCTTGCGTTCCAGTCAATCGATCTAATATCATCTCCCGGCTGATAATGACGGGCTTCATCAAACTCCATTCCCTGTCCTTTAAAAACAGATCTGAAATTCCCCGACAGCATTTCTTCGGCAAGACCGCTTGAAATAATGGGAAGGTTAATGATATTACGGAATAATTCACTGGTCTCCATGCCGATAAATCCTGTCTGTTAAATTTCAAGGAACCGGAACATTTTTTAATATTCTCGCGATGACTGTGTCGGCATCCATGCCTTCAGCTTCGGCTTCGTATGACAGAACAATTCTGTGCCGAAGAACGGGGAGAGCCGCCGTTTTTACATCTTCAGGCGTAACAAAATTCCGTCCTTCAAACATCGCGAAAATCCTGCTGCACCGGTAAAGTGCAATCGATGCCCTGACAGACGCGCCGAATGTCACGTAACGGTATACGCTGTCCGCCGCGCTTTTTTCCGCTCTCGATACGGCGGAAGAACCCGCCGCCTGAGGCTGTCTTGTCGAAGCGGGCCGCGTTGTTGTTACAATCGAAACAATGTATTTGCTTATCTGCTCATCAATATGAATTTGATCCGCTATGCTTCGCAGGAAGTTAAGTTTTTCCCCGTTCAGAACCGGAGACAGAGGCGCTCT
>Ga0209755_10007211_pt1 | contig 12092 bp, 7 predicted proteins | sample TergutCo191P1_FD_187301 | JGI IMG/M metagenome (GOLD analysis project Ga0209755, IMG submission 187301) | Cornitermes sp. P1 segment gut microbial communities from Petit-Saut dam, French Guiana - Co191P1 (SPAdes) (version 2) | ecosystem: Host-associated > Arthropoda: Insects > Digestive system >...
ATAGTTTAGTAATGATACTACTGTAAATTTGCCACATTCATTTTCAAAGTGTTATAGTACGTGGCCCATATGGGAAAGATGATAATACATCCAAAATTTTGGTTAGAAAATCTCAAAGGAAAACAAAACTTGGAATAACAGGGTGTAGGTGGGAGGGTAATATTAAAATGGATCTTAAGAAAGATAGGGACTGAATTTGTCTGGTTCTGGATAAGGTTCATTTCCAGGTTGTTTTGATGTGTGGCTGGCAGCTTAGATTTTATTGTAATTGTTTTATTCAATACTTCAGGTGGTGTGTTGACATTTGTATACTTCTTGCTCACATTTTTCCCTGCACCTGTTGAACATTCTTGGCTGTTATCTGATTAGCAGTCCAGTAGTGATCACATCAGTGTTTAACCAACCAACTGACTGATCATCTGACTTACCCATTGATTGATTGATCCATTAATTGACAAACTCATGAGCTAACAAACCAAGTTACGAACTGTCTGATTGACTAACTAACCAAGTAGCCAACTAACTAATCAACCATGTAACTGAACAATCATATATCCATCACAAAAAAAAAAAGAGAGCATTTCCCATTTACCAGAAAAAGAGGACTTTGAGTGAAAAAGGGGTTTAAAAAAGAGGACACACAAATAGTCACAATTTTATTAAACAAGGTTAGCATTGTCATTTCAAAGGAATATACAGAGTTAAAAAAAATTATTCAGATCTGTATAAAGTATACACATAGTGTATAGTCTGTTGCCATTGCCCTAGTTGTCTTTCTTCATTTGTGCCTATTAATACTTCTGTGTAGATCCAATTTTGTTTAGTAGTTGTACGTTGTTCTTCTGGAAGGAATGGAAATCTGCGCAAGAATTCCTTTGAACTTTTACGATATGAATAAAAGCCCTGTGTGCAACTTAGCATTCAGCATGTTTCCATCCCCTGTCCACTGGGGTTACATCACTGTAACAACTCACTCTGTGTTTGCATATTGAACTAAAATGATTAAGAACTGTGAAACTTTCAACGTTTCTGAGTGACTCTTGCCATTTTTTTTAGTTTTTAAAGTATTTGGTCCAATTCTGGTGTGCTAGCAAACTGGTGAAATCTTCATCATTGAGGTGACTTACTGTGAATTTTTTCAGATGACTAAGTTGGTCAAAACACTTTGTCATTAATTGGCACTACATTATTTATCAGGAAGGGGGCAGTACGTTCTACTTCATTCCATTTTGATGCTTCACAACATGTCATCCATGTGGAACAAGATATCTTCTATGGGTTTTGTCCACTTGTTCAACTATTCTACATACATGCTGCATGTACAGTTTATTTCAATACAGAATTTTTCATAATCACCATCAAGTCCCTCTCTTTCTTTTTGTGTTAGTAGTTCTTTAAGTGTTATGGGTATGAAATTCTGAGTGAGGCGGTCTTTAACCATTTTTCATGGAGTTCAAGTGATTCAGAATTCTCACACCAAAGTTTCCCGAGACATTCTCAGGGTCAGCTGCTGAGTCATATGTTTATTTTACGTGGACAGTGAAAATATGATGATCATGCATTTCTTAAAAAGTTTAGAAATATTTCTTTTGCATTTTTAGTACCATTAAAATATGCAAAAACTTTAACAAATAACAAATAGTCAAAGAACCAGACATTTCTACAAATTTAAAAGTACCCACCTTGATGGAAATTAAGAAAGAGGAAATGTCCAGGGAAAGAGGATGTGTGTCCTAAACTAACTAAATGCATTGATTGAAGTCCTTTTTGAAAAGCTACTAATTCCTTATCTAGTCAAATTCTGTGGATTTATGGAACCCAAAGTTTCATTACCATGCCTGTAAGTCCTTCCAACTCGTCCCTTTCCTGAGACAGGTGAATTTAGTCCTTCCTGTTTCTTAAGACCCACTTGAATATTATTCTTTTATCTCCTTAAGTTTACCATGTGGGCTCTTTCTTTCAGGTATTCCTACCAAAACCCTGTATGCATTTCAATTTTCCCACATAATGTCACAATATGTGCCTATCTCATCCTTCTTGATTTGCTCACCCAAACATATTTTATGAGGAGTACAGATCATGAAGCTCAGTTTTCTTCAGTTCTGTGTCACTGTCTACTCCCTTGGCCAAAATATTTTCCTGAGCACCATATTTTCCAACATCCTCAGTCCATGTTCTCTCTTTACTGTGCGAGACCTAAGTTTCACACTCATATAAAAATAGCAGGCAAAATTATATGTATATATGTGTGTGTGTGTGTGTGTGTGTATATATATATATATGTCTACAGGGTGTCCCAGAAGTTAAGGTCAATATTTCAGCTGATGCCGAGTCAAAAACGTCATATACACATGGGTCCAGTTTGCAACAGTTCAGGAGTTATGAGTTTTTAAAATATAGTAAATAAATTATAAAGGAAAGAGGAGCATTGTGCATTGTTTGAGATATGTTGTTAAATGTACGGTTACAGATTCGCCGTTCAACACTGAAGCATGTTGTTCAAAGTGTCCTTCATCTGCTTGCACATGTTCTGACTTGAGTGACCAGAAAACTTGTAAACTTATGAAGCACTGCAGTGTTGTTGATACTTTTTGCAGCGCTGAGAATTTGCTGAAGTAGTTCTTCTCTCGTGTTAACCTTGTGCGCATACACCATAGCTTTCATGTAACCCCACACATGGTAATATAATGGGTTCAGATCCGATGACCATGGTGGCCAATTCTGTTTACTGCCATGACCAATCCATGGGTTTGGGAATTTATGACTCAGATAATGCCTGATGACCTGACTGAAACCAGGTGTCACTCCGTCATGCTGGTAGTACATCTGTAGTCATGTTTGTAGAGGAACATTCTCTAAGAGTGCTGGCAGTTCATCATGCAAAAAGTTGGCGTAAATATCACCTGTCAGACGTTGTGGCAAAGTGTATGGACCAATGAGTTGGTCACCAATGACACCACACCACACATTTATGGAAAAGCGATGTTGGTAGTTGCTTTTGACAGTTCCATGTGGATTATCACAATCCCATAAATGGGACTTTCTTGTATTGTTGACTCCATCGCGGGTAGAATGAGCCAAGTTGGGGAACAAAATGTTACAAATCATATAGGGGTTAGAATTAATCCAGTGGCACAATTCCAACCAGCTACACATGTCCGCATGTTCAAGATGCTGAATGCACTGGTTGCGGTACAGATACATTCTTTCTGTGTGTAGTGTGCACCAGACTCTCATGTGCGGAACACAGAGGAGGGCAGAAATTCTTCGTGTTCTAGTGCATGGACTTTGCTGTACCAAGTCAATAATGTTTTCATCTTCCTCTACATTTGCTGTATTTGACTTTCAGCCCTGCAGTTTACACTTGGAAAGGAACGTTTACTCGCAGATGTTGTTGAACACAAGTGAACATGCTTCTGCTTCTGTCAGGGATTTGTCATGAAGGATATCATAGCTGATATTCTTTGACAGCAGCAGTGGTGTTACCATTGCAAACCCTGTACACAAAATGCATATCAGTGTATTCTTCCTAGGAAAATGACGTGTTTATATTTACTGTTCTGTTTGCTATCTGAAACACTACTGGCCTTTTAACACGACTACGCCTACCCTGCACACATCTGCTACACTTCAACTGCTCCAAACTCAGCAACCATCACAAATTGGACCCATGTGTACGTATAGAGTATGACATTTCCGACTCAGAATTAGCTCTGGAATTAAGCCCTGAAGTACTGTCCTTAACTATGAGAGTCTGGTGAACATTACACACAGAAGGAATGTATCCATACCACATCCAGTGCATTCAGTATCTTGAACCTGTGGACATGTGTCGCCAGTTGGAATTGTGCCCTTGCATTAATTCTAACCCCCATGTGATTCGTAACATATTTTTCATGACAAGACGCATTTTACCCGCGATTGAGTCAACAATACGAGAGACTGTCATTTATGGAATCGTGATAATCCACAGGGAACTGTCAAAAGCAACTACCAACATCAGTTTTTTGTAAATGTGTGGTGTGGTGTTATTGGTGACCAACTCATTAGTCCATACATTTTCCCGCAACATCTGACAGGTGATATTTATGCCAACTTTTTGCAAGATGAACTGCCAGAACTCTTAGAAAATGTTCCTCTACAAACACGACAACAGATGTACTAACAGCATGATGGAGTGCTGCCTCATTTCAGTTAGATCGTCAGGCAGTATCTGAATCATGAATTCCCAAACTGATGGTTTGGTCACGGTGGTACACAGAATTGGCCAACACTTTCACTGGATCTGAACCCATTATATTACCATATGTATGGTTACATAAAAATTATGGTGTATGCATGCAAGGTGAACAGGAGAGAACAACTCCGGTGAATTCTCAGCACTGAAAGAGGCATCAGTAACGCTGCAGTGCTTTGTACGGTTACAAGTTCTCTTGTCACACGAGTCAGAAAATGTATCCAAGTGGACAGAGGACACTTCAAACAACTTGCTTCAGTTATGAACAGCGAATCTGTAACTGTACATTTAACAACATATCTCAATCAATGTACAATGCTCCTCTTTCCTTTCTAATTTATTTACTGTGTTTTAAAAACTCTGAACTCCAGAACCGTTGCAAATTGGACTCATGTGTTTATGATGTTTTTGACTCAGCATCAGCTCTGGAATTAAATCTCGAAGTATTGATTTAACTCCTGGGACACACTGTATTTACACACACACACACACACACACACACACACACACACACACACACACACATATACATATATATATATATATTGATATTAGTTTTTATGTTTGTAAATAGCAAATGGGAAAAGAAGATTGTGGACCAAATGGTAACAGGCCTTCCTCTATTGTGGACCAAATGGTAGCAGGCCTTCCTCTAATTTCATCTGTTATTAAATATATTCATTGAAATAATTTTGATATTTTGGTGTTATTGCCTGATATTTTAAATTTCCCACATTTTTAGAGTATTTATTAGCTATATGTTGACAGAATATGTGCTGCATCTTTTCATGTGACAAGAACATGTATTTAGTTTTTTTAGTAAAGTAAAAGTTGTGATATCGGGCACCCTATTATCAAAGGGTTGCTGGGTATTGTAATTTTCTAGATATTAGAAAGTTATACCTTATGTGTATATTAACCCTTTAAATGCCAAGTTAAATCCCATCTGCCATTTGCTGGCTTTATTAGAAGCTCACCATATTCTCCACGTTAGCAGGATAAGGGTTAAGGCTACCTAGCAACATCATGGATAGACCTGATAAACTTTCATCTTTTTACTGCCGCACTTTCTATTCCATTTTTGTCACTGCTTATGTATCATGTCACACACACACACACACACATGAATCTAAAGCATTATTGGAAAGGTACATATAGTGTATTGTTGTGGTGGATTTGGATCTTTCCAAGTGTTTTTGTTATAATAAAATTCATCTCTACCGTAACGTTTTATCTGGTCAAAAGTAATAAGCATGGAATACAATCATGCTTGACATCTTTTTCTTAATTAACTGGCTTGCAAATTGAACATTCTTTGTGCTGTGTTTTGCTCGTTAATCTGTGGTGTGTCTGACTGTGCCATGGTTTTTTAAATTATCTCATAAATGGGATCACTTTAAAAAATATATTTGACATGAAATGTGTGTCTTGATTTTCTGTACAGCATTTACGTAATTTTTTTGTCCAGAAAAGTTTGGCGAGATGTTATCATAAATGTATTTAGGTCTGTGTTTGAAGTGCCTGTTATTTTTGTGTGATTTTAATTGAAATTGAAATTTCTTGAGGGATTTTGTTAGAAGTCCCCAGTATAAAATTTCATGGAAATTCATCCAATGGGATTTTGGTTGTTCCATGCAGACGGATGGACTGACAACAAAGCTAATAATTGCTTTTGCAACTTTGCGAAGGTACCTAAAAACCAATGAGATGCTACTAGTTAATGGCCAAACCCCCTGTGTCAGTGCTGGGTGCTGCCAGTTGATGGGCTAATGGAACATAATAGAACTGTTAATCAATTTCTATTTGTTAGAGTTTCCTGATCATCCAGTGTCATGTATCGCATGTCTTACTATACTTCTGAACCAACCTCCCTATTAGCTACTACTAAAGTCTTTTTTCATCTTGCTACTGGTGCTTTTGGCCAGTAAATTAATGTCATCAGCATAGATTAGAAGGTGATGTGTTCCATTCTGTTGCAATCTTCAGGTTTTTTTTTAGACCCCAAAATGCCATATTCCAAAACAAAGTTGCAGCTCAAATATCAGTCAAATATTTGCCCACATAGACTTAGGTTCCATTAAGCACGTTTCAGTTGACCTAACTAATTTCTTTAGTATGCCAACCTCACTGGGACTGTGACATGGAACCCTCCAAACTGAATCATAAGCTTTCAGATGAATACACAGAGAAAAAAGTACTTGCCAAAAGGTTTATGGGTTTTGCTGTTCCAGTCCATTGATAGTGGATTAAATGTTCCAGAACTGATAGAATGTTGATAATTTATCAGTACCTGGTAACTTATGTATTTTCAGATTTTCAGTAGCAGTTTCAGTTACTGTTGATCTACTCTTCTGTGATATTCTTGCAATAAATATTGTATTGCATGTGTGCCTAGACTGATGTGGGTCTGCTGTTGTGTCTTTTTTCCAGTGAAGAATGAGAAGATAGAATAACAACAGAAACTGATAGGTTGGTGGTAAAATTAAATAAAATACACATTTTGATCTCCTACTGTTTCTAGGACATGTACTGTCATGTGTGCCAGTGGTTACAATTTCCCGGATGGATCAGCCATTGCAAACATGGTATGTCGTGAAGGAACTTGGATTCCTAGCCAGCCTGAATGGAAGAACATTCCTGACTGCCAACGTAAGTAGTATTAGTAGTAGTACAGGACTGGGGGAATTTTATTTGCCTTGTAGCCTTCCAGTGTAATTGTACAAGTGATTGAGCATTCCAAGAGTGTAAGTTAGGTAGGGTGTTTGTTAGTTACTTACTTAGTTAGACAGTGGTAGTGTGGACAGCCACAGCAGCTGCAGTTGAAGACCTTCTGGGACTCCCTCCTGTTTATCTCATTTAGGTGGGGGCCCAGGCCACAACAGGCTACACAAACAAATGTGTAGCCAGCAGCATAAACCTAAATCTTTAAATTCTGGTCATGCTAGAAAATCTCAGGACATGCAGCATGAACCCTTCCTACAGGTGGGAACTAGCAGGATGGTACAGAGATATGCATACCACAGGACCTTCACAGTCAAGTTCCCTGGCAAGTATGTGTGGAAGTAGGAACTGACCATATAGTAAACAGGGTCTGATCTGGTATGTGGACAGGTCCAAGACCAGCAAAGGCAATTTTGTCGAGTTATGTAGATGGGGCTCGAGAAGGGGGCATAGCTTCAGCTCTGGCTTCCTCACAACAGTATGTCAGGCTGAATTATATGTCATTAATGCATGTATAGTGGATAATATAGAAAAGGTCTACACAGGCAGAGACAGGTATATCCAAGAGTCAAGTAGCCATTAAAGCCCTTGTGGATTTGCAGATAAATTCTAAATTAGTCTGGGACTGCCATCATTTTCTGGTGAAACTGGCAGAAAACAACAGGATCCAATTGGTATGGGTGCCGGAACACATGGGGATTGGTGTAAATGAAGTCACTGATCAGTTAACCAAATGAGGCTTCTCACATCCACCTGCAGGAACTGAGCCTGCCCTTAGCATATTGGTGGCAGAGGTTGCTAGGGGAGTAATCAGGGCCTGGAAAAGCAGGAAACACGAGGAGTATTGGTAGTCAATTTGTGGACCAAGACAGACTATGGACTTTATTGAAAGATCCTCTGCTAAAAGATCTGGAGATTTACTCATATTGAGCAGAACCAGCAAAGCCATGACTTCTAACATGACACTATCATTTTAAAGGTCATGTATTTAAATTGGATCTGGTAGACAGTCTCAGGTATATAGACATAGACATGCATTTGAAATGGCCTCACATTTTCTATGTGACTGTGAGACACTAGTGGTATTAAGATTTAGGCACCTGGGCCATCATTTCTTGAAACTAGGTGGCTTTGCCAACATCTCTGTTAGCAAGGTCCTGCACAATATTGGGCTGCTGAATGCTTAAGCAGTGAGGTGTACAACAGACTGGAAATGGCCAAGGTACAGGAGTTGCTGCACTTCCTGCCCTGATCTACTGTACACTACCTTACTCTACTTAGTTAAGTGAAACACAATTCTTAATTTAACTCTAAAGGATTTTTACAAGGATATATGGTTTTAGTAGTGATGGAATTTTTGGACTTTCTCCATTATCTGAGGCTAAAATACCCACAGTATGTGGGAGGCTGGATCTGCCACTTTGTGGAGATGGAATCTCACAAGGGAAAATTCTGCTGTGTTGGGCCCGTTAGAAAAAGCTAGTCCAGGTCCAGGAATTTGACTAGCTGTTTCCAATGGGCCCACCAGAGGAGGTTCTTCCCTTTTCCTAATTTGCCTAAGACAGAGGCAGATCCATTTTCCAAAATGTGGGTTTTTTTTTTTTGCCTAAGATAATGGACATTATCCAAAATATCAGTCACAGTTGTGGTCTTTCTTATTTGTATCATAGATCCTGGTGTAACCAACCTTCTGAAGTCCTCAAAAAATAATTTATTGCAGAGGTTGTAGTTTGGATATGCTGCATTTACATGCATAACAAGAAAGTGGTGTGATATTTGCTTGTTGCAGCTGTTTGCAAACCACCTTGTGAGAATGGTGGTAATTGCCTATCTTTCAACGTTTGCCAGTGCCCACAAGAATTCAGAGGTCCTCAATGTCAGTATGGTGAGTCACTTATGTAGAGATTATGATCTGTTGTATGACACTGTATAGTTGTAACCTGCTGCCTCCATGCTCAAGGTAATTGTATTTGAGAGAGTATCATAACAAAAAATCATAATATAATTGGTCACCAGTGTTACTGAGAAAAGTGCTGTCGCCACTGTCAAGGTCACTGTATTTGAGACTGTGTAATGTGCAAGACAGCTACAGTCTAAGCCTTCATGGCCATGAAAATCTCGAATTTGATACCAGTTATTTCACTGATATGGGCTTTGGACTGTGTCTTTTTAATTTTAAATACGATGCCTTGTTCTGGAGAAATTGGCCATCTATTTCTTCAGGGTTGCATGACTCACAGCAAAACCTCAGTCTTATGTGTAGTGTTTTGAACATAGTAGCGTGTTTTAGTCTGAGGTATTGCTTTGGTATTACAGTATTGTGCCATGTGTCAGGCACCAGTGTTGCAGAGGAACCCTTTGTCTCAATCTTCAGGGTAGAGCAACCCTGTTTTTGGATCCAATAGGTTTGTCAGAAATACTGTTACCTGACCACTAAATTACAGCATCACAGGAGACTAATCATAATGCTCAATGAGTGGAAACTTGAACTCTTTTCTCACTTACTTGCATTTAATGCTTGATTCTGTGTGTTTTCAGCTCAGTACTTTATATTGACCCTTTATAATAAGTAAGATGATTTTGAAGATATTTTATAATGTACTGTAGACAAAATTAATTTCATTTATTCTTAATCACCAAAATGAATGAGGAAGTAAAAAAAAAATTGTCACCTAGAAAGTGAAATATATGGTTCCATTATGAATGTATACACTGTAAGATTAAAGAACATATTTCTGAAGTTTGAGCTGACATCTTATTCTCACTTACCATCACAAAAAAAGACCTAGGGGGAAGGATGGCTATGAGAAGTTTCACTGTTCTATGACACTAAAACAACACAGCATAAAATAAACAATAATGCAATACAGTATAATGTAATGTAATATATAGTGGTAATGATAATGCAGGAACACTTATCCTACGGCATAAAAATGGTTATGTACAAACACAAACCTGTGTAGTGCAGACACCTTATTTTTCCTGCTGGACACCTACCCAAATAGTGAACCACATGTCAGTATTCCAACAAATCAGCCCATCAAACAACCACAACCAAGTGTGCTTCTGCCAAAAAACAGCAGACAAAAACTGCCATTCCAAGGTGCTACCTTCACCCCTTGCTCCTTTACGAATTACATATTGTCGCCTCCTCTGTTCACAATCATGCCTGGCCACATGGTCTGCCTGTAGCTGACCCCCACTCATTTGTGTAGGAGAGGGGAAAGTAGAGGTAAAGGCTGCTCATAGCTTCTGTTTTGAGGTCATTTAATTTATTAAAGAGTTGTGTTTCATGATTGTAGCAATGTAGACCTGTCATGCCAGCAGTCATTTGTTCATGGTGAAGTAACTGTGTGCTGTTGACTAGAGTAATCCTGCCATTTTGGTTTGCTGTGTGCTGTGGGTGTGAAAACTTGCCTAGCAGTGACAGCAAACCTTTTATCTTAAAAACTCCTACATTTAAACAAATTGTATGCAATTGCTTTACATGGTGACAGTGAGGAGGTTTTAACCAATATTCATTTTATATACTTTCTGTTTATATAATGATGGTAGGAGTTCTTAAGCCTGTATAGGAATGAGTAGTAGAATGGTCAGTGAAGAGTGAACTGGAAAGGATGTTGAAGGAAGCAGTCATGATCTGTTTTTTAAGCTGCTAGCCTAACATTTACCTTAAGCAATGGAGGGAAACCACAGAACTTGTTATGGATAGCTGGTCTGTGGGCAAAGATTTGAACCTGTGATTGTGTGGATATGAAGTGGAATTGGTACACACCTAGCTATGATATTTGGTCTGAAATTATAGGTAGTTTGCTGTGGCAGTAAAGAAATGGTTTCAGTAACAGTAAAAAATATTTTCTGTACATTCAGAATAATAATAGTAATAATAATAATAATAATAATAATAATAATAATAATAATAATAATAATAATAATAATATATTTACTTGCAAATGGGCTATCGCCTGGTGGCAGTGATTGTAATGTATGTACCTTCAGAAGAATGATCACATTATTATTTCACAGATGCATCAGCTTGCTTCGCAGAAAAGCTGGGTTTCAATGGAGGCTATAAATGCACAGCATCTGATGCTAGTGTTACTTGCACTGTCAGCTGTCCTCCTGGATCTCACTTTCAAGAGCAGCCTGCCTCACAGTATGTGTGCTTCTACTCTGTGGGAGCATTCCAGCCTACTCCTGTCCCACAGTGTGTGTTTGGTAAGGATTTTTACATTCCAGGCTGTTTGACAAGAAATAAGGTGCAAATATTTTGTATTATTTTGCTCACATACTCCAAGGTAGAAGATAAAATTGAAGTATTGAAATTTAACTTTATTAACATTTTGCATTTATAACCTGGATGCAGACTGTCTCTCTGTCAATGTTCTATGCCTGTTCTACACTGGAACCTGCAGGAACTTACTTCAGAAAAAATATTTTTTTTGACTGGTAGTTGGAAACAAAAGACCATATTGATTTTTTTGGTGTAGATTGATTGGGCCTGGTTGGACCACAGGGGAAAACAGTTTGGAACCCAAATGGTTAAGGGAAGTTTATAGACCTTTGACAGATGAAATAAATGAGGAATTTAGAAAATTATATAGTGAAAAATTTGGTGGATTTTTTATGTTCCTGGTGAATAACTACATTAAGAAATTTAAGAGCATTCCCAGGCCAGAAACATTCTGAGCATGGTTTTGAATATAATGATAGAAACAATAAAGTAAAAATGACACTGACATTACTACTACTACTACTGTGATGCAGTGAAATAAAAAATTAGTCTAAATTGAATCTACATTAAAGAGGACCTGTAACTTGAAAGATTTTCTCAGTTATGGGAATGTACAGCAAAAACATTTACACAGTTGTGCAATGTGAGGTTTTTACTCAGATGTTGAAACAGATTCAAGTCTTCTACACTGTTACATTGTGTTAACTGTTAAACAGTTATGTCATCTTGGAGTGAGGCAAGTAAAGCACACAGTTGCATTTGGTCACCAGCTTCCCCCCCCCCTCATAGTTATTTTACTTCTACAGGTACTGGTCATAATGTATGGTGGGATTTTCCAAGGACTGGTGATATAAATCTCTTGAAGTCACTGCTGGCCCTTGGCCTTGACAGTGTTGCCAG
>Ga0209755_10007212_pt1 | contig 12092 bp, 10 predicted proteins | sample TergutCo191P1_FD_187301 | JGI IMG/M metagenome (GOLD analysis project Ga0209755, IMG submission 187301) | Cornitermes sp. P1 segment gut microbial communities from Petit-Saut dam, French Guiana - Co191P1 (SPAdes) (version 2) | ecosystem: Host-associated > Arthropoda: Insects > Digestive system...
TATGGGTGATACTGCAAGGTTGCCCGCACCTGCCGATTCAAGTGCGTCCCGCTCAAAACCAAGAGCCGTAAGGCGGCCATATTTCAGATCGACATCGTAATAATCATTGATGTTGTCAATGCATAATATAGAGTGATTTTCTTCCGCAAGTCGCCTGGTTAAATGATAGCCAATAAACCCAGCGGTTCCCGTTATGAGTAATTTCATCGATTAATATCCTTGGGGGGATTTTCTACGTGAGGGCGCCTGTAGCGTCTTTTAAAAAACGGATTGTGCCTTAGCCAGATTAGAAAAGAATCAAGTGAATTGAACAGTCTGGATTTTTTCTTGCGTAAAATAAGCAACAACAAAAACATCTTGCTGTTTACCACGTCTATTTCCGCTTTATCCGAAATTATTCGCGAACTGTATTCAAATGCGCTTTTCGGATTTTTAAGCAACTCCAATATTTCCGGTAAAACCACACCCGTTTCCTTTACGGAAAAGAGAACGGCTCTGGACGCAGGCAAAAAAGGGCAGTCAATGAAGTCAAATGCAGTAGCGATATAATGAATTATTTTTGCACCGAATAAAAAAGGCAAACCGTTGTAAGTTATATGACAATTCCACTTTCCGTTAAGTTCCGTTATTACTCCGCCTAATTCATGGTTTGCCTGATTCAAAGCAGGCATGTCCTGGGAAATACCGTTCTTGTTGCTGAAAAGCCAAAGCGAATGCCAGCGCAAAAAAAAATCATCGGCCTCTGGGATATCGCGACAAAAGATTACCCCCCCGTTGTAACGGATCCCTGTTTCGAAGGAATCGAACTTGGTAGCCATATCCTCCAATTCAAAATGCCGTGCCTTATGATGCTTTGAAAGGGAAACGTGGGTATCAAAAACTGCGCCAATTTTTACTTCTGATGGAAAATCTATATCTAACTTGTCGGCAATAACGGTATCACAGTCAATGTAAAGAAAGTCCCCTTCAATATATTTTTTCATGGAAGTCTTTATCCAGCGCGAGACTTCCTTCTGCGATAATTCCTGTGGTGCGGTTATTGTTATCGTTTCGGAGACAGCATTCTCATACCCTGAACGCCTGCCCGTTAAACCTTCCCTTGTCTTTGAATCAACAAGCACGAGAATAAAGGCTTCCGGATTATGTAGGCGTAGGGAAGTAACTGAAAGGAAAAATTGTTCGTAATACAGATCATTTTCCGAGCTAGTTAGGACGTAGACGTATTTCACTTGTTTTGTTCCAGCAGATACCCGTATATGGTAAGCTTCCCGTCTTTCGTATGACTGGCAAACTTGCTCTTCCATGTCAATTTATGAAAAGGCGTTGTACGATAATGCGAAAACATTTCCTCGGAAAATTCTTTATCGAGGTTTTTTTCCAATATGAATTTTTCCACATTGCTACATGGAACATTGTCCACCAGTTTCTTAAAGCTTGAAATGTACTCGTACCCAAGGGCTATCGTGTAATCATAGAGAACATAGTCAATCTGATCATCGTGATCTTTCCAATAGGCATATAATATTTCCCTCATGTACTCAAACACAATAGAATGTTTTGTTCCGGCAAGCAAAAAACCAGACCAGCGACTTGTCTGGGGATTCGTGTCATCATAAATTCCCGCGGAGGGATTGGAAATCCCCGCAAAACGGGCAAGGGTTACACTGGAACTTTTTGGGGCAGGTGCCTTCAGAGTATAAAACGGCATATTTTCAAGCAATATATCTTGTGTTACCAATATTGTGGAATCCATCCATATACCACCGTGTTCATACAAGAGATTCGCCCTTATGATATTGGAAAAGTGGGTAATGGTTATTATCCCGGCATTGACTTTTTCAAGAACGTACTCAGGGATAGAGATAAAATCACTGAAATTGTGTTTTGTAATAAGCTGTACAGGGTGCGTACCCGCATATTGTTTAATACTGCTATAGCAGGCTTTTACAAGAGGGGGCATGGATTCATAGCCATCCCACCAGCATACCCAAATGGTGGATTGCGGTTCGATTGTGGATAAAGAATCTATCCGTTTTTTTGCAAAACCGTAAACGACATCGGAATAACGTTCTAGCAGGTAACAAAAAACGGATGCATGTTTTCTTTTTCCAAGAAACGGTTTAAGAGCGGGAAAAAGATGATGCAATGGAAATACAACGGACAAAAAAGCAACGGAAAAACCGTACTGCTTCCATTTGGGGAAAAATCTCTTTAATAGATGCAAGTATTTTTTAATTAATTCCATTTGTTGCAAGAACCATCCTTTTTTATCGTAATGTTGCTCGTCTTAATCCCAGCCTATCTCAATAATTAGCCTTCTCATCCAATTTGAAATACACTCCGCTCTTTTTCTTGTAGGATTTCCACCCATTTTCCACAAATTTTCTCCTGTGAAAGCGTATCCTTTATTTCTGAGGCCTTTTTTCCCATTTTTCGGGCTTTTTCTGGATTGGCTACTATATATACAAGAGCCCGCGATAATGCTTCTCTATCGTTGATCGGTATCAAAATACCATTCTCATAATTTTTTATGAACATCTTAGCTCCCCCGCCCCTGCAATCCGTACAAATCACAGGCAAACCCATTGCCATAGCTTCTAACATGGAATTTGATAACCCTTCATAATCCGAAGTCAAGACAAAACACGTGCTATCAATAATTAAATTATGAATATTATGACTAAATTCCTTGATCGCTATAACATCCTCCATTTGTCTCTCCTTAATATATTTTTCTAATTCGTTTTTATACGAATTCATTTTAAATGAAAGCTTACCAGAAACAAATAATTTATAGTCACCATAAATGAATAATTTATAATCATCATTATTTTCATAAAATTTAATAAATCCATCTATGAGCATCGTCAAATTTTTCTGTCTATTTAAACGACAGAAGGTAACGATTTCATTTTTTCGTTTTTCACTGTATGCAACAGGCAAATTTTCGAGTATTGGATTTGGTATAACAACTCCTTTCTTCTGTACCGAATTACTATAAAAACTCATTTGTTCAATTGTTTGAAATACAACAACCTTAGATAATCGAAATATTTGATTTTCTAAAAAAATATTCATAGATGATGATGCAGGAGGAAAATTTCTTTTTGAAGATATAACATTTATCCGTTTTGTCAATAATAACAAAAGTATTGCAGGTAGATTACAAAATGAAATGATTGTCTTTATGTTATTGTTTACAATAATTTTGTTTAACAAATAGTAATTTACTATTGAATAGTATAGTTTCCAAATAATAGACTTCTTTGAATTTATTCCAGAATTGGATAAAGTATATATCTTTATATTTTTATTCACATCGTAAGGTATTTTATTATAATTACTATGGAAAACAGCAATGTTTACAACGTAACCTTTTTCATTTAAAAAATTTGCTAAAATAGCAGACACTCTCTCGGTTCCCCCACCTAATAATGAACCTGTTATTATTAATATATTCATCAATTCGTTTCCCTATATAATTTTATATACTCACCAGAAAATCTTCACACAATCAAAAAATACCAATCTGTAAAAAAATACTTTGTTATTCGCAAAACAGATACTTTATTATCACAGGTTCTGCCGATTATCCATTTTCTTTATTTTATCCTCATATAATTCTAAAATACTATCCCAAGAATATAGCCTCTGCATTTTATTAATTGCATTTATTGCTAAATGGGCATAGTTCTCTCTGCAACCTAAAACAAGCTTGCACGACTCTATAAATTCATCTTCGGTGTTAGCCAAAATGTAATCATGATTAGGAATAAAATCAATACCCTCTACACCAATACTTGTCGATATTACAATATTTCCTGTAGCAAATGCTTCAAGCGTTTTTATTTTTACTCCATCTCCAAAGACGAGGGGTATGATATATAAATGCGCATCATTTATATATTCATCAATTCGATCAACAGTACCTGTTACTATTATATTTTCCGATCTCAATGATAAAATTTTTTCATCAGGGTTCTTTCCGATTATATATAATCTTGCATTAACGAAACTCGTCATAATTGCAGGAAAAATCCTATTTACAAACCATTCAATAGCGACTATGTTTTGGAAAGCATTCATAGCACCCACAAATACAATTTTCCCTTTTTGATATGTTGACTGACATCTAGTGCACATATCATAACCTACGGGAAGCAAATAAGTATTATTCACATTGTATAAATTCTCAAATTCTGTTTTGTTTTCCTTTGAAATAAACGTATACATGGAAACAAGATTATTCTTTATATTTTTGCACTCATATTTTTTCAATCTGTGACTCTCATATAACATCATCATTTTTTTAAAAATATTATGATATGCAGACATTTTTTTAATCTTGTTAAATTCGAGATTATGTTGTGCTAAAATAACTGGCACATTATTTTTTACGGGGATGTTTATTAATAAATACGGATACTCAATAAAAATAGCATCAATTTTATGTGCATTCAAACAGGACAAAATATCATTTTTCATTTTTTTAGATGATTTCATTGAAACTTTAATTGGCAACCAAAATTTACCTATAATAGCTAGTACCCTTATTATTTTGCCATATCTCAATGAATTTTTTAACGTAACATATTTATAAACCTGTAATTTTTCACAGTATTTTTCTAATTCGAAAAAATCAGATCCTTTGCTCATTGTCGAAGTGGAAGCAAAAAAATATATTTTATATCCCTTTTTTTTAAGGTATTCAATACGCCTCATAAAATAATAACTATATCCATCATTGATTGGCAGAGAGGGTATAGGGGCAATAACAATAATATTACGACTCATATATTGCAATCACTTTTGTGGTTAAGACACATTTTAGTTTGTATATTTTTTGTATTCTTTACTTTTTTTTGAGGTAATCAAAAAAAATTTGAAAAAACGTCTGAGTAAAAATATATGATAGACTAAAAAACCCAAAGGGAATAATAGCTTATTCTCTGCCTTTTTGTAAATATGTCTTCTCTTATTTAATTTTGCAAAAAATATATATTTAGCGGAATGTTTTATTTGCAACCTGAGTCGAAATGGTGGAGTCGATGCTTCGTTATAATACAATTCTGAACTAAAGGGATACATAAGCCAATAATTTTGTGTAGATAGGCCCCCTTGTAAAAATTGTTTTTCCTGTAATATTCTATTAAGGTACAACGTTTTATAGGTTAGTGCAATACGAATAACTATAATACTTGGTGCTATATTTTTCTCATTTTCAAAAACTGGAAAAGGATATTTTTTAATAATATTTGTTACATAAAATTCACTTTTATCTCCAATAATTTTTTTGTTTTTTATATATCTTATATAATCCGAAATAAAATAATCATGCGGAAATTTTTTTCCTATAATATCTCCATTTTCATATTGACACAAGCCCGACAGACAAATACAGTCATGGCAAAATTTTCCAGTTTTTATATCAAAATAATCCCACACCGTTTTTAGTGCACCGGGGCAAAGTATATCATCATCATCTAATGAAACTAATATATGACTATTTGCAATCTGAGTACCATAATTCATAGCCGCTGGTTTTCCAGCATTTTTCTTATGTACATATTTTATCTCAAATTTCTTTTCAAAGCCAGATACCACTTCCTTTGTATTATCCGTTGAACCATCATCGACAATTATCCATTCCAAATCAACATTCCTTTGCTTACAAAGGCAGTCGTAAATCCTAGGAAGGTAAGTGGCACGATTAAATGTTGGTGTTACAATAGAAAACTGATACATTAACCTTCTCCTAAACCCCTCATATAAAGGGCAAATACATTATTCAATGAAACTAAAATATAACTACTTGTTACCCTGGTTTTTGAGAGTTTTTTTATGTATATTTTTTGATACATTTTCGTACAGGCTTAAGTATCTTCTTAATAATAAACGGAACAACATATTCAAAAACAAAATGAAATTTAGAATTATATATGTGTTTTGCGATGTTATAACTTTCAGATTTGTTGAATTCATTCCTAAAATTTTTAAAGTATTTTTGAGTAGCGTCATCCATGTTTACCAAGCGTGTATCTGACGAAAAATGCGATTTGGGATGTAGTAACATATTTTTTACTTCCAAATTGACAGAACCTGTCTTTTTGATATTTTTGATTATATCTTTGTTTGCAAGACGATACGGGCTTTCGTATTTGTAAACGTTAAAGTAATGTATTATTTTACTAGAATGTAGATAGTTCACAGCTCCTTTATCCGATATTTGACAGTTCCATTCGCCCCCTAATTCCACGATCACATTATTCATGGAACAATTAGCCTGATTAAGTGACGGCATATCTACCATCAACCCATTATTAAAACTATGCAGCCAGAGCCTGTGCCATTCACCAAAAAAATCATAACACACAGGAATGTTTTTGCAAAAAATAACCCCACTGTTAAAATACTCATTTGATATAAATGGAGAGTCAAATCCTGCTGTTTCATACCTGCCTTGAATAGTTCTTTTGTTGTGGTTATCTTGGAATCGGGTATGCATATCCCAAACGGCTCCTAAATCCACGTTCATTTTCTCAATATCACTTAAATTGTCACAAATAATTGTGTCACAATCAATATAAAGAAAATTACCTTCTATATGTTTCCGCATAGAAGTTTTTAGCCAGCGCGAACGAGCCTTCTTGTCAAATTGGCAATCGATTTCTACAACTTTTATTTCATTCACAAGAGTAAGAATATTCTTACGAGTGGTTTCCCCCAAGGTTTTCCCTGTTACGTCATCTACGAGTAAAGACACAAACGCATTCGGCATGTGTATTCTTAACAACGTGATCGACAGCAAAGCCTGCTCAAGATAGTAGTCAGTTTCATCGATGGTAAGAACATAAACATATTTGGTCATTATTTATTCTTTTTCCTTTGTATTACCTGTTGAACCATCTATAAATTTTTTTAATAATATTTTATCTGCAATATTAATTTTCAACAAATCCATTGAATTATTTAATTTTTGAGAACCATTATAATAAAAAGATAAATTTGGATTCTGTTCAAATTTGTCCATGTATTTTTTATATCCCTCGCTTCCATTTACATGTATCTTGGATACAATAAACGCTTGGTATTTTTCGTGATCATCTGGTAGAAATTGGTAGTGCAATAAAAATGCAATAGCTCCATTTGTTCCAAAACTGTACCTATATGGATAGTTTTGATGGGATCCTACCATCATTTCTTTGGACAGTTTAACCAATGCATATTTTTCAAGTGCCCATCGAAACGAATCATTTTTTTCCAAAAACAGGCGCACTCTTGGCCCTCCGTTTATAATATACCTTGAACAGCTCCTTGCTTTTTTATATGTATCTGTATCAAAATAGCAATATTCAGAGAATATGTCGAGTGAATTTTCACTTTCTGCAAATAACTTACCATCCGAGTACATATCTATTATTGGGGAAAACACATTATTTACTTTATTCATTTCTAAAAAAATAACAAAATCATTTATTTTTTTTCTTTCAACACCTGGATACATAAACAATTCATCAGAATCAAGCATTAGATACCATCTGTCATAACCAAAAATATCTGTAACCTGTCTATTCCATGCCCTTTGTTTCACGCTGTTATAAATACTGTCAGCCACAAAAAGCGATACATCGTCTTGTTCTTTGAGCCATTCAAAAGTACCGTCATCTGACATGTTATCTATATAGGCAAAATGTCTTATTCCTATCTTTCTGTGGTATTCAACCTGTAGTTTAATTCTATCTATATCATTCTTCACTAGGCAAAGTAATATGGGCTCATTTTTTGAAGGAGGTGACAATATCTTAATAGGTATGACTGGCTCGTTTAGATAAGTATTTATAAAAATACCCACCGAGTCAGTATGCACATATGAAAACTGATACAATTCATGTTTAAAACATTTTACCTGTTCTGCATATTTACTTATTATATCATGATTAATCTTAGATTTTTTGGTCAACCTGGCCTTCTTTATCATGTATGATAAATATGAGCGTACGTACAATAAACAGGGGTTTCTGTTTTTTCTGATTTTATGAAAAATATCCACAATTTTACTTTTAAGACTCATATATTACACCCCTAGCAGGAAAAAATAGACATTTCCACATTTGTGAAATTTACGATTTATTTTTATCAAAAAACATTTTTTACAACTGGTATTTACCGTTTCTGTGCAGATCATTTATAAATATAATTATCTCTTGTCAGATATATGTTCTCTCCTTTCTGCCATTCATCATCAAATCCATTAGTGTTACAATAAAATGATCTGTTACAGCCAACCTTCATTCTCTCATGTAATTCTGCTATTATTGATTTTGTTTTTGCAATCCATTCGAAGGAACTGCTAAAAACTTCTTTTTCGGAACCTTCTATGTCTATTTTTAGAATGTCTATTTCAGTTAATCCATAATCCTCCAAAATTTTGTTGATAGTAATGGAATCAACTGTGCCGATCTTTATTATGGAATTTGCTTTTATACTCTGATAGTTGTTATTTGCTTCTGTCATAACCCCCCATTTATCACGGCCTACATCAAGCAAATCTATTTCCCCCACCTTATTAAATAGTGCCGCCTTAATTGCAGCTACATTTGGATAGTTTTTCGTATTTTTAATAAGCATTTCATAATTTGACTTTTCAGGTTCTATCGCTATTATCGTGGTGTTTGGATATTTGTTTGCAAAGTAAACCGTTGTCAATCCAATATTTGCACCAGCATCTATTATACAATTTGGGGAAGCTTGTGTTTTAAACTCATATTCTTTTTGAACTATTATTTTCTTATACAAGCGTTCATCAGATGTCCCATTACGAATGTAAATTGGATGTCTATATTTCTCACACGTTTTTTTTATGATTTTTTGTCCTGACATTTTTTTTATTTTTTTGACGCATTTTTTCTTTAGCCACAAAATTCCAGGTGGCACAAATGCCTTCAACACTTCACGTAATGCCAATTTTGCCGCCATAATTTTAGGAACGAATAATATGTTTTACTTTGCTCAAAATGTGTATCTCAAGGTCAAAGAAATATGAACATTATGCCTAAAATCTTCATTATCAGGGTTCACTCTATTGGTAAAATAAAACGGATTAATGGTTAAGTTATATGCAAGCTTACCACCAATACTCAGGTTGTCCGTGAGTCTGTAAAGTGTGGTTGCTCCTATTACAAAATTTGCCTTAAACCCTTTAGTAAACAATCTACCATCATCATAATCATCCGGTGTAGTCCAGATTGCATGCTGGAAAACAAAATTATTGTCAGGGTTAAAGCGGTGAATGAAAAGAGAGGATGTCCCCCTTGGATAAAAAAGCCTAAATTCTAAGTATTGAGCATTGCCGCCAGGATTGAATCCATTTCCCAACCATTGCCCTCTGTTGGTGTACCCATGGATTATTTGATGGTGAAAATAAAATGAATAAGGCCAATGGAACATAAAATCAGTGGTCATTTCCATGTGACTCCATTCAAACGTGATCAGCCCGAATACATTGCGACGTTCCGAAATGGTAACTGCCTTTCTTGCACCTGCGGTAAATACCATAGTACGGTAAGGGTTCCGTACATACCCTAAAAACCTTCCCATAATCCAAGGGGATCCGGAAACATGAGCAGTATGATCATCAATTCCCACTTCCCCAAAAACTTCAAACCCAACTTGTGGGAAAAGCCATGAAAAACCAAACGAGAATTTATGATCATCTTCACCTTCATTTGTAGCATCAAAAAACATATGGGCCAAATTTCTCCATGCCCATGGAGTAAGGGTGATATGGTTAAAAAACAGCGTTAACCCAGGCAAAAATGACGGCGCATAGGCAAAAGCCCTGCCGTGAAACATGGTATGATTATTAGAATCATCATTGTCAAAAAAATTCGATTCGGTAAGCCGCCCAACCCATAAACGCGCCTCTATTTCCCCTATATCCCAGCCAAGCCAAGGAAGTCTAACACGCTGTCTGCGTAGCCCTATGTCAAACCTCGGGTAAGTCGGGGCGTTATTCGAATGAAGTATAGAATGAATATATGAAGGTCCAAGCCAAATTGCCTGTGTTCCAAAGCCGACAGTCAAGGTTCTCCATGTATAACGAATTTCCGAATCGCCGAAATCCCAGTCAAAAAAAGGCCTGTCGCCAAAACGTTGCGGAGCATCGACACCATATCCCCAGAAATAGGCAAATTCGTTCTCAAAATTTGACGGCATTATGTCAAAATGGGCATTCTGCGAAAATGCGATATGCGGAAGAAAAGTCAGTTCAAGCCCGTGCCCTTCAACCCTTACCCCGCTTTTGAAAAGTGTGTTAAAACCGCGCCCCTGCCAGAGTACGCCGTCATTTTGCCCGTAAGGTGCGGTAGTGTTAACCGACATAAACAGTTCAGGGCCGTAAATTCTTATACGAAAATCGCCGAACAGGGGATGAAAAGTACCAAAATTTTGCGAGCGCCAAGGGTGTTCCAGATCCGCTGGAATGTCCCAAACAGAATCCGACATGCTACGAAAATTGAGATACGGGCGCTGTACCAGTCCCCGTAGAGCAAGAAAATTGAAATACATTTCCTCGATGGACTTGACAGCCTCCTGTGCGGACAACATACCCGAAAGCATTGTGCAAAAAAGAAAACCTGTCAAAATATATTTCTTCAAAATAGTCTCCAAATTACTATAGCTGTCAATATCCGCCTTTATCTGTCCCCTTTTCGCTTACGTGAAATGTCCTTCCATCTCAATGGTGGAGAAGTTACAGGGTAACTCAACCGCCTGCCCCAATTTCTGCGACCTGTAAATTGCAAGCACAATTTCCATGGCCTTTTTCCCAGCGACACCGGAAGCCAGCGGCTCACGTCCTTCTTCAATTGCCATGACAAAATCCCTGAAAAGATCTGTATGGCCTACACCATAGGCATTTGGAGAATGTTCTGCTATAGATGCAAGGACTTTATCTTCGGTGTCACCGACAGTTTCGGCATCGGCAAGCCGCCATGTTTCCAGTTTACTGACTGCAAGCCCCCCGATTACTGCCGTGCCAGTTTCCCCGAAAATAGACAACGTCTGATTCAGATCAGTCGGATACACGCAGGCAGTGCCCTCGATAATACCCACGGCACCGCTCCCAAATTCGACTATGGCCGCACCAAAATCTTCCGCTTCAATAGGGCGAATAAATTTGCGGGTTATGGCCTGAACACGCACGGCATCCTCGCCCATAATCCACTGCAACAGATCTATACCATGTATGCACTGGTTCATAAGGGTGCCGCCATCCTGTGCCCATGTTCCACGCCAGGGATCCTCGGTATAGTAGTCAGGGCCGCGATGCCAACGTACCTGTATCATGCCGTGCAACAGTTTTCCAAATCGTCCCGCATCAACCGCAGTGCGCAACCGTTGTACCGGTGTGTTAAAACGATTCTGGAAACATATGCCCAATTTTTTTCCAGTATTCCCGGCGGCGGCAATCATTGCGTCTGCATCACATGTGGAAAGAGCCATCGGTTTTTCACAAATGACATGTGCGCCAGCTTTCAGGCAATCAATGACTATCTCCGAATGCTTACCGGATTCGGTTGTTATCGAAACAATATCCGGCTTTATTTCGCAAAGCATTTTTTTGTAATCCGCATAACAATGGATGTCGCTTCCAGGGATTTGTTTTTTGTATTCCACCGCCTGTTCTTCGGCACGTTGAATAACGGAATCGCAGGTAGCCTCAAGTTTCATGCAGTTGCAGTTTTCGACAAATGCCTTGACATGTGCGGGGCCTACTTTACCGCAACCGATTAATGCGCTCTTGTATTTTCTCATAACCTGTGTTTATATGTCCTCCGTAATTATTTTACCGTTTTCTATATTGATTGTACGATCACAGCGTTCAACAGTGCTCAGACGGTGGGCGATAACGATAAGCGTTTTGTTTTCACTGGCACAGTATATTTCGTCCATTATTTTTCTTTCGGTTTCATTGTCAAGTGCCGAGGTTGCCTCATCCAGAACCAAAATTTCCGGATCATTGTACAGGGCTCGGGCAATGCCAATGCGTTGTTGTTGCCCTCCCGAAAGCTGTATACCGCCTTCCCCGACCT
>Ga0209755_10007214_pt1 | contig 12090 bp, 9 predicted proteins | sample TergutCo191P1_FD_187301 | JGI IMG/M metagenome (GOLD analysis project Ga0209755, IMG submission 187301) | Cornitermes sp. P1 segment gut microbial communities from Petit-Saut dam, French Guiana - Co191P1 (SPAdes) (version 2) | ecosystem: Host-associated > Arthropoda: Insects > Digestive system >...
TGAGCCTACAAACCACCTTGACGCGGAAACTGTCGCGTGGCTTGAGCGTCATCTTCACGATTACGCGGGCACTGTTATCGCGGTTACGCACGACCGCTACTTTCTGGATAATGTCGCAGGCTGGATACTTGAACTTGACCGCGGCGAAGGCATCCCCTGGAAAGGCAATTATTCAGGCTGGCTGGAACAAAAAGAAAAGCGGATAGCTCAGGAAGAAAAAGGCGAAAGCGACCGCCGGAAAACCTTACAGCGCGAACTTGAATGGATACGCATGAGCCCCAAAGGCCGGCACGCGAAGAGCAAGGCGCGCATCACACAATACGAAAAACTTTTTCAGGATGACGAGAGGGAACGCTCGCGAGGCGGCTCTCAAAACAGCAGAATCACCATTCCTGCCGGTCCTCATCTTGGCAAACTTGTAATCGAAGCGGAGAACCTTTCCAAATCTTTCGCTCAGCGCCTTTTATTCGACAATTTGAGTTTTACCGTTCCTCCCGGAGCCTGTGTCGGCATCATCGGCCCTAACGGCGCGGGAAAGACAACCCTCTTTAAATTGATCACAGGCGGCGAAAAGCCCGACTCAGGCGCTTTAAAACTTGGCGACAGCGTTAAACTTAGCTACGCCGATCAGATGCGTGAAAGCCTCGACAGCGAAAAAAGTGTCTGGGAGCAGCTCTCAGGCGGCATGGACTTGATCAAACTTGGAGCGGGAACAGGCGCGAGAGAAGTAAACTCCCGCGCCTACTGCGCATGGTATAACTTTTCAGGCGCCGACCAGTCTAAAAAAGTAGGCGTCCTCTCAGGCGGTGAGCGCAACCGACTCAATCTTGCGATGATGCTCAAAGAAGGCGCGAATGTCCTCCTCCTGGACGAGCCCACAAACGATCTCGACGTAAACACGTTACGCGCTCTCGAAGACGCTCTCGACACCTTCGCGGGGGTTAGCCTCGTAATCAGCCACGACCGCTGGTTCCTCGACAGGATCGTCACCCACATCCTCGCCTTCGAAGACGGAGAAGTTGTCTGGTACGACGGCAACTGGTCTGAATACGCCGAATGGAGACGCGAGAAATTAGGCGCCGCCGCGGACAGTCCGCACAGGTATGTATACCGTAAGCTGGAACGTTAAAACAAATTTGTATATTAATTTGCTATAATTTAAAATCTCCCCGCGAGACAACCAGCCTGTAACCTGCGGCGTTTACGCGGCGTTCAAGACATCCTTTGCATTCGGCGGCTTCTTCACCGGTGCAAATTTTGTTATCGTAGAGCGAATATTGTTTTCTCACTCTTACAGGCGACAGATTCGGCATAACCACATTAGCGCCTGCTTTTAAGCCAAGCTCGCGGCCATCAGGCGATATTGTGCCAAGCGCGGTAGTAGCGGGCAGCAGAACATGAGGGAACATTAATCGCAGTATTGAAAGAAGACGCAGCGTCAATTCTAAACTTCCGCTTTTCTGATCTTTAAACGGAGTATCGCTGTGCGTTAAAAATGGGCCTATGCCGATCATCTCCGGTTTTAGTTCCTGTAAAAATCTGATGTCTTTTATAAGGTGTTCGGTTTTTTGAAACGGAGATCCGGCCATAAATCCCGAACCAACCTGATAGCCTATTTCTTTAAGGTTAAAAAGACACTCCTTTCGGTTTTGCAAACTCATGCTTGCTGGATGAAGCTGCCGGTAATGTTCATCATCGGCTGTTTCATGGCGAAGCAGATAGCGATCCGCCCCCGCTTCAAAATACGCTTTGTAGCTCTTATATGGTTTTTCTCCGATCGAAAGCGTGACGGCGCAATCGGGATAATTTGTTTTTATTTCTGAAATAATCGCGCACAGTATTTCATCCTTGTAGTAATCATCCTCTCCGCCCTGAAGAACAAATGTGCGAAACCCCAATTTATACCCTGTTTCACAGCAATTCATTATTTCCTCATGGCTTAACCTGTAACGCGATAAAGCGGTATTCCCGCATCTGATGCCGCAGTAATAGCAGTTGTTTTTACAATAATTGGTTAATTCTATCAGTCCCCGGATATAAACATCAGTTCCATATATACTCCTTCGAACACGGTCTGCCGATTCAAAAAGAGAACTTTCAAGAAGGGAACCTTCAGTTTTAACGCCAGGTTGATGTTCATGAATATCTGTTTCAAGGATGGCGGCCAGTTCATTGTCAGAGAGATTTTTGTTTTCTTCCAATAGGTTAACTATTCCCATGTTCATGTTTTTAAAGGTATCAAAAAAGTGTTATTTATGATATATACTATTTAAAGGCGAGGTTTGGAAAAACAATGAGATACACTTACAAAACACAAGGTACATGTTCAAACGAAATTCAATTTGATATAAATGAAAATATCATAAGCAACATTTCATTTATAAATGGCTGTAACGGTAATTTGAAAGCAATATCCAGTTTTGCCGATGGAATGACTGTTGATGAAATCATAAAGAAATGCAAAGGTATTGAATGTATATCAAAGGGTATAAATAAAGGGACATCATGCGCGGATCAACTAGCGCTTGCGGTAGAGAAAGCTTACAACCTTTAATAGTTAAATATATGTTTTTATATTAACCCACGTTTTCTGCCATATTACAGGTCGGCAAGTTTGTTATTAATTTTTAAAAATACTTGACAATTAATTAGTTTTTTCACTATAATAGTAAGTAAGTACTCACTCACCAAAACGAGGAAAAAATGAAGGAAACCAGTATCAGCCTTGATAAAATCAATCATTCTTTCGGGGAAAAACAGGTTCTTTTTGACATAAATTTGAATATAGAGCGCGGCATTATATATGGATTCTTGGGGCCGTCAGGCTGCGGAAAAACCACAACCGTAAAAATAATGGCGGGGATTTTGGAAGCAACTTCAGGCGCCGTGCAGGTGCTTGGTGAAGCCATGCCGAAACTTTCCCTTATGAAGCGTCTTGGGTATATGGCGCAGTCAGACGCGTTATATACAAACCTGACAGCGGAAGAAAATCTTGTTTTTTTCAGCTCTCTTTACGGAATAAAAAAAGAAAAAACAAAAGAAAAAATTGATGAACTTCTTGTGCTGGTAAATTTGAAGAATCACAGATCAAAACTTGTGTCGGCTTATTCGGGCGGAATGAAACGCCGCCTCTCCCTTGCCATGTCTATGCTTCATGAACCTGAAATATTAATACTTGATGAGCCGACAGTAGGTATTGATCCTGTTCTTCGAAAATCAATTTGGGAGGCTTTAACATCCATGACAGAACGCGGAATGACAATAATTGTTACCACCCATGTTATGGATGAAGCGGAAAAATGCCACGAGTTAGCAATGATGCGCGACGGAAGATTGATTGCGCAAGGAACGCCTTATGATCTCCGCGCCGGTATCGGAGCTTCAAGCATTGAAGAAGCCTTCATTTATTACGGGAAAGGAGGTCAGGATGAAAATTAGAGGTCAGCCTGTAGTTGCGGTCTCGCTTCGGATTTTACAGCAGATGCGTCATGATAAAAGAACGCTCGCACTTATGCTGATGGCCCCGGTCCTTGTTTTAACATTGCTTTTTTTTATTCTTGACGACACTAACCTAGAAGGTCATGTAGCTGTAATAAACGCTCCTGATAATTTTATCAGCGCTCTTTCGGATTTTAATATTACAGCTTCCTATTATAATGAGCGTGACGCGAAAATAGCGCTTGAAAGGGGGGAAGCCGACGCTAGCATACAAATAGTAAACGGAAAATCTTTTATAGAAATTGACGGCAGTAAGCCCGATAAGGCAAGGTTTATTCTTAACGGTCTTGAAACCGCTAAAATGAATATATATCAAAACAGACCTGATTTAAAATCCGATATTTTTTATGTATACGGATACGATGATTTCAGCATGTTTGATAATTTTGGTTCTGTGTTGATAGGATTTCTTATTTTCTTCTTTGTTTTTTTAATAGCGGGCATTTCATTTTTGCAGGAGAGAACAACAGGAACTTTAGAAAAACTTCTTTCTACGCCGATACAAAGATGGGAAATTGTCGCAGGTTATGTTCTCGGCTTTGGAATTATAACTTTGCTTCAGTCAATAATTATTTGCCTTTTTGTAGTTTATATTCTCGGCGTAATGATGATCGGCTCAATATTCCTTGTCCTTTTAATAACTTTTTGCACAACGATGATGGCTCTGACACTCGGTATTCTTATTTCAACAGCGGCAAATAACGAATTTCAAATGATACAATTCATCCCGATTATTATTGTCCCGCAGGTTTTTTTCTCGGGGTTGTTTCAACTCTCGCCCGTTTGGGAAACGGTAGGAAAATTTATGCCTCTTCATTATGTAGCCGATGCCTTAATGAAAGTGATGATAAAAGGCGGCGGTTTTTATGATATTTATATTGATGTTCTTGTAATGCTTGGATTATCAATGCTTTTTATTTTGATAAATGTACGTCTTCTTAAGCGTTACAGAAAAATTTAACGGAGGAAATATGGAAGAATACAAATGGCTGAATAATATTTTTAATAATGAGGCTGAAAAAATAACAGATAAGCAAAAATTAATTATTAAAGCCGCAATAGAATTATTCAGTAAACAAGGATACGCAGCGACATCAACCAGAGAAATTGCCCAAAAAGCGGGTGCAGCTGAAGGATCTATTTTTAAATTATTCCCGACTAAAAAAGATATAATTTTATGGATTACAAAACAGATTATTAATACAGCTCTTTTCCCGCTTATCTCAAGCGGAATTCAGGAATTAATGGAAAAACCATTTAACAGCCGCGAAGATTTTCTTGCCGCGTTTTTAGAAAACCGCCTGGAGCTTATACAGGAAGGAGTTCCGCTGTTTAAGATATTAATTCAGGAGATTCCTTTCCAGCCTGAAATCCGCGCCATGCTGCTTGAGCAATTTAAAAAATTGCCGATTGACATGATTGCGAAAAAAATGATTACGACACAAACAGGGTTTGCAAACCCTGTTTGTGCAGAAGCACACAGTGATTTTAATGAAACGGATATTATGAATTTGCTTATTTCCTGTATTTCAGGTTTTTTCTTATTCCGTATTATGGTATTTCCGGAAATTTTTCCGGAGAATAAAATTAAAAATGACGCTGCGGTTCTTGTGCGTTTTATGAGCCGCGGATTGGGAAGCGCCTCATGCAACGAAGTTCCCCGAACAGAGGAGAAGGATTTATGAAAAAAGATATACCTGTAAAAAAAATTGTTCCGGCGATTGTTTTATTAACAATAATCATTTTAATTGTTTTCAATTTATTGCGCGGCAGTAATTTAAAATTACAAGGAGTTGTTGAAGGGACAATATATTCGCAAATTTCTGAAGTTTCCGGAAAGATAATAGAAATGAATCTGCAGCTCGGAAGCCCTGTAAAAACAGGGGATTTAATTGCGCGGCTTGATTCAATAAATCAGCAATATACCCTTGAGCAGCTTCAAATAGCCCTTGAAAAGACACAACTCATGAGCCAGGAAGAATTGATTAGAGCGCGCAGCAGTGTCAGTATAGCAGAAGCGAATTATCGCAGCGCTCAGTCCAGTTTTTCTCAGGCAAGAAATGACGCGGTTTCTCTTGAACGAATGTTTCAAATCGGCGGCATTGCGCGCATTGACTTTGACAACGCGAAACACAGGGAAACCCTTGCTTCTCAGGCGCAGGAAGCGGCTCTTAGTCAGCTTCAGACAGCAAGAGCGCATTATTCATTCCTGCAGAACGGAACAGATAACAAAAATATCGCGTTAGCTGAAATTGATATAAGAGATATTGAAAGCAGAATAAGGCAGATGCAGGATATGCTTCAAAAGTATGAAATCAGGGCAAACTGCGACGGTATTGCGGTCAGCATTAATTATAATATGGGCTCAATGGTTAACGCAGGATATAATATAGCGGATATTTCCGCTGAAAATGAAAAATTTGTTGTTTTTTATCTGCCAAAGGATCATATAAACAAAATTTCATACGGACAAAAAATAACGGTAAAATCAGGCGGCGAAGAAGTACAAGGGGAAGTGCGTTATATTGATGTCAGAAGCCAATATACCCCTAAAGATATGCAAGCCTCCTCGATGAAAAATAAATTCAGCGTAAAGATAAAATTGCTACTTCCTGCCGCAACTGCGTTGATTCCGGGCAGCAAGGTTGAGGTTTTTGTCAGGTAGAATAACAAGCACTTAACAAAGTCATAGCAGTGATGATAAAGTATAATATGAATATTCTGGTTATAGACGGAATGGGCGGCGGCATTGGCAAGGCTGTCATTGAAATTATAAAAAATGAACTTGCCGGAGCAAAAATTACGGCAGTCGGAACAAACTCAATAGCAACATCAGCAATGCTTAAAGCGGGAGCAAGCAGCGGCGCGACAGGCGAAAACGCCGTCATTTTTAATTGCGCCGGAGCCGATTTTATTATCGGAGCGATTGGTATTATTTTTGCCAATTCAATGCACGGGGAAATAAGCCCTAAAATGGCGGAAGCGGTTTCTTCAAGCCCTGCGCATAAGATACTGCTGCCGATTGATAAATGCAATGTAACTGTTTTGGGAGTAGCCAACAAGCCGATACAATCGCATATAAGCGAAATCGTTCAAACAATAAAAGACAGTGTTGACAAAACAGCTTTATATAGATAGTATATTCAATAAGAGACATGAAGTTTCTGAATTAAAAAAAGAAATTATATTAATGTAGGAACATGGATTTCTGCTCAATGGCATGAAGCCAACACACAGCCAAAATTGAACAATTGGTTCGTAAGTAATTGGTTATCTTATAGCAGGGAGAGTGTTCTATCAGCATTAATAAAACTATAATTATCATTTTATTTTTCCTGTTAAGCTGTGAGGAACAGATCGATCCAAGAGCGAAAACGCCAGTCGGGCCGGGACCGGATCCGGACTCGCCGATCATAGATACAAGCTGGTATTGGGACGGAGGCTGGGGAGAAGTTACTCTTTATTTTGAATCTGCGCAAACAGTGCCGGAAACTTCACTGCAAGTGCGAATGTTGTATCAGAACGAAGAAACACGGCATACGTATTCTTACGACAAGATAACACGCAGCGGTCAGGCAGCATCTCTCGGTAATTTTACCGTAACAGAAAATTATGAACGAATGAATTTTTCACCTACATGGAGAGGTTATCCGCATGGCGCGAATTTCACACGAATAAAATAAAAATACAAGGAGTTTTTATGAAGATTTTATTTAATAGTATCATAGTTACAGCGAGCCGCAAAGCGGCGAAGCTTCCAGTACTTGCGTTGATTGCAAGTGTTTTTCTTATCGGCTGCCCTGAACCGGGAACAAATATCAACAATATGGACAATTCCGCCGCACTGATTAATTCAGTATGGGCAGGAGCTACCCCAAGAGCCGGAGACTGGCTTACTATCACATTCAAGTCTGATAGAAAAGTTATATGCTCTTTCTGCATTGACAACACAACCAACGAATGGGAATATACGTTTAACACCTCTAATACAGGAACTATCAGTACCCCTGAAGGAGTATGGAATCCGGCTCCAAATGGATTTACAATCAGCGCAAATACGCTGACCATAACAAATTATGGCAGCCATTCAGGATCCCCCAGAGAATTCAAGCGTATTCGTCAAGCCGATTTAACAGTTGAGCCGGTTCCGTTTACACTTGAGTCCCTTGATGCCAATCTGCTTAATTCCGTATGGGCAGGCGTTACACCAAGAGTCGGAGACTGGCTGAGTATCACATTCAGACCTGATAACAAAGTTATATGGTCATTTAGTTTAGACAACACCACAAATGAATGGGAATATTCGTTTAACAGCCAAACAAATGCCGGAACCATTACAGTCAGCGCAGGCTGGAATCCGGCTCCCAACGGATTTACTATCAATTCCGATACACTTACCATTACCAATTACGGCAGTCATGGAGGAGCGTCACGGGAATTCAAACGCTACCGTTAAACACGAAGACAACTCATGTACGGGAAACTTCGTTACAAGAAGCGCCTAATTTTTAATAGATTATTCTTTTTCACGCTGCTGCTCTATTTTTTTCCTTGTTTCTTAATTGCAGAGGAAGATGACACCTATAAAGATTGGATTTTTTTTGAAGGTAATGAATTGACCGTTGTTGCCGAATCTCCGCAGCAGGAAACAAATCCGGCAGTGCCGCAGCGCTCTGCAATGGAAACGAGAATCAATATTGTATCGGAAGAGCAGATACAACAGCAGGGGGCAATTGATTTTTCTGACACTCTTAAAAACGTGCCGGGCGTATTCGTAAGTCAGAGAAACATAGCAGGAACAACAACCGGATCAAGTCTGCATGTCAGAGGAAGAGGTTACACTCACCCTGCGACAGACATTACAGTTTATTTTGACGGCGTTCCCCGATATGGATTTATCTACGGTCAATCAATGGCTGACGGCATACCCCTCAACGCGATAGGTCATATTGAAGTGCACAAATCGCCTCAGCCGTCGGAATTCGGTCAGGGTTACGCTCTTGTAAACGCAGAGCCCCGTTTCATGAGCGAAAACGGCTGGACAGCGCAAGGCGGTTTTTCAGGCGGAAGTTATTTAACATTTTTACAAAATTCCGCATTCGGTTATCGGATGGGGCGCTTTGACATTTTCGCCGCTCAGAGCTGGATGTCAACTAACGGCCATGTAGTTCATTCAGGCGCTCATCAGCAGAGTTATTATCTAAATATGGGAGTGTTATTAAATCCTAATTGGAATTTACGTCTTTTGGGAAATTACGCGGAGGCGTTAACCGAACAAGCCCCGTACTCAGGGCAAAGCTTTGATGATATATTAAGCTCATACAGGACAAACAGCGCATTCTCTACGCTGACATTGAATAACGGGTATAATAACGCAAAAGGTTATATAAAATTATATTACAACAATACTCAATTTAAATGGCTTGATGAAGACTTAAAAATTCCCGGTGACTGGTCTTTGCAATCCCTGCAGGCGTTCGGCGCGAGAGTCAAAGAGGAATTAAATTTTTTAGAGAAAGGGACCATTACTGCCGGTATGGATTTAGACTGGAAACTCATGGTGAATGAGGAACACAATACAACAAGCCCGTCAGTCATAACAACCTTTCCTGCAATGATACTATACAGCCCCTACGCAGGTGTTTCATGGCAGTTCGGCGATAAAGAATTATGGCGCATAACTCCATCGGCGGCAATCCGGGGATTTATTCATAGTGTATGGGCTAATCAACTATCATGGCATAGCGGGCTTGTTCTTGGCTGGAAAAACATCGATCTCAATTTTAATTACGCAAGGGGGCTGGTCTACCCTGCGCCGGGAATTATTCAATCCCTTCTTGCTGATACTTTAGCTTATAAATCGGCCGATTTAAAAAATATTGAGCCTGAAACAATCGATCATTTTGAAGCCGGAATTACTTTTGCGCCCAAACCATCTCATTTTTTTTCGTGTACTCTTGACGCTTCGTATTTTTACAATGACGGCAGAAACAGAATTATTGTTGCCTCTCAGATCCCCGTCAACGCGTCTTCTATTTCTTCATTCAAATTACAAGGACTTGAACTGGCGGCGTCTTTCAAGTTTTATCCAGATAAGTTATTTATTGAAACTTTTGAACTTTTTACAGGCAGCACCTGGTACACAGATTTAAGCGCGGTAGACGAAAACGGAAACACAGCGAAGAAAATGCCTTTTACCCCGGTTTTCAGCCTTTCTTCAGGATTTCGCTGGGTATTTTTAAAACATTTTAATCTGTCAGGAGACCTTCAATATTTGCATGATCTTTACACAGGCGGACTTGGCCCCTCATCAGCCTTTACTGCGCCCTCCGAAGAAAACAAACTAGCCGATATTTTTCTTTTGAATCTGCGTCTCGGTTTTAAACCGATAAAAGAAAATTGGCATCTTGCGGATTCAGAAATATTTGTTTCCGTTAATAATGTTTTTAATACTCAATACGAGTATTATACAGGGTACATCATGCCAGGGATTACTTATATGATAGGTTTCAATTTCAAGTTTAAATGACACCAATTTGCGATATCACACAGAGACACGCGCCGAACCGAAGGGTCAATGCCTCTGTGTGAACTCTTTTTTCGAATAGGTTTATTCAACCTTAAACCTGTTCACTTCCTTAATTAATCCACTTATCGCATCCCTGTTTTTGGAGCTAATGTCATTAACCTGCGTTACAGCAATATTTATTTGATCCGCCCCTGTTGCCATTTCATTCATACCGGAAGTGATTTCCTGCGTCACTTTTTCAAGATTTATGCTTTCCTTAATAACTTCCTGTGAGCCTTCAAGCATTTCTGATGAACCGCTCTTTACCTGCCTGGTTATCTGGTTTACATTGCTTATAACATCCAGAATCTGCTTGGAGCCCTCCCCCTGTTCTTCCATTGCGCGGAGAATGATGTCTTCCTGCTGGGATACTGTTCTTACGTTTGAATCAATCGCCTCAAATCTGTTAAGTACATTTTCAGTAGATTTGGAGATTTTGTCGATAGATTCCTTTATCTTTTTAAGCACTGTGCTGATTGTTTTGGATTGTTGGCTGGAATTTTCCGCGAGTTTTCGGATTTCATCGGCGACAACAGCAAACCCCTTGCCTGATTCCCCTGCGTGAGCGGCTTCAATAGCGGCGTTCATACTCAGGAGGTTTGTCTGGCTTGAGATGTTTTGCATGACAGAATTGATTTCCAAAAGACCTTCCGACTCCCGGGAAATTTCCTTAATGTCAGCAGCGACTTCCTGTAAGCCGTTGCGCCCGTCTTCTGAAGCGTTCGTCAGGTTCTTTACATTGGAGCTGTTTTTAACAAGCGTGTCTGTAACAGAAGCGATATTAGCTACCATTTCTTCGATTGCGGCCGATGCTTGAGATACGTGCATATTCTGATTCTCAACATTTGTATTTAATTTCTTAATGTTTAACGTAACCTGTTCCATTGTGGCGTTAGTTTCGGTTACGCTGGCGCTCTGATTTATAACCCTGCCTTTGATGCTTTGAATATTTGCGGTTATTTCGTTCACAGCGGCGGCGGTTTCATTCATGTTACTTGCCAGCTCATTTCCGATACTGGATAATACACCGGCTTCATTTTTGATTATTACGATCAGCGCTCTGATTTTTTCTATTGTCTGGTTAAAGTAATGTGAAAGCTCTGTAATTTCATCTTTTCCCTTTTCCGCGATTTTAACTGTAAGATCGCCTTCGCCCTGCGCTATATCCTTTAATGTCGCCGCTACGCTTACAACCGGCATCATTGTAAAATGAAGGACAAAGTATATTATTACAGCTACCGCTATGGCGATTACAAACGCGAGAATGATGGTCAGTCTTGTCATATCGTTTACTTCGGATAAAATATAGTCTTCTCTTGCCGCGACCATGACAGACCAGAACGTGTCTGAATTGCCGATACGAGCGGGCGAAAAGAAAGTTTCCAAAGTTGTTCTCATTGCAGGGGAATACGAAGAACTGTGAAGAGCGGTTCCTTCAGCAGTGGCTTTTATTGCGCCCGGCAGGTCTTCGCCTAAAAATCCTTCCGTATCTTTCATGTTTTTGCCGATACGGTCCTTGAATGTATGCGCCAGTACGGTTCCGTCGTTCGCGTAAATAGCCATCAGTGCTATTTCGTCGTTGCCTTTGACGGTTTCCTCCAATACGTTCTGCATTTGCTCGATATTCACAAGATATCCGACAGCTCCTACAATCTGCCTTGCATTATCATCAACAATAGGTCTCATCATTCTAACCACATGCCCATCCTTCCCGAGAATTTGTCTCGGGATGGGAGGTTCTACCCTGTCTTTTATGTTGTTGACGCTGAGAGTGTTCAGGTATGCATATGCGGCGTCAATATCAGTATTTACTCTTGGACGTATGTCGCCGGTTTCTCTTGTATAACTCGCCGCGTACTGCCCTGTGGGACCGGAACCCGTCCTGCCGATCATCTGCGCATCCAGACCGTCAAGGGCGTTGGGTCTCCAAACCGTATAAATCTGCAAATACTCAGGATTGGCTTCCATGACCGCTAATATCATTTCGTCAAAACGGTCCCGCCGTTCATTCGCAGCGAATCTCT
>Ga0209755_10007215_pt1 | contig 12087 bp, 6 predicted proteins | sample TergutCo191P1_FD_187301 | JGI IMG/M metagenome (GOLD analysis project Ga0209755, IMG submission 187301) | Cornitermes sp. P1 segment gut microbial communities from Petit-Saut dam, French Guiana - Co191P1 (SPAdes) (version 2) | ecosystem: Host-associated > Arthropoda: Insects > Digestive system >...
CTGTCCCATAATAGAAATCAATTTAAACGTGCCTTGAAAAATTTCTTGTATTTTCATTCATTTTATACCTTGGATGAATATTTTAGCTATAGTAAGATTTAAAACATCTACTATTGTTTAGTCATTTTTTATGTTTTTAAGCTTCATCTTGAGAATTGTTGACCTATTAATTAATTATAAAAAGTGACATAATATAAAATTATATAACTGAAATATATATTTGAATTAGTAAATATTTGTCCATCTTTTGAGTACCGCCGATTTTACATTGGCTGCATTGTATTTAATCTTACTCTAGGCTGCTTGTATCTATAATAATGTATGTAACGCACATTGATGTGATTTAAATGGAATTGACATGTTACATATCCTGTGGGCCACAGTCCCCTTCTGGATCAGATGAACAAAGATAGATTGAATTGAACAGAATAATGCTAGGAAAAAGAAGACTAATCGATTCTCACTATAACAAATTAGTGCAGAAATAATTTTATAACTTTTACAATATTTTACAGTAAAGGAATGAAGCATTTTAAATATATATTAAACAGCTGAACATGCTTGGTCTCATAAGAGAGAACTATAAATGCAAGAATTCTTATGTTATATATCATTAAGGCTGCACTAGATGGATTTTTAATACAGTAATATAATTGTAATGGGGGAAAATTTTAAGGAAGAGGTCTTTCATTAAGGCATTGTAAATGGTAGCTACTATCCTTTTATATATTTTGTGTTTGATAATTATTGGTTACCCTTCTTGGTTGATGCATGTAACATTTTGTATGAAAACACATACTGTTTTTATAGTGAAGATAGTTGTGTAGACTGCATTATCCTTTCTAACTTCATCTTCCTCTTCTAGCACTGTTTCTGTTGTATGCAGGGTGATGGACAGAAAATCTTCAGTCTGTTCAATCGTCTTGCAGTCTGTCATTTTTTATTTCTTACAAGCACTTGCTAAGTATTAATATTTACCAATGCCATATACATGTAAAGCATGAACTGGTGTTTGAATTAATGAATTTAGTTCAAGTGGAATATCATGACAGTGAACCATGTCTCGTCATTGAATAGTTTTGTGCCCATGCTTATGTGTATGTGTTTGTTTTATGTGTGGCTGAAAAATTTCACTGACATCTGTACATACAGCTGTCTGAGAGATTTGGCCATGTTTTGCAGACTTATGATATGGATGTGCAAATATTTCAGGTACATATGCGCCTGCATTCTGGTGATAAACCTTACAAGTGTGAGTTTTGTGGGCGACATTTCCGTCAGTGGGGTGATCTCAAGTACCATTGTATCTCAATTCATTCAGAGGAGAAAAACTATCAGTGCGAGTATTGTGGAAAGGACTTTGCTCGTAAATACTCTCTTATAGTGCACCGTCGCATCCATACTGGAGAAAAGAACTATAAATGTGAGTTTTGTGGCAAGAGCTTCCGCGCCTCATCCTATCTCCAGAACCACCGTAGAATACACACAGGTATGTCCTTGTTTGATGTATACACTGATAAGTTATTGCAACATTCTCACTTCTTTGAGGTGTGAGTACTCAGACAGCACCCATAATATTGATTGTTTTAATGTTAGTTTGTAGATTGTAGTTACAGGCTCGAACTACAGGTTGCAGAGATATGTTAATAATATAAATTAATAATTTTCAGATTAGGGTAGTTATCATTACCTCCTGCACCAATGTGGAAGGGAGACTGAGTAGAGAATAAGTATGGAAATAAAGCTTATGGCATATTGTACTTTCCATCATTGGTATAATTCAGTGCATTCTAAATAAATAAATAAACAAAAAAAAAAAAAAAGAAGACTCAAAGCATTGTTAAGTCCTTCAACATTCACAATTAATAAATGAAGGCATGCAGGCTTGAAAACTTAGCCATTTACATACTATTATGAATTCATTTCTTTTTTTAAATTTTTTAGTTACTTAAGAATTATATGAGTATTGGGTCATGTGACATGCATGGGGGAGAAGAGAAATGAATACAGCGTTTTGGTTGGAAAGAGACTGCTTGGAAGACTTGTGCATTGGTGAAAGGATAATATTACAATTGATCTTGAAGAAATATGTTGGAAGGGCATGGACTGGATTCATTTGGCTCAGGACAGAGACAAATGATGAACACAGTAATGACCTTCAGATTTCATACAGTGTTGATAATTTCTTAACCATCCCTGGACTTGTTACCTTCTCAAGAGGGACATTGCTGCATGAAAATTTTTTATGTGAGGTTCTCACAATGGTGGGCATTAGGACAATGCTCTTGTGGGATCACATCCCCAGACAGCTGTAATCTTAAGTTTTTACATACACAAGACATTTTTTTCATACTTGACTTCCAGGTGAAAAACCTCACCCTTGTGAAGTGTGTGGAAAACCTTTCCGTGTCCGTTCTGATATGAAGCGCCATCTCAACACACATAACCGTGATAGGCACCGTGGAAGTAATGGTAGTTCAGTTACTAAATCATCTGGGAGTGGGACTGATATCCATCACAACATGCTTCAAGGACAACCAAAACTGGAGGAACATGACTCAGAATTGGATCCTGATCAGCTGGATACTCACGGCAGTCTTCCACCCAACCACACAATTACTATGGAGCACCAGAACATCTCTGATTTGAATCCTGTCGCAGAAATCACCATTCAGCCTGCAGGTGGTGGCCCAGAGAGCATCTTACCAGATGAAACTTTAGTGGATTCAGGGGTTGTCCAGCAACCAATCAACCTCAATATTGCAGTGCCGGCTGTTGCGACAAGACAGACCCAGACTCATCAGTTGTCAGCAGCTGCACAGGCAGTCTCTGAAGAAGTACTGCATTATACACGGGACCCTTTAGAAGCTGTACGAGATGGAAGTAGTACTCTGTATGTGTGGCCAATCTATATGACATAGCTTGCGTGTTTCTGATATATGACAATGGTTGTGTTAAGAACTGTGCTAATACATATATGCATAATTGTTACAGAAGTATTTCCTAAGTACTGTCTCTAATCCCATTAATTTGGCGCAAATCACTTTGCGATAGACCAATTTAAATGCATCTCTTTTGGAAGGTGGGGGGAGATAAGTTATGATTGTCAAAGGCAATAATCGATATATATTATACCCCTTGGTTCCATTATACTTCTGTGCTGTGTACTCCTCAACACTTTGTTGGCCAATCTTTCACATAAAATATCTGTCCTGTGCTGGCTATTTAATTTTTTAAAATTAAAATGTCTTAAATGCAATGACACTTTTGTTATACTATGAATTACAGTCTTCCTTTATTACTGGGATATATAGTAAAATTTAATTATTTTGTAGTTTGAGTGTAATACTCAATGGTGATGTAATACAGTTTTATATGATAAGTGGTTGAATATATAATGTCAATTGAGAACATATCTCATTAATTGATTTACAGATTCATGCCATCATTGCTGTTCTTATTCATCATATTATGCTGTACACAGACTGCATCCCCATCTTCTTTTATTAAATGATAGAGGGTTTTGTGTTAATTAATTTCAATATATGTACTGTAATTAAGGCAGAATGTACATAATATTTTTTACTTTATAGAAACTAGTTTACCACATCACATTTATTAACATTACTGAAGTACAATTACCAGAGGAGCACTAACCCACTCTGTGTGGGTTATAAACTTCATTTGGTACAGCTAACAGCTGTGTAGTTCATACCATAGTATGCATCCTTTGTGCTTGCAGATAATTGTGATGTATTAAATTTGTCCTTCGTACATTGAGACTGATATTGGTAGTTCCCATTGTTTAATTAATAGCAATGACTATTGAGTGCTATCTGCCTATTTTTATTATTGCAACAATACAGTTAAGAAAGTTAGCAGTAATTAAGTTTTAGAAATCTTACTATTTTTTCTCCTCTCCAATGAATGGCCTTATCATATTTTATATTATAGAATATTCAATAAAACAAGTGTAATGGTTATCATAACAATTCACTTGTTGAAGTCATTAGACTGAAATTTACAGGATTAATCTTGTGCATTTGTTACTGAAGCTTGAATAGATATGACTGAAATTAAAACTGACTCACTCTTTTATTCTGGAGAAGTGCCATCATTTCTTACCTGATTGACTGAAGATAGGGTTGTGCAAACACATGAAGTTTTATACACTGTTAGAAATAGTCAAGTTCACTTCACTGTCACAGAAAACGTACGAGTTGTACAAATGAAATTTCCAATCTATGCTAACTAATACAAAAAAAAAAAAAGACAAATTATATTACTGTCATATAGGGAAATGTTAAAAAAATGGGTAAGATAGGAATGAGAACTCACAGGAATGACATAGATGTGTGAAGTAATTGCAGATAGACTTTTTTATGCATAGATGTAGTAATCTTCAGATGCACTATGTTTGGTTTCTGCCTGTCTCTTTGTATCTTGAATTACAAATGTTCATACTCATCTAAACTGTTACAATGATTGTTTGTTCAGTATGTTACTGCAAGCATTTCCATGTACACACATCTCTTGCTGTATGGATGCAATTCATTCTGTAAAAATTATCTGTAAGGTGAAAATCCATACAATGAAATCTACAGCAGCATGAGTGCAAGTGTACTTACTCATGTGCTCGTCTGACCCCCTTTACAGGCTCTGTAAAAGCAAAAGAGTAATCCTAAAAGCAAGAAACATGTATATCATTGTGCATTAAAGCAAAATTCTATAATTGAATGTCCATAAAGCAAGTAATGTGTGTAGTTTATTTCATTCCCAGTTGTAATTTCAGTTGTCTGTGTCACATATTAGGAAGTAATAAGGTTTTTCAATGAAAGCAAAGAATCAGTATGTTTCCATGTTCGTTCATGAAATAAGCTTCCTAGTAACTGTAATTTTATGGGATCAGTGTAGGTAACGCAGTCAGGAAACATACTGGTTTTTAGCTGTATCACCAGTGTTTGTTACCTGGCAGGGGCAGGGATTTTCTCTTTTCTGCTATGTGCAGCCCACCCAATCTCCTATCCTTTGGGTATTAAGAGCTGTTTCCCCTTCGGCAAGGCTGCTGGTTCACAAATCTGGCAAAATACTGCTTGCAGTAAATATTGCTTATTCTTGCAGGTAAATTCTGCCACTTGTTTCTTTAATAAAAATAAGCAACACAGTTAGCATTCACTGTGGTTACACTTGGCAGGAAATCAACATGGGTGGCTCAAATATGGTTCCAGAAAATAGTTATTAACAGTTCTGTCCACGGGTTGATGACTTGAATTTCTTCGGTGAGAGTATACTGGATGCTTTGATTGTTCTGCTATGTTTCCTGCATGTAGTGGTATGCGCGGGTTTCATCAATAGCTGCTGTCCTTATTCTCTGATAATCTGGCACATGTACTTTCCCGAAACTCTAGCATTTGTTTTGGTTGCTTCCACACTCATTTTATGACAGATACATTTTTTAATCGAAGATCCTCATGTACCCCAGTGTTTCCACATATCAGTTTCATACTACTGTTTAGTTAGTGATTTTACAGAAGCTGTGACTCAATCAAATTTTGCAGTATTGTCAGCAATGCGTGGTGTACCATTGCATCAATGACAACAGTCTTCTGTGCTCAGAAATGCACGAACTGTTATAAGATCACAACACAGCATTGTCTGTTGATTTATTGTAATATTGTAAACTTTCTGTATTATAAGGTATGCTATATACACTATTGTTCTGTTATGCACCTGCCTGCTATGTTATGATCTTGAGTAACAGTAAAAATTTTTGAATGCTGCAGGTTGTACTTTTGCCATTAGAAGTCAGGTGCTTGAAGCATGGAACATGTCAAGTCTCATAATTTCATTATAGGAGCTATAGTAAACAAATGCACTCCTGGAATTTACTGCATGCTTCTCAGGTGATTTCATTTCCTGTTCATGGTTGTCATTCATCTTCTAGAAGATTATGCATTTTCTGAATCAAATAAGAATCTAGGTGCCACCAAGTGAATCAGCATGGTGGTAATACATCTGGGAGGTACTGGTTTCAAGTTTGGGTCAAGCATTGGCTATTCTGACATATTTTTCATGATACTTCCTTAGGGATGGTGTCTTAAAAGTATGCCATGACTACATGCTCCAGATTCCCTCTTGATCTTTCAGGCATAATCGTCCCATTATTTTGCTTTTGATGCTGTGGAAGCATACAGACACAGAGCATAAAATAACCACATAAAGAAACATGATTTCTGTTTCATAACTAGGTCATCAGAAGCATAATGCTTTGTGCTCTTGAGACATTTTCTAAATGTAATGCGTGGTGAAAACATAACCTGCATGTTAGAGGTCATATACATGCAAATTGTGGTTGAATTTTATCTGCAAGTGTGACCCAGTCATTGTCTTTATCCGTTGTTGTTAACATTCCTGGTTCTAAGGGGAAAAAGTGCTGTCCTGTTATGATTTGCTGAAATAATTCACATAACTCGTACATTGTTTTCTACACAGTACCAATATGATCTTGTGTGACATGTTAGTGGTATGGTCTGCATTCTCCATCATGTGATGTCTAGATATATCACATTTATATACAAAATAGACCAGAAATCTCTGGATTCCATATTCTGATGTTTATTATATACACTGAAATGTGCAGCATTAATAACAGTAAAGCTGCAGAATTTCAGCTGTGAAAAGAAAATGTTTGCACATCCCTGAAAGAGTGAGTTGAGCAAAAACCTTAGAAGTTTTAGAGACATGCATTTGTGGCATTCATCTTCTGGTATTATATGGCAGCTTTTAGTCTGTTAATTGCTCAGTGGTAGTGGTCATTTCCTTGTGTTGTGACAGATAAGCACACATTGTGATGTCACTGTAACAGGTGTCACTAGCCTGTTGCCATGAGTGAAATACAGTGTATAGCATGGTAAACATACCCACGGCAAAGAACAGTTCTGTCTTCAGTCACAAATTACTGCTTTAAGGAAGAATGACAATGATGTCCTTTGTTGATGTTCCTTGTCATTAGTGTATTTTAGTTTACCCTTTGAGCTTTCATGTGCAACCTCAGATAATTATATTATTCCTTCTCATATTTTTGTTAGTGGCTTCCTTGTGTTGTGCATATTGGACCATGAACAGTGCAGAGGAAATCTGAATATGGCACTTGTAATGAAAGAAAATGGCACAGTTTATAAAGAGGTCCATAATAATAATAAGAGAAAAACTGGTATTTTTACTACTGCTGACATTCAAAATCAGTGGCTGATTCTGAATGTCTGAGTAAAAGAACAACCTGGTATAAAACAATAGTTTTAAAATAACTGCCATATTTATAGAGTTAAAAGAAATAAACTTGTGAAAATATTTGTCCAGTATAGATTTATAAGACTGAATTTGTAATGGGCATAAACTTTACGGACGAACAATGACCAAATGAAGGTAAATGGCACAGAGAGCGGAAAGTAATAGATTGAAAATCATGGACCAAAGAAATTATATACATTACTAGTGACCCAAGTGAAGATATGTGGTAGGAATCTTTAGTGGCAGTGCTTGTATTTGGGAGATGCCTGTTTTGAATCTTGGCTCGGTCACAATAACATCCTTCTGAATTCTTCTCAGTTTATCATCCATCATCATTACTGTCATTCATTGCTATATACAGTCAGAGTTACTGACATCATTATAAAATGAAGAACAAAATAAAGGGTTAAAGAAAAATTATTTGGATAGATGATGAATATTTAGTATGTATCCAATGTAAGATGTGAAGTTTTTCCTAATTCATTATCTGAAAAACAAATGGTGGGTTGCCTTATAATTGTGCACTTAAACATTTTCTGTAAATAAGACACAAGTTTTTGTATCTGCTGCAGCAAGGTTATTAAAGCTGCTTCAGCAATTACATTATTTTATACTTCCGATTTCATTACGTGTATGCCAACAACTCGTTTCAAGCCAGATTATTGCAGTGAGAGGTTGTTAAAGTATGTTGTAAAAATCACTGGTTATGATGCTAATTTTAAATTACTGGTAATTAGACATGCAACAAAAACCAATAACTATGCCTCAGCATGGAAGTTCTACATCAAGGAAGAAAGTGTGTGATGCTGGAAAAAAGAATTATGAATACTATTAAACCTGAAAAGTGGTTCATGAGGTCAACTAGGGAAATTTCAATCTACTGATGAAAACATTTTGGAGTTTATGATAGAATAATAAAAAAAAAAAGCCTTCCCTTTACCAGAGAGAGAATACAAATAAAAGAATTAAAAGTTGCTGCAGCATGATTGCTAAGCCAGTAATGGTTGATCAATAGGATTTACACATTGTAAAGTGTTAGCGCTTCAGGGGAGAACTACATTAGCAGAAAATCTTCCCACAGAAAAGCTGAAAATAGCATACTTGTGCCATGTACTTAATCTGTGCCAAAAACATATTTGCCTCTTTGGACAGATGGGTAACACAGATGAAGCCAACAATACAACTGAAGCAAAATGGATCAAAATCAATAGTTGTCAGAACAACAGGTTGTAGGAACTGAGAATAACTGTGATGCTGTCAGTTCTGAGTAATGGGAAGAAACTGATGATGTCTTTTATTCCGAAGAGAAAGGATTGTCAGGAATGAAAACTCTGTAGTGGAATTATGAGTGTATGTAAATGCAATGAGAAAAGGTGGATGATAATAAATTTATCAACTAGTGGCTGAGAGAAGCTGGGACTGAAGACTGTGTTCTATTATAAACAAAAGAAGCATTCTAGTTTTAGATGCTTTGAAGGAGCTGTCAACAGAGAAAATAAAATTAACTCATAATGTAAACATACATACAGTGATTATGTAGGAGGCATGACCTTTCAGTTGCTGGTGACTATATAACCTGTATGCAGAATGACTGCCATCTGGGAACTGCCCACAAACATCAGCAGGAAACATAAGAAGGCCATTAGAAGCACTGCTTGGGCAGTGGAGTAGGACTGCTTGGAATGACATTTCACCAGAATCTAACATCAGGAGGTTTAAAAAGTGCTGTGTATCAAATGATATAACTGGAACAGAGGTTGTTTTTCTGCAGGAGGAAGACCATAAGGACAACCCTTCTTCCTGTGATGATGGTGTTGTTGACAGTTTCTAGTTACCTCAGTGGTGTGTCTGGAATTTGTTACAACATTGTTACTCTAAAATTTTAACTCAGATGTTTAATTCCAGGTTATTAAACATATATACATGGTGTGACATAAAAACCTGGCTAATTTTAATATAAATTTGGGTAAATACAGTATCATTTTGGAGATGGGGTAGCAAAGTCAATGTAGTGACTACGCTACAGGCTGGACAGTCTGGGGTTCAAATCCTGGTAGGGGTAAGAGATTCATCTCTTACCCAAAACTCTGGGGACTACCCATCCTTCTATGCAGTGTGTAGTGGGGTCAGGCTGTTATGTTAAACATTCACCACCATCAGGTGCTGAGGTTAAGAATGAGAACTTTACCTTTTTACATTATAATGTGTCTGCACTAAAGTTTGTGAATCTAAGGAATATTGATAATGGTGAGCTGGTGGTCACTGTGATAGGTTTTAGTAGAATTGCCAAGTTTCATGCATTATGCATTTGCATTACCAGGTATATCTTAATCATGTACGGTCTCGCATATGGGAGAGTATATGACAGATTCACAGCATAATGCTGAGGTATGGACTGAACACTGGAAGCTGATGGATACAACACTACTTTCTCAAGGTGTCCACAGTTTGAACCAACCACTCACTTTTTCCATCATGTGTCGAATTGGAAAAATTCACAGAAACTTGTGAGACTTAAGGTTCTCATGGCAGTGGCTGTGAAGATACATGTCTTCTGGGATATGATGCCATGCAGTCTGGTAGATAAGTATGAATGTTTCAGATGAACTTGCTGATTCAAGCCACATAGCAGACAGTTTCATAGCTACGCATCCTATCTTTGTGGAGGGTAATTTACTTTTTGCTTTAATTTGTGTATATCCATATGCATCAGTGTGTGCACCTCTGAAATTTATTTAAGGCCTCATGATGTCACCCAGTGTTTGTCACTGTGGGTCTTCTTTTCATGTGTTCCTTAATCCAGTTCTGTTACTACTCTCTGTTGGTCAGTAAGTTAGGTGTAATCATAGCATTGATCTTCTGTGTTCCTTCTCATGCAGATGCTTATGCCATGCAACTGAAAGATGGGTACTGTGTTTTGGAGGAACACGTACCTTCCAGCAGACTACATGGTTTAAAATCCTGGAAGACAGTAATCTTCAGTTTCCTGTTCACTGACAGCCATCCATTGATGCAGCAGGTTGTGTGAGAGCACTGTGAGTGTAACCTGTACTTGTCTTATAGCTCATTGTTGTGGAAGGAAAGTGTATGTCCTAAAAGCAATGAACTGGGATTGTTTCACTTGATGGAAAACAAGCTAAATTAGAAACTTGCAAGTATCCTGTGCAACACAATTCACTAAACATAGATAAAGTGTTTTCTATAAAAATATTCTTAAATATACTGTAGGTACCCATGTAAAAGAAGAGAAGTTTTTCCTAATACACCATCTGAGGAATGACAGGTCACTTTGTAATTGCATAAAAACTTAAATGAGTTCTGTGTACATATTTTCGTGAAAAATTATTATGGTAATGGGGTGGAGTTATCTTATATCCAAGGAAATATGGTTTATGTCCTTCAATACCAAACTATTCTTTCCTGAAGGTAAATGCAGCAATGACAGAATTTTACATGTTTTAAATTACTGATTATCTACAAATGTGAAAAAAGTTACATAATAATGTGAGTACTCAATTACATCTGCATATGACTTCGTTTAGCTGTTGAAATAAGGAGATTGACAATACAGGCAAGTTTACATTAATACAACAACAGATGATGGGCTGTGAAGCATGTGACAAAGATTTCTCCACATATACTCTTGAACATAATTATATATTAAGCACAAGGGCGCTAAAAATATTATGTTTTGTTAGTATTAAATATTTTAGCTGTCTTTGTGGCTGCAGGTTTAATGGTTAAATACTGTAATAGTGGTTTGAAAATTGTGTTATGTTATGATTGACTGATGGTTTATTTGTATATAATATTAATTATTAATGATGTGTACCTTGCACAGGACATCACTATCATTATTCACTTGCTGTAGCAAGAAAGCAAGCTCACGCCATAAATATTCTGGATTTTTTATATACATTTCAGGGTGGTTGTTGTTCAGATGATGGACATTTCTTGGGTTTTTACACCATGTAATGTAGTTGCAGAGGAACCCAAAAAGATGACCGTTATTTGAATTCTGAACTTTTGTTTTAAAGTATACAGAACTTGCAACTGGTAATTATTTTACTTGTGTATAGGATGTATCTGTATGGGAAAGAAGGATGATACAGGCTAAGTAGTACAGGGGACAGAGTAACATCACAAATTAGGTTCACAGCATGCAGGTTGAACAAACTAGTTTGGAAGTAAGGTTTTGGACAACATTTAAGTGCAGAAGAAGCATGACTATGCCTGCATATTGTTTTAAGGTAGACTATCATGTAGTTATGTGCATTTCAGACACTTATTCAACTTTTTAGTTATATTCATGGCTTATATTCTTCTTGAAAGTTGATGTTCTATTCAGAAAACTAAAAGAAATGAGTGGCATAGAAGTCAAACCATCAGACAGTCATAAACTAATAGAATTAAGCATTAATTTATTTCACTGCTTAATTTCTTATGTTATCTGCTGGAAATAATCCACTTTATATTCTTACATGTGCCATTAACTGCTGTATCACAGGGCACTACCATCTGAGCACTGACGCTTCTGTTGTCTCATCCCTCTAAGGTTTCTTTTAATATACTCAAACTTGGAAAGCACAAACAGATGAGAGCTGTGATCATTAAACACTAATGTATTGTCCTCTCTAAAATAGATGCTCTTTACACAAGAGCTAATATGAAATGTTGGAAATTAAATGAATTTTTGTATTAAGAAATATATCTTCTTTATAAAAGAGAATGAATTAATCTAGTCTTTGTTTTTAGATGTATCCCAGTCCAAGTTTTTAGCCCAGGAATCTCCTCTTT
>Ga0209755_10007216_pt1 | contig 12085 bp, 9 predicted proteins | sample TergutCo191P1_FD_187301 | JGI IMG/M metagenome (GOLD analysis project Ga0209755, IMG submission 187301) | Cornitermes sp. P1 segment gut microbial communities from Petit-Saut dam, French Guiana - Co191P1 (SPAdes) (version 2) | ecosystem: Host-associated > Arthropoda: Insects > Digestive system >...
AAAAACGCAACGGCGTACAAAATTACCTGTGCAACGCCTGCGGAAGGCAATTCATAAGGGACGACCAGCGTACCTATATCGGGACGCTGCTTTGCGTAACCGGCCTCATAAAAATCATGCTTGCCAGAGGATGTGGCATACGCGACATCGCCGCCATACTCCACATAAGCGTGCGGAAGGTCCTGAAAACGCTGACTTCCACCAAATACCAGATAAAACCGAAGCTGGAACACTACGATTGCCTAGAAGTGGACGAGTTCTGGACGTATGTTGGGTCCAAGAAGAACAGGAAATGGCTGATTCACAGGAAAACCGGTGAGATAGTGGCCTACGCATGGGGAAAACGGCTTGAGGAGCTTGGGGTGAGCTACGACAGGATAGCGTGTGATGAGTGGGGGAGCTTTCTTTCCGCGTTCAGTGGCTGCGAGCTGCTCATTGGCAAGCGACACACGCAGGGGATAGAGGGGAGCAACTGCCGCCTGCGGCACCGCATAAGGCGGGCGTTCAGGAGGGGCTGCAATTTCTCAAAGAAGCTGGCGAATTATTTGAAGGCGTTTTCCTTGGTTTTTCATTATCTCAACTATGGCTGGCTTTGAGCTGTCATACTTTCTGCAACACCTCCGATTTTTTTAACGAATTTGGGAGAGAGCAGATAAAACGGTGCATGGATGAGTGGTTTTGCAAAACTAGGCTCTATGTCAGGTTGGGAACATGAACAACAGACAATGCCTGCCCTTTTCCAAACGTGCCTTGATAAGGCCCCACTTATGCCATAGAATAAAATGGAAACATGCTGGTTTACCATGTTTACGAGTGCGAAAACACAAAGCTTTAGCACTTCAGCATCGTTACGCTTACGGATCTGTTGGAGCAGGAATTATTAACGGGGCATATAGAGCTCCCGGTGGAAGGTTGACGTATCGTGGAAGGAAACGACCTTGACGGCAAAACGGCATATCAAAGACTGAAAAGTTCCGGTGCGGTTGAATATATCGACAAATACCTCCGGGCAAGCCATGCCCAGAATTCCGGAACAGCCTGAAATGCCCCCACTCTGGTTCGATCTGGTTTTCGACATACCCGCGAACCAGGCGTTCACCTACCGCGCCGACGAAAAAGGCGCGGCCGCCATCGGCAAGCGCGCAATGGTACCCTTCGGCAGGGGGGGCAGGGACAGCCTGGGCTTCATAATCGCGACGCGGGATGCGCCCCCGGATGGGCTGAGCGAGTCGGCGGTGAAACCGATCCGCCGCGTGGTAGACGCCCAACCGGTTTTCGACGAGAAAGACGTGGAACTCGCCCGGTGGATCGCCGCCTATTACCTCTGCGGAATCGGTCAGGCGGTCTCGGCGATGATTCCGTCGGGGCGACGCGCGGCCCCCTACCCTTCCTTAGGCGACGACGCGGAGAGTTTCGCCACCGCGCCCTTGAACCTTTCCGCGCAGCAACAGGCCGCGTTGGATGCGATAATCGGCGGGGGCGAGACCGGGGCGACGGCCCCCCCCCCCATGTTCTATCTTTACGGAATCACCGGATCCGGCAAGACCGAGGTTTTCCTTCGCGCGGCGCAGATCATGCTTGACCGGGGCAAGTCGGTCATCTACCTTGTCCCCGAGATTTCGCTCACCCACCAGACCGCCAAGATGATAGGCGGGCGTTTCGGGCCGGCCGCGGCCACGCTTCACTCGGGGATGACACCGAGCGAAAGGCTCGCCGAATGGTCGCGGATCCGCCGGGGCGAGGCTCCGATCGTGGTCGGCCCGCGCAGCGCGGTGTTCGCCCCGGTGCGCGACCTTGGCATGATCGTCATAGACGAGGAGCACGACGGCTCGTACAAGTCTGGCAACACCCCGCGCTACCATGCGCGGCAGACGGCGATTCGGAGATGCGCGGTCGAGGGGGCCAAGCTGGTCATGGGTTCGGCCACCCCATCCGCCGAGGCGTGGAAGCTGATGAACGATGGCGCGATAAAAAGGCTCGACCTGTCGTTTCGCCTCTCCGGGGGGAGCCTGCCGGAGATCAAACCGGTGAACCTGGCCAGGGCCGAAGGCTGCCTTACAACGGAACTGAAAAGGGAAATCCGCGAGACGGCCCTTATGAAACGGCAGACGATCCTGTTCCTCAACCGAAGGGGCTTCGCCTATTTCTTCCACTGCCCTTCCTGCGCCTACGAGCAAACCTGCAAACGCTGCTCCGTGTCCCTAACCTGGCACAAGAGCAAGGGCCGCGCCTTGTGCCACTACTGCGGGTACTCCGAGCCGCCGCCGTCGTCCTGCCCGCGCTGCGGCTCGCTGGAGGCCGGCTACTCGGGTTTCGGCACGGAGATGATCGAGGAGGAGGTGCGGCGAACATTCCCCGATCTGCGGGTGCGCCGCGCCGACGCGGACACTGCGGGCAAACAGGGCGCGCTCGAGGAAACGCTGGAATCGTTCCGGGCGGGTTTCATCGACATACTTCTTGGGACGCAGATGGTCGCCAAGGGGCTTAACTTTCCCGGTGTGCGTTTGGTCGGGGTCATCCTCGCCGACACCGGACTGCACCTGCCTGACTTCCGCGCCGCGGAGCGCACCTTCTCGCTAATCGTGCAGGTGGCGGGCCGCGCCGGGCGGTACTTCCCCGACGGCAAGGTGATAGTGCAGACGCTGCGCATGGGCGACCCGGTGATCACCCGGGCATGCGCCGTGGACATCGAGGGTTTTTTCGAGGGGGAACTCGTCCACCGCAAGGCCCTGGGCTTTCCCCCCTACACCCGGCTGATCCGTCTTACCGCAAGGTGCCGCGACGGTGCCCGCGCCGACGCCGCGATGAAGCGGCTCGCCGAAATCGCCGCGCCGCTTCTGCCCCCCGGCGCCGACATGCTGGGGCCGGCGGAATGCCCCATCGGTATAATCAACGGGAACCATCGCCGCCAGATCATACTGCGCGGGAAATCGATGGGAGCGCTGCACGGTGCGGCGCGGGTCGCGCTGGAACGCTACGAACAAGGCCGCGACGCGCGGGTCTATGTCGAGGTTGACGTGGATCCCGTCAGCCTTTTGTGATAATAATGTAGTCAAGGAGAACGACATGACATTTCTTTCCGGTTTCAACGTCCGCAGCGCGGGACACAGCGAATGGATCGACATAAGCGCCGAGGTGCATAAGGCGGTTGCCGCCTCCGGCATCAGGGAGGGGATCTGCGTGGTTTTCGTGCCGCACACCACCGCGGCGGTAACGATAAACGAGAACGCCGATTCCGACGTTCCCCGCGATGTGGACTTCGCGCTGGACATGATCTCCCCGGACAGGCGGGAATTCCGCCACGGCGAGGGCAACTCCGCGGCGCACACCAAGACAAGCCTAGTGGGGCCTTCCCTCACCATCATCGTGACGGAGGGCAGGCTGCTTCTGGGCACATGGCAGGGGATATGGTTCAACGAGTATGACGGCCCCCGCACGCGGAAAGTCCACGTACGGGTTCTGGGCGAGTAGGGAACCGCTGAATAATTTAGCGGAATCAGCGGTTCCCGCGGACTTTCAGTCCGATGCATTTGCTCCCTGCGGTGCGCAAATGCGGTTAAGTAGCACTGATTTCGGCATCGCAGATGCCGCATCCCCATTGGATTAAATCAGTGCTTCCGTAGGCGGGTTACACCTTCGCCTGCACCGCCATGATCTCCATTTCCTCTTTGAGCCTGCCGATGTTCTCGATGATCTCGTTGTAGCCTTCCTTGACCGCATCGCTGTGGGTGTACACGTCCCTCATCGCCGTGGTTATCACGGAACCCTCCGCCGAAAGCTTGTTCAGCGTTTCGATAAAGTTCATCATCGCAGAGGCGAACCCGTCGATGTACTTCGACATGCCATCGATAAGCTCGCTGGTGCCGCTGGAACGCTTCGAGCTAAGGTTGATCCCCTCGATTATGCTCGACAGGGTCTGGGATATGCTGCGCGAGTTCTCCCTGGTGGTCTCGGAAAGCCGGCGTATCTCGTCGGCGACAACCGCGAAACCGCGCCCGGCCTCGCCCGCATGGGCGGCCTCGATCGCGGCGTTCATGGCCAGAAGATTGGTGTTGGAGGCGATGGCCGCGATAATCTTGATCGCCGCCGCTATGCCGTCCACCGACAGCGAAATATCCTTTACCGACTTGGTGGTCTCCTGCATGGATTCCTTCCCCTTGTCGGCGCTTTCGATAAGCCCCTGTATGGAATCTCGTTCCTGCCTCGCAAGCTCCGAGGTGCTCCTTAAGGCTTCTTTCATGCCTTCCGCGACCTGGGCTCCCCGGCTCATCCCGTCGAGATGGTCGTCAAGGCGCAGAAGAAGTTTGTGCGTCATGTCCTTCATCCCGCCGAGCATGGCGACGGCCTTGTTGATCTGCTCGGTCAACTGCCGGCGGATCTCCTCCCTTGTCTCCTCGACGACCAGGGAGTTGTAGTAGGTGCAATTCTCCGGCTTGTTAAGGTCGTTGAAAATCGCGATTGCCATCAATTTGCATTTCATGTAACCGCATGCCGTGCAGTCGTATAGGTCGGCTGGGGAGTATTTCTTGAGCGAACGATAGACGTTGCTCAACTGTTGCTCGGTCGGCTGCACGAGGGAGTAGTTGCCCGAAATATCCCTGTATTCCCTTTTGTACAGGCCGGGTTTCCAGAACTTGCCGATGGCATCATGATACTTTTTAAGCGCCTTTTGCGAATTCTTCGGGTGATTCGATCCGATGTTTTCCTCAAGCCTCGCAATGCGTTTGCGGATTGGGCTTTCAAGCTCGTCCATGGGCTTGTCGTCGTTCCCGGTGCCGGGGCCGCCGTTGCAGCCCTTCTCGCAGTTAAGGCAGTCGATTATCAGCGGGAATTTTATTCCGGGCGAGTCGATAAGCTTCGCGACGTCCGCAAGGTAGGGATACACGGTGTGCACGCCCTCTATCTTTCGGGTCTGTCGCCTTATGCCGGGAATGAACCTTTCTAATGTATCCAGAAGCCCGCCGGGGGAGGAAAAACCCGCGGCCCTTTCCGCCGGCGTCCCTTCGTACTCCACCGCCTGGAACGAATCGAGGTTGACCCTGTTCGTCTCAAGATATTTTTTCAGAAGAACCATGGTAACGTTGTAGTCCCCAAGGTTGGTCTCGTCGAACTCCATCCGCTTAGCGATACAGGGGGAAATCACCGCGACCTTGTGGTTCCGGTACTGCGGGTAATACTCGCGGATCATCTTGATGCTATGCAGCATAGGGCTGTCCACCGGGGCAAGGTAAGGTATAAGCTCGGGGTGGTAGATTTCGATGAACGTGACAATCGCAGGACAGGGCTGGGCTATCACCATGCGGGGGTTTTTCTTCTCTATATAATCCAGATAGGACAGAACCGTAAGTTCCGCGCCGAAGCTCACGTCGAACACGGTATCGACGCCTATCGATTTGAGATAGCCGTTAAGCCGCAGGTAAGTGTCCGGGAAGCAGGCGACGACGGCGGGAGCGACTATGGCTACCATTTTGTCGCCGCGCTTCAAATCGCTGAAGAAATGCGGCGTGTCGTCCACGGGCATCCTTGCGCCATGACTACACACATGGATGCAGTGCCCGCAGCCTATGCACAGGTCATGATTGAAAAGGATTTTCTCCTTGGAACCATCCATACAGAACTTGACTGGGCAGGCGGTGACGCAAGCATAACAATTGTTGCATTTTTTCTCGTCAACTTGAACGCTCGATGTGAGAGCAGCTTTTCCCATAACATAACCCCTTTAAATAGAGTTCTTGCGAAACTTATGGAGTTTCGCAAGAGGTCTAATCAACCAGACCATTTCCCCCTTTAAAAACCCAACTTTGGGGGGGATAACCCAGTATCATCTTATTATGACACATACAGAGTAGAATGTAAACCTACTAGCGTGCGTATTATTCGAAAGTTTTTTCCGCACCTTGAAAAAACACCGGGCAATCGGTATAGTAGAAACAATGAGACATGTATTCGCATTGACATTCCTGCTAACGGCAGGCATTGGGTTACAGGCGGCGGAAAGACTGCCTGCGTGGATGCTCCCTCTGCGGGAGGCGGTTTACGAACAGGTGCTGACCGCGGACCAGACAAGGCCGCTTTACCTTGCGGCGACCGCGGCGGCGCGGCGATATACCTCCGGTGCGAGCCAGTACGTCGCACTCTCCCGCGCCGAGTTCCTTATGGGGCGGGCCTTGCTTTTCGATGGGCGCAATCCCGAGGCCAGGACGCACTTCGCCGAGGGTCTGCGTCTCGCCGAAATCGCCGTGGAAACGGCCCCCAGCGCGGATGCCTGGTTGATAAGGTCGCAAAACCTTGGCCATCTTATCCAGGCGGATGGCCGGAATACCTTCGCCATGAGACACGGTCTTGACGTGGGAAGGTTCGCCGAAAGAGCGTTGGAGCTTGACAGGCGCAACGCGGCCGCGCTGTACATCCTGGCCGCCCGCTATGTCTTCGCCCCGGGCATTTTGGGCAACATCAACAGGGGGGTCGATATGATGATGGCCATATACAACGGTGGGGGCGACATGGGCAGGGACGACCGTTTCAACGTAACCTCGGCGATAGGCTGGGGACGCGTCCAGCAGAGAAATTTCAGCGAGGCGATACCTTGGCTCAGAAAGGCGCTGGAGATTTACCCCACCAACCAGTTCGCCGCGGAACTGCTGGAAACCGCCGAAACCGGTGGCGGCGGCAGGAGAAGGTCGCGCTAACGGATGCCAGAATCGCCGTTGGAGACCGTCGGGCGCGTTTTCGGGGCGGTACGGGAGGCTTGGCCTTCCGCGGAAACCATTTTCGAGACGCTCAGCCCCTTTTACTACCCCGCGCTGCTTGTCGTGGGGAGCTATTTCTTTTTGCTGTCCCTGGCGAACCACTACGAAATGTGGCGGTTCACCCATGCGCCCGAGATTTTCGACGGCCCCTTGGTTTCGGTGCTGATCCCCATGCGAAACGAGGAAGAAAACGCGGAGACCTGCCTGAACGCCCTTGGGAATCAGGTGTACAAAAACTATGAAATCCTGGTGCTTAACGACAACTCGACCGACAAGACCATGGAAATACTCACCCGCATAGCGGAATCGGACAAGCGCGTGCGGGTTTTCGACGGCAAGCCCCTGCCGGAAGGTTGGTTCGGCAAGCCCTTCGCCCTGCACCAGCTTACGCAACAGGCCAAGGGCGATATACTCATATTCACCGACGCGGACACCGTCCACGGCCCCACCAGCGTGTCGTGGGCGGTCACCAACCTTGAGCGTCTGAAAGCGGACATGGTTTCCGGCTATATCGGACAGATATTCAAGACCTTCGGCGAGATCGTAACGGTTCCCCTCATGTACTTTCTTACCGGCTTCGTCATCCCCCTTACGATGAACCGCTTGGTAAAGCGGTCATGGTTTTCGGCCGCGATAGGCCAGTTCATAGCCATACGGCGCGAGGTGTTCGACGCAATAGGCGGCTGCGAATCGTTCAAGAGAAAGACCAGCGAGGACATCTACATGAGCCGCTATGTGAAAAGCAGGGGCTACAGCACCCGCTTTCTGAACATCGGCGAGCACGTCAAATGCAGGATGTACGACGGGTTCCGCGCCGCGGTGGTGGGCGTGGGAAAGAACATCTTTGATTTTTTGGGCAAAAGATCCGTCCTGCTGTTCGTCCTGATGATCCTTGTGTTTTTCTTCCTGTTTTTTCCCTTCCCCCTGCTGTTCCTGTGCCTTGCCACATCCAGCCCCTGGACTTTGCACATATTCATCGTGGTCCTGCTGTACACCCTTACCTGGGTGTTCATGTTCCTGGGCCAAAGGCTGAACTGGTGGTACGGCCTGTTGTGGCCACTTTTTTTCCTTATCCTTATCTACATAGCGATATGGTCATGGTTCAGGACGGTTTCGGGCAGGGGCTTTAGCTGGAAAGGCAGGTCGGTGAGCTGATGCCATACAAACGCGGAAGACCGGTAATAGACCTTTCGATCTGGTTCAGGATGGCCTCGGCGTGGACTTTCGCCATACTCGTGCCGACCGTGGCCTGGCTGTTCAACTTCATGCAACACGGCACGAGGTACAAGCACCGTTGGCGTCTCTACGAAATACGCCGGGCGATAACGGTCTCGAACCACACCACCTTTTTCGACCCGGTAAAGATCGCCTGCCTTCCATATCCCCGGCCGGTCTTCCAGACCCTGCTGGAGGCGACCGTGGAATTCCCGGTCGTGGGAACCCTTACCCGGCTTCTGGGCGGCGTTCCCATCCCCATGGAAAGATCCGGCTACCGCAAGATTTCCGAGATATGCGAAAGGGCTTTCAAATACCGCCGCTACCTGCACTTCTACCCGGAGGGCGAGTGCTTCCTGTACAACCAGAAAATAAATCAGTTCCACTCAGGCGCGTTTCGGATCGCCGCGGAGCTGGACATCCCGGTAATCCCGATGGTGACGGTCTTCTCCCCAGGGCGGTTCAAGCCTTGGTCCTTCCTTGGCCGTTCCATACCGCTGGAAACGCTCGTCGTGCTCGAACCGGAATACCCGGCGAATTACGTTCGGCGAAACGACAAGGGCGAGATCTCGTACAAGTCGGTCAAGGAATTCGCCGAGGCGGTGCGGCAAAAGATGCAGGCCGAGATCGACCGCCGCGGCGGGACGCACGCCTTTTTCCGCGGGCAAATGCAGCGACTCAAGGGGCTTAACGATTAGGGTGGCCATTTTTGGTCAGTCGTAGAACAGACACAGTCCAAAAACGGTCTTTGCACCGCCTTCCCTTAGCGCGGTGGCGCAGGCATTCAGCGTGGAACCGGTGGTCATCACGTCATCGATAACGAGCGCGGTTTCCGGCACGCGGCGTGCGGGGACGATGCGCCCGCGCAGATTGGTTCTGCGGCTTTCGCGTCCGAGTTCCTTCTGACTTTCGGACGGCAACCGTCGCAGGCAGCGACTTACCGAACACCCCCCGGCCGTCCCGGTTTTCCTTTCCAAAAGCCGCGCCAGGTACCCGACCTGATCCCAGCCCGTTTCGCGTATCCTGCCCGGGCGCGGCGGAACCGGCACCACGGAAATTTGCGAGCAGGAACCCCCTGGGTTCGCTTCCACGGGAAAGGCACCGCGGGCCAGCAATTCCAGCATTTTTTCCGCAAAGAAATTCCCAAGGGCAAGGTTTTTGCCGAATTTGTATGCGGAAAGCAGTTTTCGGTATTTACCCATGTAGGGGAACAGGACGCGGATGCGATCCAAAGCCCGTTGGTTCGGTTCGGCGACATCCAACCTGCAAGAAAGACAGCGCCCATGTTCCGACACGAGGGGCTTGCCGCAGTAGTCGCAGGTTTTTCCGGCCAAACTTTCGGCAAGGTCAAACTCCACCCCAGCGCGGCAGTCATCGCACAGACCGTTCCACGATTCGGCGGCACCAAAAAGACTTGCACCGCAGACCGAACATCCAAAGGGGAAAAGATATTCCCGCAGAAAAAAAGCCGCCCGGCGAACCCCAAGCGGCAAAGCACTAAAGCAGTTTTGCGTCATACTATTTATATGGTGCGGAATTGAAAAATGCTTTAGCCTGACGGGGAATTTTCGCAAAAAAATAGCCGCCCTGGAGGGTAGCCGTTAGGTGTCATTAGCACACTACAGGTAGCGCAGGAGGGTGGTACATTGGTAGGCTGGAACAACTGTTTGTTTGCAAAACCAAGGGCTTCTTAAGTTTGCCCCTAGGTAATTTAACGTGAGTTCGACGGAGTAAATTGGGGTTGATCCCAATGCCATGCTTTGGAACAATTATCTTAAATCATGTGGGAAAAGAAAGTTTTGGGCTACCTCTCCACAGGAATTTAAGGCTACGTTTGAGGTTTCATTATCCCGTCGAACTCACGTTAGTCGAACTAACGTTAATTTAACAAACCTTGCTTGTCAAAAATTGTCTGGTAGTATATGATGGTCAAATGGATTTACTGGCACCAGAACGAATGCATGCTGTGTTTGGTATGGAACATATGACGTATTTTACGATTTCTAATTTTGTCGGGATTACGGTTTTAGTGCTTGTTTTGAAGTTTTGCAAGTCCGATAAATCGCAAAATACCGCAATTTTGGTGACGGCAGGATTTTTATTAACGGCGGCAGTCATACATCGTTTTATTTTGGCGTTTCACCCCGGCTCCGCACCGTATGGCGGGTGGCAATATTTAATTCCATCGTCGTTTTGTTCGGTAACGGCGACGGCATTCGGGCTTGCGGCGCTTATAATCAAAAACAAGAATCATCCCGTGTTTCATTGCCTTATGTATATGGCGTTTATTGGGCCGATCATCGTCAAGTTTTATCCAGACTGGTTGTTCCGCGACGGGTTGTCGCACCCAGCGACTATTATCGCGTTGATCCACCACTCGCTCTCGTTTTATTTGTGCATGATGATCGTTTTTACAGGAAAGTGGCGCCCGAATATCAGACTTTGGTATGCCGCATACCTTGGGACGGCGATGTACATACTACTGGGGCATTTTTTGGTTCAGGCGCTGGACCTTTATGCGTCTATGGGCATATGGTTTCGGATTTCGGATTACGTTTATATCAATGGTGAATACCACCATGTGACACTTACACGAGGGCGGCATATAGTTCTTGATTGGTTATGGTGGTGGCCGGTAACGCCCATATTTGTGGCCTTTCATTGGACGGTAATAGGCGGATGGATTTTGGCAGAGAAAAAGGGTGAGCAGATTTACAGTTTTTTTCGCAGACGGGCTGTTGCAATGATGATGGCGATTAATGTGCAAAAATCTGGAACAGGCTCTAGCTAAACCTTACCACTTCACTCGTTAATGCTTTCTTTCTCCTTGGGACGGCCATTCTTTTCAGAAATTTCCCGTCAGACTAAAGCATTTATCGGCTGCGCCCTTTCCTGCATGGCTAACACCGCAGTCATTCCCATGCAGGACTACCTTGGCCTTGACGATCGCACAAGGATGAACACGCCCTCGACACTTGGCGGGGGTAATTGGCGGTGACTCTGGAGGATCACCGCCAGTGTAACAAGGAATGCAAAAATGCTAACAATCTACCATGCCCATCCTAAGCCAAAACCAAGCCTGGTGTTGATGGTGGTCCATCTGGCATCAACATCATCACCCCAAACGTTAAAAAACATTATCGGAAAGTTTATGAACGGGTTTACAAAGAAACCACTTGGCCCACCAAGTCTAATTCCAACAGCTGGGGCAATTGTAAATTCAAAACGACTGTCAGAAATGTCATCCCAATTGTCATGCAGATACCGAGACACAACTTCTCCCCCCAAACCAAGTTCAAAATAAAATGGGATGACTAGTGGATACACACGGGCGGACAACAGTGCGCCAATGCGTAAATTCCGTCGGTTAATTTCAAACTCATCATTACGTTCACTCCAAAAGCTGAACATTGCGACCCCACCTATCGAAACCAAGTCGTTCATATCTCGTTCGTAGCGTATCCTTTTGGTAGAAGCCATACCAGCACCATGAATAAACTCAAACGAAAGCCAGTTCGTGCCTCCGTGAGCACTTCCTGTCAAGGTAGATGTAGGAGTAACATGCGACATATCCAGCCCGAAATCGCTTAAAGGTTCGACGAGACCGTCATGTTGGGCGTATTGCAACGCACTTGTCCCCATAACGGCCTCATTTCCAATTCTGGTGGAAAGCCCTTCCGTTAAATTCTGGATCGTGCCATCATTACCCACCTGTTGGGCATGCGTCATTTCCATTCCGAGTACCAACATGTATGTAAGCACTCCAGCCATAAATAGCACCTTCTTCATAAAAAACTCCTTCTCGTTAATTGCTCATTGCCATAAGGAGGAGCTGCAAAAAACATTTGCATGTAATACGGAAGAGCGCCTCACCGCCCTTCATTCTGTAATCTATCGCTTTCCTCCTCTACATAATTATAATTGCTCCCCATATGACTAGCGCCCCCAAAATCCCTCCCAGAGTCAACCATAGCCCAGTGCGCCGCAGCAATTCAAAGTTTCAAAAATATTATAACTTTTGGAAGAAGCCTGCATTCAAAATGGCTATGTGTTCTTTTGCCAATCGTGTAATTATATATACTTATAGCGAACACTGGTATCCAATGGCACTTTCATCCCTT
>Ga0209755_10007218_pt1 | contig 12084 bp, 10 predicted proteins | sample TergutCo191P1_FD_187301 | JGI IMG/M metagenome (GOLD analysis project Ga0209755, IMG submission 187301) | Cornitermes sp. P1 segment gut microbial communities from Petit-Saut dam, French Guiana - Co191P1 (SPAdes) (version 2) | ecosystem: Host-associated > Arthropoda: Insects > Digestive system...
CAAACAGGAAGCCGGGTGTTACTACTACTTTCGCTCCTCCCCTTACGGCAAGATCGATGGCGGTAAGATACGCATCGTCGCTTACCTCAGAGGGCTGATAATACTTGTGGGTAATGTTCTTTTCTCTGGCATACTGAACCAATCCTTCCCAGGCGCCCTGGTTAAAAGACTTATCGTCAATTGTACCGACATCAGTAATCAGCGCCAACTCAAAAGTAGAATCCGTCTGTGACTTGCCGCCCGCGAAAACGCTGACAGCTCCAAAAACTGTTAAAATGAGTAATGTAAACAGGACAAAACCGACTTTTTTCATATCCAACTCCCTTCCTTGATAAAATAAACCGAAAACCATTCGATCTCGTAATAATAGGAGGGCAAAAACCAGATGTCAAGGTCTCTTTTATCTAAACTAAAGCTAAAGTCAATCTTGTGGTCTATTTGGGACCCTACGGAAAAAGCCAGGGCAGCCAGGACAGGAATGCAGCAACAGCAAGAATAACAAAACCGGTGATTTTCGTCCGTACGGCAGGCGGCGGCTGGCCCGAGGCGGGCGTATCAGGAGTATCCTCGCTTAGCTCAAGCATCAGCTTGTCAATTCCGGCGATGAAGTTTTTCCGGGAAATGTCTTTTTTACGGTCCATTATGATTGCGAAGAGTCGAAACGATTCTCCTGTCAATTCTCCAAAGGAGCCGGGGATTTTCAGATCCCCGCGTATGGTAAAACGGGACAGCATGATGAGTCCTTCAAGGGTTACCGCCCGGTGAATACCCGCCTTAAGAGCGCCGGAAGTGATTTTGAATGCCCCGATGGAAAACAGGACCTGCCCGTAAGGTATGATAAGGTTAAAAGCGACAATGCCAAGGATAACCAGAATTGTTAAAAGGGGATTGTTCCTTTTACCGGAAAGCCAGGCCAAAAACCAGAAAAAAAGGAATTGAAGCACTCTGGACAATGTGACGGAATTAAAGAGCAGGGCAGGCATAATAATTAAACCTGCAGCGAATAAGACCTTCGCGCTGAATAGTCCTTCGTAAATCCGCCGCCTTTTCGTGCGGAACCGCTCAAACCTCTCCATAAGACTTCACCTTACCCTGGCCGCCGCGTACCAGCGCGAACGGCGGGTAAACACTTCGCAAAAAAGCCCCAGGGCGATTCCGGTAACAAGTCCGGCGAAAAGAAAAGGAGGCGCAATGTAAATCACATTGTTCCGAAAAATAAAAATCCATGCCAAAGTCAGCTGCGCTAGGTTGGACATCATGGCTCCCGCCGTTCCGATGCCTATATAGGAAATTCGCGCCGGGCCAAAAAAGCGGCGAAGGCCGTACATGGACACGGCGGCTAAAAAAGTGCCTGCCATAGAAAAAAGGAAAATATATGAAAACAGGGTGCCGGTAATCAGCGCCTGTCCCAGCACCTTGAGGCCAACCAGAACCAGGAATACCGGGAAGGGAAAAATATCCAGCGCCAGCATCAGAGGAAGGTTGGCAAGGCCGATACGCATGAAAGGCATAGGTTTGGGAATCATATATTCAATGGTAGACAAGAAGAGACAGAAGGCTCCCAAGAGGGCAAGTGTTTTTCGCGTCTTCTGATTTTTCAGGCTGCCGGTTTTACCAGGCAGTACTGTCTGGAAGATTTCCGGACTCATTGTTTCCTTCTATCATTAAAAGAACATTATTTGGAAGACAGGCCGCCCAGGCCCCGGCGGTACGGACACGGCCGGAAGCCACGCAGGTCTGGTTTTCGCAGGGAGATGATTCAACCCATGCCATGTTTTCATGGATTCGAACCACCGTAGTCCCAAGCGGCCCCCGCACATTTACGGTCTCCTCAGCGCCGACGGGGAAAAGCCATGTTTGGGATTTCCCCTGAATCAATACCCGGCTTGTAACCTGCGGCTTTATATACACCGTATACGCTGAAAAGCCGGTCAAGGCGAGGAACAAGAGTATTATCGCAATGTCCGGGATTTTTAAGAACAGTTTTCCCTTCATTAGGATGCCTGAAAATAGTATATCATTTCTCGGTAAGATTGTTCACGCCGTCCCAAGTGTCAGGAGGCGGACGATCCAGAAAGGTAGTGCAACGCCTGAGGTATATCGCCGAAGGGCCGCCTTTCTCAAGCGACTTGGCCTCCCTGAAACCCGCGATTGCGTTATTCCATTTACGGCTTTCGTAATATTCCAGAGCCTGATGAAAAACCTGTACCATTTTTTTCTGTTCCGTTGACGCAACATCTTCCAGTTCCAGCAGCTCATGGAGACCGACAGGCTCATTAATACCAACTACCCTTACCCTGTCGAGCTTCCGCGTAAGAAAGCGGTTGTCAGTTTCACGGAGCGTATCATCGGAAATGATAATCCAGGTGCCGTATTTCTTGTTCACCCCCTCAAGGCGGGCGGCGAGGTTCACGGCATTCCCCATGATCGTATAATTCATTTTTTTCCCGGTACCCATATTACCCGCTACCATGTCTCCTGTGTTTATACCTATCCTGGTTAAAAGCGGCGTAGGTGAAAGTTTATCTTCCAGCACTTTTTTATTCAGTGCAGCCTCTATCCGTTTCATTGCGATTGCGGATAAGCATGCCCTTGTTGCGTGATCGTCGATTGGCACAGGCGCTCCGAAAAAGGCTATGATGGCGTCTCCTTCGTATTTATCGATTGTCCCCTTTTCTTCAAGAATCGCGTCGCTCATGAAAGTAAGATAACGATTCAGGAGGCCGACAATACTTTCAGGATCAAGCTGCTCGGAAATGGTTGAAAACCCCTCTACGTCCGTAAAGAGCGCGGTCATGTGACGCATGGTACCGCCAAGCTGTAGCCTTGAAGGATCGGAAATGATCTCTTTTACAACATCCCCGGAAACGTAAGTAGAAAACGCCCTGCGGATGAATTGCTTTTCCCGTTCGGAATACGCGTAGGAAACAATTTCCCGCAGAATAACCGCGACGATCATGGCGAAAACTGTCAGAAGGGGATTGGCAAAGATTCCTGTAAAATGAAACAACAGAGTCAAACCCGTAACTACGAGTAAGATCGCGAGAAAACCGGACACGACCCTCGGTACCGGATTGAGGTTTCTGCTGATAAGAAAAAACATAAACACAAAAATAAGAGTGAACAAAATCAGCCACACCAAAGACACAGGAAAAATAAACGATTCAGACAGGATCATATCCAGCACGACTCCGTGAGTTCCTACGTTTACATATTCGCCGTAAAAAGGATTCGAGCCATAGTCGGTAGTTCCCGTATCTACACGGCCCAGTATACAGAACCTGTCCTTTACCGTCCTGTTAATCTTTTCGTAAATTTTTTCGTATCGCTCAAGGTTCAGCTTAAGATAATCCGTGGTATTCGCTATATAACCGCCTTCCTCAATGATTCCTTCGGCAATATCCGGATATTCCGCGATCAAATCAGGAATTAGCGCTCTCACCCTGGATGCCGGATCGATACTGAGAATTTCCTTTATGAGATCGCGGCAATGCCCGCGGTACGCCACACAGGATTGGAATAATTCATCGGAACATGTTTCAAGCGCTTCTGCCCTTGCCATGTGAACAGCGTCAAAAAGACTTTCCAGATCTCCGGCAATAAAAGGAATTATCGTCAGAGCGGGATCGAACCGGGCGAAAAACCGGATCTGCATTGTACTGAAAGCTCTTGAGTATTGTTCAAGGCCGGCTTCAAGGTCTTCCAAAAGTGAAAAATCGTAAAACGAAATATGCCTGTAGCTTTCAAAATAACCATTTTTTGGCCAGTCAAGAATCATTCTTCCGTTGCCGTCCAAAGGAATGGAAATATCCTTTGTAACGCCGCTTGGCATTTTTGCGTTTTTAATCAGCATTCTGCGATTGCCAAGTTCTATCTCAGGGTTTCCCAGATAATTAACAAGAGGGGAAAAAGAGAGCTGCAGGTACCAATGATTATGAATGTTTTGTGCGAGATCTATGCGCCGCCGCGTGCCGTCCCTGTCGATTTCAACATTTGTAAAACCTGCTCCCATAGCCGACAGGGCAAAGCCGGGAATGGTAGGCAGTATATCCGTGTATTTCCCCTTAAAGGCGTTATGAGAAGCTTTTATCGGGTAAGAAAAATTTTCTTCCGCTATCGGACGCCTGCTAATTTGTTCTTCTTCCAAAAGCGGATGCTCACGAAGGTTAAAGGATGCCCAGCTTCTCCCGAAAAGAGCTGAAGCGCTAATCAAATATTGGTCATTGTCCCTGGCAACTCCCTGGACTCTTGTAAAGAGGCTGTCTCTCTCGTCCCCTATGAGACCTGAAAGGGCTTCGGCGTATTCGTCAATATCCGAACTTCTTATCGATCCGGTTCTTAACGCATGTAAAAAATCCGATACCGCGGAATTGATTCCGGAAAAGCTCCGTCCGAAATCCGAAGGCAATCCATGGTTCAGATAAATAGTGTCTACCCCCTGAGGGCCTTTATCAATATATTCAATATCAAAAATGGCAGCCCGGGCTCCGAATTCCTTAAGCCTGAGCAGAGCATCCGCCGTTATCGACCGGGGCCAGGGGAAAACACCGTTATACGCAATAGCGTTATCGTCTACATCCAGAAATACAACATCATCCGGAAAATCCCTCTCTGCCCGAAAGGACAGAAGGAAATCATAAACCTGATATTCCAGACGCCAAAAAATGCCCAGCAAGAAAAGCAAAGAGAAGAATACCGCCGCTCCAATTCCCAACAGAACACTTTTCCGGTTCATAACATTTTTCTAAATACGCTTTGAACAAGATTAATGCACTGTTTACATTGGATATGTTACGGTTATATCGACGCCGGAGCTGCCACTGCCGGAACTGTCATTGCCGGAGCTGCCACCGTCTGCCGGAGGACCGTAAACAGGAGGAGAACTCGGAGCAGAATCAGGTGGACGCTGGGCAGGAGGAGCGGAGGCGCCTTCGGTCAGGTTAATCACCGAATTTCCTGAAGAGGGATCCGAGCCGGATGCGCCGGAAGGCATAAAGCTGCCGCCACTGCCTAAGTCGCCAAGAACAACAGGGGCACTATCATCGCCGCTGTTATCTCCGCGGTCACGGCTTCTTGACGATTCAGTGCCGACATAATTAGGCGGCGTTGCCCTGCGGTCTTCTCCAACGCTGCTGGAAAATCCTTCCCGAACAGATACAGGCGGTCCGCTGCGGCCTGACCATTGTATATTTCCATGTCTGGTATAAATATACTTGCCGTCGGTCTCCCAGCTGGTGCCTCTTACTGAAGCGACAGCGATAGGGCTTGCAACACTTACGGAAGCCCTGGCCCCTGCCGGCGGGTTCACATCCACCCGAACCCTTCCTGCCTGGAGATCCACATTAAGAGTTTCGGTATCGGAAGAAGCCGATATCTCTGACAAGGTCAAACGGGTCAAAGGCCGCACTGTAATAACTGTACTTCCCACCTCTACCAGAGCACTGCTTTTGAACGCTGTGGAAATAACAGTATCCTGGCTTAGCCTGTCTCCGATTTTCGCGGCAATAAATCCCTGAGTTCCAGGATTTTTTAGTTCCACCGTGCCGCTCAACTCCCGTATTACACCTGTCTGTGCGAAAATATTAATCCCGGCGAACAGAAGAATAAATACCTGGATTGTCTTTTTCATATTTCTCTTCCTTAATGATTATATACGTTCAACCGGACCTGTTAAATCAGCGAGAAGACAATGTTCAATTCCACACGCCAAAGGCTTTCAGCTTCGGGCTTGGAATTCCCCAGTGAAGGCAGGAATATTCCGCCTCCCAGAGTTGCTGTCAGATCCGAGAATGGACTCCAATATAGCCGTCCAAAAAATTCATTACCGAGAAAATAGCCGTCTCCTGTCACGTAGTACCTGATATTGTCATAAAAAAAAGTTTCCTCAGATCCTCCTCCCAGGCTGCCGGAACGTATAAAGTATGAAGATGTAACACCCGCGGAAAAAGTCCTATGGAGGCGGGCAATATAGTCAAGGGAAATCATGGAGGTTCCCGGAGTTTTTGCATTGATTATAGACCCATGCGTTTTTGTAGTCACAGGCAGGAAGGGGGTTATATATGTGCTATTTGACAGACCGCTGGCATACCTGCCCAATAGTGATAACCGGCTCGCGAAAATAGTGGGGAGCGTCCAGGCGGCTTTTAGTTCCGCGGCCAAGGCTGTTTCCAGGTCTCCCGAAATCTCCTTTAACTCAAAACTTCCCCCCAGATCAATGAGGAAAGATTTGACCGGAAGGGATAATTTCGCAATAATATATTGGCTATGCAGATCCTCTCCTGTAAAGTCAACCTGGCACAGAAGAGAAGTATTTACGCTCAACAAACTCCCGCCCAGGCTTGGATGCGACCACTCCAGCGCGGAAACAAGACGGCGAAAAGCAAAATACGTTCCGGTAAAATCATCGTAGTCTACTTCATTTGAGTTGTGCAAAAGCTCATTATAATTAAAGTGTATATTGGCTCTTTTTTTGTAGAGAAACCCTGTATACCAGGCTCCTAATCCAAAAGTCCCAAAACTTGTATCATAGGAGATCCGGGCGCCGTCAAAAAGCCCGGCCGCGATAAACCCCAGAGGGTCGGAGTAATAAATCCGGCCTATTTTAAGATCTCCCCAGTTAAAATACCAGGTGAGCTCGGTACGCAGAAGCTCGGGAATATAAGTCCACTCTTTGTTCGCATATTCCGCATTTATGCCTGCGGAAGTATAAAGCCCGCCATTCTTACCTATAGGAGTAGAAAAACGGGGAATCAAACTGCCTTTGTAGTCAAACGTGCCTTCGCTGCTGTAACCGCCGAAGCCCGCAACTTGATCCAGAACAACGCCAAAGTCCGCAGCCCGGGACAAGGCGGGTATAAAAAATAAAAAAACGCATAATGCAACAAAGTTTCCCGCGCATAAAAAAAGCGACCTTTTCTTCATAGGCTGCCCGCTTCCTGATAAGACAAAACCCGGTTTACCATATACAGAAGTTCATACCCAGAAACATTCATTCCCGGATCTGATCTGCCCACTATAACATTCCTGTAAACCAATTCGCGGTACGCATAATGAGGGCTTTTCGTAAGGCTGTAAAAAATTCCTCCCTTCATGCCAAACGCCTTCATGATGAGGGAAGAAACCCTGTCAAACCTGACTTTTCCGCTGGGCACAGCGCCGGAAGGAAACCACTTATTTGCCGAAGCGTAGCTGAACGCCTCCGCCTCGCCGGAAATACCGGCAGGGCCGGATATATCCGCCGCCTCAAGCACCAGCCAGGCCGCCTGCCCATTGCTCACGGCTTCCGTATTCAACAGTTCCTCAACCTTCTGCGCGATCTGTGAATATATAACCGGCACAGATAATAATAAACATATAATGATGCACAACTGTTTTCTCATGTGCCCGACTATCTCCTTTTCCTTTCCCATTGTTAAAAACGCCAGTCACTTGCTTTTTTTAGTATGTCACGAAACTAAGCGAAATATTACTATTCACCTCGCCTGTCAAATAATTGGAACCATCCCATCCCATACCTCTGAACGCGTTGCCCCAGTTTTGGGTTGTTGTATCTGTTGGGGCGGAACCATAACCGGTGGCGCCGGCAGGAAACCTCACCGTTACATTTTGAGGTGATTGGGGTGCAGAAGAATGGCCGAATAGAATTTCACCTAACTTTGGCGGCGCCGCTCCAAGCTCAATAGTGTTTAGGCTCGCACAACCAGAAAACGCTCCTCGATTGATGTAAGCAGCCTTAGGGAGTTTTACTACCGCCAGGCTTAGACAGTCAGAAAATGCCCAAAAACCGATTTCAGTTGCCTCCGGGAAGTCCACGCCCATCAAGCCGGAACATCCTTCAAAGACGAACGAGCTGATGATAGTAATATTTGGAAGGTTAATGTTTCCGCTTGCGGTAGGATACGCCAACAGCTCCGTATTGTTTCGTACAAGAATTTTAGCTCCCTCAATAGTACTTAACGAACCAGTTCCGGTTAAGTTAAATGACGCGAGTGAAGCACATTCACCGAATGCGCCTTCAGCGATATTTGCTGCCCTAGGGAAACTTACGCTTGTTAAAGATGCGCATCTGCTAAAGACGAAGGCTCCGATGTTGTTTACCGCAGGAAAATTTGCACTTGTCAAAGCCACACATCTATCGAAGGCATTTCTACCGATGCTGATTACCGCAGGAAAACTCGCGCTAGTCAAACCGGCATCAGCGAGAGCGAAAGGACCGATGGCAGTAATATTTGGAAGGGTAATGCCATCGCTAGCGGTAGGATACGCCAACAGCTCCGTGTTGTTACGCACAAGAGCTTTACCGCTTTCGACCGTACTTAACGGACCAGTTCCAATTATGTCAAATGATGCGAGCGAAGTACATGCATAGAACGAACCTTCAATGCCACTGGTTGTCGCGGGGATACTTATACTTAATAAACTTGTACATTCCTGAAAGGCTAAATAACCAATACTGGTTATCGCAGGGAAACTCACGCTAGCCAGATTAAAGCAGCGATTAAAAGCACTTATGTCGATAATTGCTGTCATAGGAAAACTCACACTGACTAAAGAAATACAAGACGCGAAGGCAAATTTACCAATCTGAGCAATGGTTCTGCCTGTACAATCTTTGAGTGAGTGAAAATACCTAAAGGAGCTATCCTCTTGGTTCATTCCCTCTGAAATGCTTCTTGCAGCATCAGGCAGCACTAGCGACACAATCCTGGCTTTACCTGGCAAATCAATGGTAAGATCGGGGATAAACACTGTACCGTTCATGGCGCAGAAGGTAAGATCAAGCGCGACAAATTTATTTGACGCAGCAATTGCGTCCAGCAGCTGCCGCCAACCACTGCCGGCCGCTGTCATGACACCAAGATCTATTTCCGCTTGCAGAGAAACAGGGTTATTGGCGGTATTCCCTCCGGTTTGCACGCTAAGGTATTGGCTTATTTCTGCAATACTTGTCAGAGTGCTAATCTGCCTCATTGTTAAATTTACAGGATTGCGCTGTCCGGCTTTTACGTCCACGCCATTTGAACCTGTAGCGTAACGGACATTGTCGTAAATCGCGTTTACTATAACGTTCCAGTATCCCCCGCTAACGCTTATGCTAATAGCGTTTCCGCCTTTTGCAGTAAGAGTTTTTGTCTCTTCCTTGCAGAGAAGTATTATCTCGTAATTGATATCATTGAGCATGTTATCGTTCGGAGGCCAAACAGAACGACTGTTTGCGCCGCCCAGATTGATAACAATTGTTGCAGTTTCCGCTTTTTTTTCTTCCAAATCATTTAAATTTAAAATTGAACAGTTGGAAAATATCAGTAATAAAGCCAAAAGAAGGAGAATTTGGTTACACCGCTTCATTCAGATTACCTCGCTCAGTAATAAATTATAAAATAACATAAATTATATAAATAAACAAGGATTTATCCAAAAAATCCAACTATTCTATAATTTACTAATCGGGCTCAGTCATTCAGACAAAAGCCGGTAGCTGCTTTCTGTGAGTATGAAGTCAGCTCCGTCTGTCTTACGGACGCTCATATCCTCAAACACAAAGATCGCTTCGATCTCATTATTTCCGCCATATAATTTTTTTACAAATTCTATCAGAGCCAGTCCTTTTTCATAACCAAGAACAAAAACTGCGGTGGAAAGCGCGTCGGCGTCCATGGAAACACCGGTAATAATCGTAACCGAAAGGAGGCCGTTATTCGCAGGGCAGCCGTCGAAGGGAGAAAAGATGTGATGATAATAAATCCCGTCAGCTTCAAAATAGCGCTCGTAAACACCGGAGGTCACTACAGTTTGTTCGCGAAGATCTACAATCCCCAAATATGCGCCCCGGTTTTCAAGGGGGTCTTGAATACCCACCCTCCATGGATTCCTGTCCCGCTTTTCTCCAATGGTCAAAACATTCCCGCCCAGATCGACAAGGGCCCGCTTGAGTTTGGATTTTCTGATTATCGCCGCCGCCTCGTCAGCCGCGTAACCTTTGGCAATCGCCCCAAGGTCGAGAGCCATGCCGGGGCGTTTCAGAAAAACGCTGCGCCGCTCCCTGTCCAGTTCTACATCACGCCAGTTGACCAGAGGGAGAACGGCGTCAATTTCTTCCTGCGAGGGAACACGCGGATTATCGCCCGATATTCCCCAGAGAGAGACCAGCGGCCCGACAGTCGGATCAAACGCGCCACCGGAAATTTCCGCAAAAAACACCGCACGCTCTATAACATCAAACACGTCGTCATGAACCTGCACCGGCGCGATACCCGCGGCGGCGTTAACGCGGGCGACATCCGAATAACTTAAGTTAACACTCATCCGGTTATCAATTTCGCGCAGACGATTAAAGACATCATCATAAACCTGTGTTTTCGCCTGATCGTACAGGTTGATTGAACAGACAGTACCCAGCACGAAATCCGCGCTGGAAGGTTCCGCGTTTGAACAGCCGGAAATCAGCGTAAAAGCAAAAGCGCAAAATAGAATCATCATAGAGACAAAAACTCCGCGCGCTCAAGTGAAGCGCCGGCCAAATCCCCGCCGATTATAACATTTCCCTTCTCGACAAGGATTTCGGCCGGTGTCCCGGCGCTTTTGCTGTCGTGCGATTTATCGAAAAGCAAAACCTTGTACCTGCCCGGCGGCGGCAGGATGCGTCCCTGGCCTGCAATGTCGTACGTTATGCCGCAGTGTGAAACCTTGCCGGCAGAAGAAACCGAAGCACCGGCAAGTTCGCCTGTAAGCGCGCCGGAAAGATCCACCGCGAAAGGCCGACCAAGCATAACTTCGGCATCACGAAGTCTGCCGCCGGCGATGGCGGCGCGGATGCGGCTGGAACTTACAGGTACGCCGGCTTCGGTTAAGGGCTGCACAATGCTGGTCTTTATACCCAGCTTGTCGTTGAATTCCAATATCGCCTGCGCGTCAGTATCAAGCCGGTAGCCACAGCGAAAATTGCTCCCAACCGCCATAAAACTCATTCCGCAATGCTCGCTCAGAATCCGTAAAAATTCCGCTCCGCTCATATGCCTAAACGAATCCGAAAAATCGATAACTATGGTGATGGATACGCCAAGGTTTTCAAAAACGAACATTTTTTGAAAGAAACTCAGAATATCTCCGGAGTGTTCCCTTCCTCGCGCTTTTTTGTGATGACTTTGCCTGAAGGTAACAACAACCGGTACAGTACCGTTATGCGAAACCACCTGTTCAATGAGAGCTTTGTGTCCAAGATGAACGCCGTCAAAAATACCGACTGTTACGGCGGAGGAATTTCCGGCGGGAAAAATTTCAGCAAAAGAATCACATTGAGGAGACAATGTTTTTTCAAAAAATTGAGGCCATTCGATTAGCTGCATCACGGCTCGAAATTAATCCTTTTGGGGAGTCACCTCGAGAATAAGTTCAACTTCACCCACAGTTATTTTCAAAGCTTTGGCAATTTCCTCTTTACTCCATCCCTGGCGGTAAAGAGAAATAATATTTTCCCTTTTTTGCATGGACGGAGATCCTTTCCCAAGATCCAGACTCTGAGTCGACTTTTTCCCTTTAACAATAGTATCAATGACTCTTGCCTGAGTCTGCGCCTGTTTATTGAGGTCTTCCAGTCGGGTTTCCGCGTCGACAATCCACTGCCGTGCCCTTTGCATGGATTTGATCCTCTCCTCAATTTCTTCGAGGGCATTGTCCAGTACATCAATGCGATCCACCGCTTCTTTTGCCCTGTCGCTTTCCGCCGCCAGTTTCTCAATAGATGTCTTAATAAAATCCAGATCTTCGCTGTGACGCCCAATTTCATTATCGATCTTAAGCGACAGCTTCTCCGATTCCTGCAGCATTTTGAAATTCCTGTCTATGCCGTCGCTTGTATTATCCAGGACCTGGCTTTTCTTTTCGATTCGCTGATACTTTTCATCCGTAGCAACCAGCGCTTCTTCCAGCTTGCGTATCTGGAGCTGAATCCCCTGAAGCGTATCATCCGAATCGACAACCTGGCCGAGTTTTTCTTCCACCGCTTTTGATGTCTGAAGAAGACGGGTAAAGCCGGTTTCCATTGCGTTGATTCTGCGCTCCTCGGAAAAAAAACGTGTCATCTTG
>Ga0209755_10007219_pt1 | contig 12083 bp, 2 predicted proteins | sample TergutCo191P1_FD_187301 | JGI IMG/M metagenome (GOLD analysis project Ga0209755, IMG submission 187301) | Cornitermes sp. P1 segment gut microbial communities from Petit-Saut dam, French Guiana - Co191P1 (SPAdes) (version 2) | ecosystem: Host-associated > Arthropoda: Insects > Digestive system >...
TGTTTGGACAGCAATATCTGACAACGTTTGGAAACCCTTTAGACATTCCTTGGCAATTTTCGTCGTCGTTTGCGGAATTGCGAAACAACGCATTTCACGCGGGCGTGGATTTTCGCACGCAACAGCGCGAAGGCCTGCCATTGTTTGCCGTTGCGGATGGCACGCTGACACGCGTTGTGGTGTCGGCAACGGGTTTTGGAAAGGCGTTGTATATTTCTCACGCGGGCGGAATTATGAGTGTTTATGCGCATATGTCGAGATTTATTCCTGAAATCGAGCGCATCGTGAGAGAACAACATTACGCAAGAGAATCGTTTGAATTGAACTTGACGGATTTTCAAAACATCGCACGCATAACCTTCCGAAAGGGCGATTTGATCGGCTGGTCGGGCAATACAGGCTCGTCGATGGGGCCGCATTTGCATTTCGAATTGCGCAATCAAGGCGGAACAAATGCTTTGCATCCGGGGCGTTTTGGGTTTGTTGTGCACGACGATATTCCGCCTGTAATCACGACATTTGCGGTCTATCCAAACGATGTAAATTCGATCGTCAATGGACGTCAAACGCCGCAACATTTTCCAGTCACGTGCAGAACCACAACGTGTTCGGTAAGCCTTGATACCATTCGTGTTTTCGGAAATTTTGCGTTTGGCATTCAAGCCACAGACCGTGCGCGTGCGTCGGGCATTTTGGGCTTATACACGAAACGTGTTTTTTTGGATGATGAACTGAAATTTGCGTGGCGATTGGACGAAATTCCGTTTGCACATCGCCGGTTTATCAATGCGTTTATCGATTATGCGCATTTCGACAGCACGGGGCAACGCATCCAATGGACGCACGTGTTGCCCGGAAACCGCCTAAGTATCTACGAAAAAGTGCATAATCGTGGTGTGTTTTCCTTTACGGAAAATGGTGTTCACCACTTGCGCATTGAAGGTGCGGATTTCGCAGGAAATACGACGGTTTTGAATCTTGTTTTGCTTGTCGATAGTGAAATGGAATCGCTTGAATTGCCTTGTTTTTCAGCACTTCCGAGAGGACGCTTGTTTTCGCACATGGTGAGCAACACCTTTCAAGACGAAGGCATTCGTGTCGTGATTCCACAAATGGCACTTTACGAACCGATTCATTTTGAACATCATTCGGAAACCTCCGAAAACGCTGAAATTTTTTCAAGAATTCATCACGTACATCGCTCGGGAACGCCCGTTCACACGAATTACACGCTGAGCATAAGGCCTGTTGGCTTGCCACAAAATCTGCAAAACAGAGCCTTAATCGCCCGTTGGGACAGACGAAACAACACGTGGGTGGCTTACGGCGGACGATTCAACAACGGTTTTGTGACGCACACCGCCCGACGATTCGGAATTTTTTCCGTGCAAGTGGATACAACTGCACCGGAAATCACACCTGTCAACATTCAAAACAACGTAATTCCAGCGACACAAAATGTCGTTACATTTCGCATCACCGACAATTTTTCGGGCATCGGAACCTATCGCGCAACCATCAACGGCCGCTGGTTTTTGATGGAATTTGACGCCAAATCCGACACCTTGCAAGGCACATTGGAACACACGAATTTGCCACCGGGCGAGCACAATTTCCAACTCGTTGTTACCGACCGAAAAAACAATCGCACAACGTATAACGCACGGATTATTCGGTAACTTCTCGCACACAGCGCACAACAAGCCCAAAGATTTTAGGAACAGACGCCTGCGGTGTAGCGAGCGATGCTGTAAGGCTCAGCGCACGTGCATTCGTGATACTCACATCGCTTAACGACCAATAATGCGAATTTGCTCCACCGGTAGCATCTGAACGCGCCGTCCATCGCAAACCGCCCCAAAGACCGCCACGTTGTGGCGATGCAGCCGATCCAGAAACACCTAAATACGTATTCGCAATGAGAGGCGACGTTCCGCCAACGGTAGCAGGCATCGTATAGCCCAAATTTGTGTGTAACCTTACAAAATCCTCTGTCGTTGGCACACGCCAAGGGTGCGGACAAATTTCTTCGGCAAAACGCGTAACAAAACACCACGAAAACAGATGTCCGCTGATGTTTCTATTCGCCAAAGTTGGATGCTGCATACAATCGGCATTGATGTTGGCACCTGGAGCAATTGTAAACGCTCCACGGCCTACACAACCGCTCATTCTTACCGCATCCGACCATTCTTGCTCATTGTCACCAGTGCCCACTCGCCACGTTTGAGCTGATGCAAACGACTGTGTTCCAATTGCGAAAGGCAGTGGGTTATTGTTGCAATTTCTTGCAGAATGAGGCGGTGGAATATTTCGCACGCAGCGCAAGGTTATACCAAGTATTTTTGGGTCTGTGTTTTGTGGATTGACGACTGATGATGAAATACGAAATGCAAACGCTTGTGCCTCGTTTATCTCTGTGGACGACCAATAAAGCGTGCCTGCCGTTTCGAGATTACTTGAGTGTCCTGTAAAGCGAGAACCACCCCAAATGCCACCAAATTGAGGTGATGTACCCGTTCCGTCGGCTGGTAGATACCAGGCCACTTGCTGTGCGATGGTAAAATCGTTTGCCGTTCCACCTCTGTTTTGACCCGTTCCGCCCATAATCAAATCGAGGTCAACAAAGTCAAAAGTTGTTGGCACGCGCCAAGGGTAGGGGCAAAGCACATCGGCAAATCGCACCACCATACACCACGAAAAAAGATTTCCAGTAGCAGGAGGTGATGCCGAACGGCAGTCGGCGTTCAAATCGCCATCTGTGCCGCTATTGAAAGTTGTTTTGGCACAGCCCTCCATTCTTACGGCGTCCGACCACTCTTGCCAAACGTCCTCGTTGCCCACTTGCCACGTTTGATCTGTTCGGAACGAGTGTGCGCCGAGGTCAAATGCAAGCACATTGTCGTTGCAACTGGTCATTGGAATGATTGTTGTGATTGTGCCCGTTTGCTGAACAGTCGGACAAATTCCGCCCGAAGGTTCTGTGGTGATTGTGTACGTGAATGTGCCTTCAACTCTGGGCATTCCGCTAATCGTTAGCGTTGTTGCATCGAGTGGCGAAACGGTAATTCCGGAAGGTGGTATGTTTGGATTTAATGTGCCCGTCCACGTGATTCGAGCGGATGTTGCACCGCCACCACGCAGGTAAGTGATTGGCTCCATCGTTGCACCCAAATGCAACACTTGGTCGGTTGTTTCTGGGGCGCTTGTCAGCGATAATGTATGCGGTTGGATGATCGTTGTCACGGATGCTCCGCCTTGCAATCCCCAACAGCCGTGCTCCGAGCGTGCACGGAAAAAATAGGTTCCAGGTGTGGTTACATGTTGTGATGTGCTTGGCGATGCTATGCTTGTTCCGCCCGTGGCTGTGTTTTGCCAAAAAATTGTATCGCCCATTCTTGTTTCGCTTGAGGCGATGAGTGTGGTGTGGCCGCAATCTGGCGTGGCTGTAACGGTTACGGGTGCTGGAAGTGGATTAACGGTGATTGTTCCCGTTCTCGAGATTTGCGGACAAACGCCACCAGCGGGCAATGTTGTTAGCGTCCACGTGTAAGTTCCAGCGATTGCTTGCGGTGAAATTGTTCCGAAAACGGAACTTATGGATGGCGAAACTCCGAGCGGTGCGGTTGCTGTGGCTCCCGTCCAAACGAGCGTTGCATCGGTTGCTCCGCCAGTTAGACCGAAATTAATCGTGGCTAATGTCGCACCTGGGCACAAACTTTGGCTGGTATTTCCTGTAACCGTCAAAACGTGTTCGGGCGCAGCCGTAGCAATGACGGGCGTTCGAGACACTGAAATGCAGCCGTCTGCGGTGAAACTTTCGGCGTAAAATGTGGTTGTTGTTGATAGGCTTTCTGTTGTCCACGCGCCAGAATTAACGGTTTCCAAAAGGTCGCCAGCAACGTTGTACCAACGAATCTGATTGCCTTCTGAAATGGCGGAAAGCGTTACAGTTCCTGCGCCACAGCGGCTATAAGGTGTTACGCTTGGCGCTGATGGAATGTTGAAAATCGTTGCAACAACGGGCGTTCGAGCCACTGAAGTACAGCCGTCTGCGGTAAAACTTTCGGCATAAAATGTGGTTGTTGTTGATAGACTTGGTGTTGTCCACGTGCCAGAATTAACGGTTGTGACGAGATTTCCAACGGCGTTGTACCAATGGATTTGATTGCCTGCTGAAATCGCGGAAAGCGTTACCGTTCCTGCGCCACAGCGATTGTCTGCGATTACCGTTGGTGCTGATGGAACGTCAAAAATGGTTGCAACGACTGGCGTTCGAGCCACCGAAACACAGCCGTTTGCGGTAAAACTTTCGGCGTAAAATGTGGTTGTTGCTGAAAGGCTTGGTGTTGTCCACGCGCCTGAATTAACGGTTTCCAAAAGATTTCCAGTGGCGTTGTACCAACGAATCTGATTGCCTGCAGAAATCGCGGAAAGCGCCACCGTTCCTGCGCCACAATGATTGCCAGCGACTACGGTTGGCGCTGTAGGAATGGTGAAAATCGTTGCAACGACTGGCGTTCGAGCCACCGAAAAACAACCGTCTGCGGTAAAACTTTCGGCATAAAATGTGGTTGTTGCAGAGATGCTTGGCGTTGTCCACGTGCCGGAACTAACGGTTTCCAAAAGATTTCCAGTTGCATTGTACCAACGAATTTGATTGCCCACAGAAATGGCCGAAATTTCGACGTGTCCCGCTCCACAACGGCTTTCGCTTGTTCCGCTTGGCGCTGTAGGACGTCCGTGAACGGTGATTGTTCCCGTTGCTGTTGCTGGAGGACAACCATCGGCGTGGTCGATTGTCGCAATCGTATATTCAAAAGAGCCGATTTCCGTAGGTGTTCCGCTGATGGTCAACGTTGCCAAATAAAAATTGTACGTGAGACCTGCCGGTTGATGCGGTGTCCATTCAACGGTGATTTGTGTTGCGTTGACGACTTCATAAACAATCGTTTGTATGGGCAAATCCACACAAACATTTTGATTGGTTTCCAAGCCTGGCACAAGCGTTAGCGATGCACACAAACCAACTGTAATCGTAAAACTAACGTAGCATCCCGAAGGCTCGAATGTGTTGCGTATCGTGACTGTTCCGTCTGTCACACCAGTCACCATACCCGTTTGGTCAATGGTTGCAATGGCTGGATTTGACGATGTCCACACACCGCCTGGCGAACTAACCAACGGCGTGGAAAGCCCATCGCCAACGGCGTGATTACCGGTAATCGGGTCTGGCACGTCGTGAATGGTTGCAACGACCGGCGTTCGCGTTTCTGAAGAACAACCGTCCAACGTGAATGCTTGTGCATAAAATGTGGTTGTTGCCGAAAGATGTTGCGTCCACATTACACCGGAATACGTTGTATTTACAAGCGTTTCAGCATCGTTGTACCAACGAATTTGATTATCCGCAGAACTTGCTGAAATGGTGATATCGCCCGTTCCGCAACGGCTTGCACCAACGCCGATTGGTGTTGCAGGAACATCGAAAATTGTTGCGGTTACAAGTGTTCGCGTTAGAGAAACACAGCCGTGCGATGTGATGGCCTCCGCATAAAACGATGTTGTTGCCGAAAGATTTTGCACCCAGTCTTCGCTGGAGTTTGTGGTGTGTAAAAGTGTTTCATTTACGACATCCAACCAACGAATTTCATTACCAACAGATGTTGCCGAAATGGCAACACTGCCCGTTCCGCAACGGCTATAACCAGATGTTTCAGAAATTTCAGGACGCACATTCACGGTAACGGAAATCACGCTTGACGGGAAAAATCCAACACCACACGCATTAAGGTAAAGCCTACGGAAATGGCGGGTTTCAGTCAATGCTGGCGAATGAAAATACGGCGAGGTTGCACCGTCAATATCGGTAAATTCAACATTGTCTTCAGAGATTTGCCATTGGTACGAAAAACCCACAGGATTTCCGCCACTTGCCGACGATGCCGATGTAAATTCCGCTGGGACTTCTTGGCTACAAATGCTAAACGCTGTGCCTAAACTTGACGTGATATTTCCCGCAGAAATCGGCGCAAAAACGGTCAACGTTCCTGTTGCAACGGCGGGCGAACACGCTGAAAAATAACCAATCGAATGTATAGAAAAATTGAACGTACCCGACTCGGTCGGCGCTCCGCTAATGGTCAGTGTTTCCGCATCAAACACGATGCCAGTTGGTGCGTTTGGTGTCCACACAATCTCTGCTGTTTCAGCGTGTGCCAACACATAACGAATCTCTTGGATTGGCTCACCAAAACAGATGTGTTGATGCGTTGTTTCGGGCGCTGTTTGCAAAGTTAAAGTTGCACAATGTCCAACCAAAATTTCAAATTCGGAATAGCAATTTCCAACGGCAAACGTGTAGCGAATCGTTGCTGTTCCTGGCGAAACGCCAGTCACCAAACCGTTGATATTTACTGTTGCCACCGTTGGATTTAGCGACAACCACGTGCCACCAATCGCACTCGAAAGTTGCGTGGAATGGCCAACACCGACAGACGTATTGCCCGTAATTTCTGGCGTAGGATTAACGGTAATTTCGCGACTAATCAAAAAACAAGTGTTCGGCAACGTGTAAATGAGCGAAAAAACGCCTTCGCTAACACCTGCAAAATTTCCAGTTGTTGGATGAACGGTTGCATAGGTTTCGTTGATGCTCCACGTTCCGCCCGCTGGATTCCCCGTTGCAAGCAAGGTGTCGCCTTCGCAGATGGCTAAAGCGTGGCTTAGCGACAGCGGTAGCGGTTTTACGGTGATGTGAAACGTGTCTGAACAATAAGCATTGAGTTGGTATCGCACGATGGCGTTTCCAGCCAAAAGCCCTGTGATTTCAGTGAAATCAACGTTGAATTGTGCAACGGATGCAGGCGTTATCGACCACGTTCCGCCCGCGCCTCCAGCGTTGAGCGTTGCCGTTTCGCCGATGCAAATGGCGTGCGCCGATGCCGATGGTTGGGTCGGTTGCGGATGAATCGTTATCTGTTGCGAAATATGACAACCCGTTGCTGGATGGCTGTAAGAAATCGTGGTTGCGCCGTAGTTTGCAGTTGATGCCGTCACTCGGCCTGTCGCATCAATCGTTGCAAAGGTTTCGTTGGCGATGCTCCACGTTCCGCCGATTGGCGTTGCGGTAAATACTCGCTCTGCACCTTGACATAAATTTGTCAGTCCGACAATTGCACTCGGCGTTTGAAGTACCGTTAACGCAATAAATGTTTGACAACCTTCGGGCGTTGTAAAACTAACCACGCTCAAACCGGAGGTAAGTCCTGTGATTGTTGCTGTGTATGCATCGCTCGATGCAATTGTGATATTTCCAACAGATTCAATTTCCCAGAACCCCCCGCCAATCGTGGGGTTTGTGAGGATAATGTGTTCGCCCGGACAAAGCGATGTTTTTGTTGGGACAATATCTTCGGGCAAAGCATTTACAATAATTTCAACCGACAAACAAGCCGTTGGCGGTAAATCGCAACCTTCGCCACGCAGAAAAAATGTTGTGGTTTCAGTTGGTCCAACCCAAAATGTTGGGTTGTTGTAATGTGAGCGAGCGATGGGCTCTGATCCTCCGCAACTGCCAGCAAACAGTACCCATTCGCCAGTGTTACGAATAGCGCCCGTTAGTCGTAAAAACAGTGAATCGCCTCTACAAATTTCGTCGTAATCGGCAACAAAAATAGCATTAGAAATATCGGCTGGAAAACATTGTGTATTTTCAATTGTTGCCGTTGCCGGAATTGCCCAACAGCCGTCGAGTTCGTAGGTTACCGTAAATTGCAAATCGCCTTCATTAGGCATTTCTGCCAATAAAAATGTGTCGGTTGTTTCCAAGATATCGTCCCACAAAAAACTTCCTCCACTTGGAAAAGCAATTGCTGTAAAACGCCCAGTTTCGCCTGGATTGGCGCGTGCTGGCTCTGTCAAAATGCTTAATGTCGGAATTGGATTAACGGTAATTTCAAACGAATGTTCAACCACACAAAAATTCAAAGTTGCAATGCTAACTGTAAATGTTGTGTCTTCGAAAAGGTCTGGTGTTGTAATCGTTCGTGTGATTTCGCCAGTATTCCACGTGTAACGTGTGCCTTCAATTTCGGTGGTCAAAACAAGGCCTTCCCCAGCACAAATCGTCTGCGAAAAAACGCTGTTTGGAAATTCACTGCAATCCAACGCGCTGTTGTAGGCAACGGAATTATTTCTGAAATCCACACGGTCGCCATACACCGCAAAACCGTCGTTTACCGCTCTATTGTTGGCGATAACAGAGTTTGAAATTTCCACAATCGCACCGGGTTTCACAAACACACCACCACCATAATTCGCCGAAACATTGTTGGTAATATGCGAATGTTCAATGCGCGCGCCATCGCTCATCAACACACCGCCACCGTTCATTCGTTCGGGATGATTTGCAACACCATTCTGAATCGTGAAACCGTTGATAACAGCGTTGTTTTGCAAGGTTACAACCGCAAAACTAAAATTAGCATCCAAGATTGTGCGATGTGTCGCAAAATTGCGTTGCCCAATCTCTGTTTCATTGCCAAAAAAACCGCCGTAAAGCCTCACACCTTGCGGAACATTTAACGTTTCAGACAGCATATATGTTCCGGCTTGCACCCAAAGCACCGACGCCGGAGTTGCTACAGAAATCGCGTGTTGCAACGTTGCAGCGTTCGCCCAATCGTCACCACTTCCATTCCCGGAAACGGTCGGACGAACGTGAATGACCTGAGCAGATAATCCAAGCGTTTTGGCGAAAAAGAGTATCAGAAAAACAAGTTTTTTCATAGATGTGTTGAGGGAATAATTTTGAAGTTAATGTGAAAAGGAGTAACTGATAAAAATTTCGTGTGTGCCTTGTTGAAACGAGCGTAACCGCCCAAAATGTAAGTCGTATGCGTAGCCAATTTTGAACCCGTCAAACAGTTGTGCAGAGAACGAAAGCGACAGCGCGCGTTGTGTTGAAAAAAAGTGTGCGCCCAACGAAAAACGTTGGTCGTAAGTAACCATCGCGCCAACGCTAACCGCCAATGGCTCAGTGTGAATATAACGCATCAAAAGGTCAGGTCTGAGCGTCCATAGTTCGTTCAAAACGAAGTTGTAACCACCAACAAGCAAAAACTGCATACGTGTTTGCAAATACCACATATCGTCGTTGAATGTGTCCAAAACACTTTCAAACCGTGGCATCGTCAAATGTCTTGCCGACAATCCAACAAAAAAGCGTGCCGTGCGATAAAGCGCGCCAAAACTTGCGTCGAAACGTGTCGTAGCCACTCTACCTTCGCCAAATCCTGGGTCGTTCGGTTGAACGTGTCCGTCAATCGCATTCCAATCCGTCACGCCCATTATCGCTCCCGCTTGCACACCAAAGCTCAAAATGCCCGATTCTAAAGGGATTTGATAGGCATAGGTTAAATTTCCAAAACTCAATGTCATCGGTCCAAACTGCTCGCGTTGCAAGGCAAAACCAACAGCACTTCGTTCGCTAAAAAACGGCGAATGTGCATTGAGACTGAAAAAATTCGGCGCACCAGGAAGTCCAATCCAAAACTGTCGAAAGTTGAGATTCGCCGAAAACAAGCCGTGAGAGCCAGCATATCCAGGATTGTAGATGATTTGATTTCCCGAAAATCGCACAAGCGAAGTCCCCATCTGCGCCTTCGCAAAGGCAGAAATGGCAAGAAAAATAATCAATATGCTGTATTTTTTCATAGTCTTTTTTTTTTATCTTCGTGACGATAATCTCACAACCACCGTGCCGGCCATTGGTCGCATCCCGTCAACGGTGAGAATGTAATAATACACGCCATCCGGAATCGCTCGTCCTCTCTCGTCACGCCCATCCCAACGCCTGTCTTGATTGTCAAAATTTTCAATCGTAATGATAATTTGCCCTTGACTGTTGATAATCGTGACCGTATTTCTCGGATGTTGTTCAATGCCTTGAATGTAGAGATAATCGTTTATTCCATCGTTGTTTGGCGTGATAAATAGCGTTGGCAAACGACGTCCAAAACTAACTTCTGGCTCGGGCTCTGGCTCGGGATCAGGACCGGGGTCGGGACCAGGGCCTGGACCCGGATCAGGATCAGTTTTTTCACGAACGGTTAGCGTTACTCGCGCAACAGCATCTGCACAAACACCATTTCTCGCAATAGCAACAAATTCTACCGTTTCCGTGAGATTTGTGAGTGCCGTATTTTGGACAATTGTTTGCATATCGCTTTCATACCACGTCACCGTTCCAAAATAATCAATAATTTCCAATGTGATGTCCGAGCCGTAATTAAGCGTTGTGTCGCTCATCACAACAACCCGCGGATTTTGATCCACCGAAAGCGTTATCGTATCGCGAACTTCACAATAATCCAACATAAAAATTCCAACAAATGTTTGCGACGTTTGCAACGTTATCGGCATCGTCACCAATGTTTCGTCCAAAAGTCGCCAATGTGTGGCATTCGGAACAGACATCAAAAACGTCGGAATACCCTCACAAACCGAGCCATCCGAGATGATTTGAAAATGCGGTCGTGGCTGAACATTAACAATCACATCCACATAGATATTGCCACAAACATAGTCTTGAGCGTGCGCACGAAATGTGTCCGAAACAGCGATAAACACTGGGTTATTGCCCAAAATCTCACCGTTTGAAAGTCGCTCCCACACCACCAAAGCGGGATCTACATTCGTTTGCAAACGCACCGAATCGCCTTCGCAAACCGTCATCGCAAACAGCCGAACGTCAATAGAATCGCCCCAAAGCGAGTACAACACTGGCGGATTGGTCGTAATAAGAACTTGCTGTTGAACGGTGCAACCCAATTCCACAAACTGCGCGGTATAAGCGGTTGTCACGCCTGTAGGCGGAATAAGTGGCGTATTTCCGCGCCCCACAAGATTGCCGTCTTCGTCAAGCCACGCATCCGCTGGAGGCGTAGAGTAAAGCCACACAATATAGTCGTTGCAAAACAAACCATCAGCCCTAACATCAAACGTAATCACGGGAACAGTCAAAACGAGCGTGTCTGTACCACAAATCTCGTTGTTGGCATAGTATCCAACCAAAACAAGTGTCAGCGTTTCGGTCGGATAAAGTGTAGAAAACGAGGACAATTCGTCGGTTGTTCCTGCGATAAACCAACGATAAACGACAGAAATAGAATCCACACGCAACATAAACGGCTCGCCCCTACAAATCGTTGTATCCCTTGGTGTGCGCACATAACACGGCAATTCACGAACGGTAATTTGTACCGAACGAATGACCGATTCTGCACACACGCCACTTCGCGCAATGGCCACAAATCGCATCGTTTCCGTGATATTTGTGAGTACTGTATCGTCCACAACAGTTTGCATATCACTTTCATACCACGTCACCGTTCCAGCGTATTCAAGAATGCGTAACGTGACATCTTGTCCCGAATAAATCAGCGTATCGCTCATCACAACAAGCCACGGCGTTTGGTCAACATCTAAACGAACGATGTCCGAAGTATCGCCACAACAATCGCCAAAAACAATCACTCTATAATAACCCGCATCACTCGCAGAAACGTTGGTAATTGTGAGTGTTGGCGAGATTTGTCCAACAATATTTTCGTTGTTTTTTTGCCATTGAAACGATAAATTTTCGCCAACTGCCGTAACCTGTAACGCCATCGTTCCGCCTTCGCAAATGCGCTCGGTGGCTAATGTCGGTTGAACCGTAATTCGTGTGCGAACAACAACGGATTCGTAAGCGCCAATATCAAGTTCATCGCACGATACACGTGGATTGAAACCCAAGTCCAACGTGTCCCAAGCCCTTAAATACTGCTGGTTTCCGCGCATATACACAAAACTTCCAGAGTTGATTCTGAATCCCGTGCTGAATGGTGTTGCAGGAAGAATAATATTTGTGTTTGATGATGGTAAAACGGAATCGGATGCTGAAAACGAAACAGAAACACCGCTGGAAACAGGCGTTGCCGTTGAGTTTCCGAAGATGATAGTGTTCGTAACTTGCGATTCTAAGCCCAAACGAAGGGCTGATTGCGCTTGCGCAAAAAGACCTACTTGTAGCAAAAGTA
>Ga0209755_10007220_pt1 | contig 12083 bp, 8 predicted proteins | sample TergutCo191P1_FD_187301 | JGI IMG/M metagenome (GOLD analysis project Ga0209755, IMG submission 187301) | Cornitermes sp. P1 segment gut microbial communities from Petit-Saut dam, French Guiana - Co191P1 (SPAdes) (version 2) | ecosystem: Host-associated > Arthropoda: Insects > Digestive system >...
AGAAGCAGAACTGGTATATGGACTCTGAAATATCTTTGACCCCCTTAAAAAATTTTTGTACCTCAGGTAATTCTAAGAATTTCTTGGAACCTTTTGAAGTGTGGCTTCACTGGCCCTGCGTAGTGCCCTAAGGATGTATGGAGGTGTGGACCACTTCATATAAAGATTGTTTGAATAATTCTCAACAGTGGTGTAAGAAGGAATGGTGACTGAAATATGGGGGGGTTTCTGTCAAGGGCCTAATATATTGTAGCTGGAAAGGAGATAAGCTTCTGACTTAATAATGAATCTCAATGAGTCATGGAGTATACTGCCACAACATAATTACATTGTTTATGGTTGAATAGGAAATTGTAATTGAAATTTACAGTCTAAAAATTATTAATGTGCATAAAATTGTGAAAAATCTTTTAACCACGTGATCAAAATCTTAATGTCTATCTAAAGTTTGAGCATGGAATTGAATTATCAACCTTAAATTGTAGGTAGGCATAATGCAGCATAACTGTCTTAAGTATTGCCTTGTTTATCATGTATGTGAAAAGCTAAGTATGAATTTGAACATGTTTCTGTGTCATTTAAATGAGTTGTTTTTTTTACCCTTTTGGCTGCTACGCATTTTTGTCACTAAGTAGATGCCTATGTGACCTCTGATATCTTTTTTGGTTTTGGTATGTTGAAGTTGAAGCTGTGTTAGAGCACATTTTTTGAGGATTCTCAAGTTACCCATGTCATTCATTATCCCATTCTATGTGAATGTTTCCAATTTGATGCTGCTTGACCTTGTCAGCTATTAAATGGTACAAGGCTTAGATATGCACAAGTCTACATCATGTGATAGAATAAAGTTGTATTAAGTAACTTAACAAAAGAGTGTGCTCTGGTAGTTGTATGAGTGAAAGGCATTTATTTGAATTGCTTATGCAGGCTGCATGGTCTGGTGACTGCTCGTCAAATGGACAAACAAACCATTTCTCAGCTGGAACGCCGGCTGCAGGAAGAACGTCGTTTGCGAAATTCCTGTGAAGCACAGCTGGCTGCCGAACGAAAGGCCAAGAAAGCGGAGGAGGCAGCGGCAGCTCGAGCCGTTGCCATTGCAGCAGCTGCAAACAAGTAATCTCAGAACTAGAATAGACATGGGAGAAAGACGAAATATATGGAATGTTTGGTGGCTTTATATCATTGCAGGCTCTTTTTTCTGAGATTAGCCTAGTCAGAAATACCATAAACATGGGCCTGATTCTGAATGGCTGTGGAGCCGGATATTTCAGATTCAGCAAGATTTTAGGAGACATCACGAAGCTTTATTAATAAATAATGTGAATGCACAGTTCAGTTATGTAACAATTCTGATTGGACACCTTAAGTCTGGATACACAAACTGACTTGTTATACCTTGGAGTATTTAACCTTATATAGAATGTTGGGGGTCGATTGTGTCTTGCATTATCAACATTTCAGTGTTTTTTTGTAATACAGTGTGTCCCACTCGCTACCGAACCCGGCATTTCTTTAATAATTGTAGCACCAATGAAGATATTGCAATGAAATTTGAACAGGAGAACGCTCGTTGTGTGAGAAATGAAGAATGTGTCTATAGCCCACGTCAAATTTCATTGCAATATCCTCATTAGTGATAAAATTATTAACTTTTATCTGACGAACGCACTTGATCCTTTTAAATTGGCATCCTACGAACGCACCAAATGGGTGCACTGCGGCCATTTAAATGCTTAGGCTTAGAATTATAGCCCCACACGTTATCTCCACATTATATAATGTTTTGTGGTCAGATTCTCGCTCCGGTCACTTTACCCAATTATGTACATATGCACATCATGAATAGCAGTTTCTAGCCACCCTGTAATATTTGAAACCTCATCTGTTTGTTTTTATGCTAAGCAACTGATTCACTTCCTTCTCAAGAGACATTTGGCAATGGATTGCATTTCATTTGTCCAGCATTTTGACCACATACATTTCATTGTGAAGCCTCATTCACTCTGCCAAGCATTGCTGTTACAGGAAGTCTCTTTCTGAAGGCATGCTTCGTATAAGAATTTTCTTGCTGTGTATACCACTCGTTACTCCAACTAGGTCATTCAGTGATATACTTTACAGTTTGTGATCCTGTAGCCATAACACAGAAACACTTTAGTTCCACTGTCGCAGGATATATTACTGCTAAAAGGGACTAAGTACCACCTGTCTGTATATGATAAAATGCCAGTGCTAAATTTTCTCAAATGCCACTGTTACATTTCAGTTCATTTTCTGCCCTATTCGAGAAGGATGGTTTGAAATCTAAGATAAACAGGATGCGTAAATTCGCCCGTACAAATAAATATAAGTAACTACTGGCAGTTCAATGAGATAATGATTTTCCCCTAACTTACTATAAGTGAAAAGTTTCATTCACAAACTCTGCTGGCCTTATAATTCCAACTACAGTTTGATATATAGAAATAAACAGACTGATCTGTAAATATTTAGAGCGATAAACCAGCTGCAATAATATGGCATTCCAATGCGTTACCACTTGTTCCAACTTCATAATAATAAGCCGGACTGAATATTAATTTCTGAATCAGCACTCTGCAATGTCTGTGTGTAAGAGTGCTGGGTTCCTGTCCCCAAACCGGATATCTGAAATGGTTTGGGACAGCGAGAGTGAAGAAGCAGGGCATCGAGCGACTGCATCATTTATTCAGGCAATGGAATTTTTTGCATTTTTAGACAGTCGCTGAAATATCTCTGTTGTAGGTACTCTTTCCTTGATGAAATAAGAAAATATGATGTAGAGACTCTCGATTCCTCCTTGCGAAAGATATACTGGAAATGATGGCGCAAGTCGGTAGACTGCAACAGCACTCAACAAAATTTGGTCAGTCTTGGTTCATGACAGCGACACAGCTAAAATATCGCGTGTGAACTGCGAGTGATGTGAAGAAAAAAGTTGTTAGTGAAGTTTTGAGAAAGTATGGTGTGCGTGTGACATAAGATTGTGTTTCTGACACTACCAGGCAAAGGCATAACTCCAAAAATCTTCATGCTGAAATTTCCTGTGCGTACATTGGGCCCGAAACAGAAACATAAGTAAAATAAATTGAGAATTCTAAAACTTTTAAATTAACTTCCTGTGTGTAGGCGCTAAACATTTCTAGTGAATCAGTGGCATACCCAGGAACTTTGTTCAGTGGGGGGTTCAACAAATTCAGTTGAGGACAGAGAGAATGGGGATCTGTGGGTGGTAGCCCCCTAGTCAGGGTTTCTGGAGGCAGCTATAATTTAGTACAAGAAATTTCATTTCATAAAGTAAAATTTTCTTAATTTTTGGTACTTTAAGACTATTTATGATGACAACCAATTTATTTGTCATTGCTAATGTAAAACAATTGCAAACCTAGGTAGTTTTACAATTTTACTGCCTTTTTTCTGAACATCTTGGGGTGTTGGCATCCTAAATTCAGCAATTTTTTTAACAGTTTTCACAATTGGGTTGAGTTTGGCACGATTTTGGAGGGCCTTCCAAATTTCGGGGGGGGGGGGGGGGGGGTTGTTTGAACACCCCAACACCTCCCTCGGTACGCCACTTTACTGAAACTTTTCTTGAACTGAAATATCTCTTATTTATTCGCAACAGTGCAGATTATTTAATTGTTTCATCACCTACGGTTCATAATTTATAAACGTCTATAGGCAACCGCGTGCAACGATTTAAATGGCTGTCTAATATAAACACCGTACCGTGGGCATGAAAACTAAATTAAATGCTGTACAATAAAGGTTAAAGAAACACCGGGTTCGGTAGCGAGTGGGACACACTGTACCATATCAATCTCCATATGAACATGTTGATGTGTTCTCATGCATTCATGCTGAAACTACAACAGGAACTGGACCATGTTCATATGACATTTATATTGGGGAATGACCTCAGGAATGAAATTCTGAAATATTGATTTATATTCACAATTTTATAAACCCAACTGATTGTTACTGTAGCTGTGTCAGCATGAGTTTCTTGACAGATGCATGTGGGCCTATTTGAGGTCATTACTGTCACTACCATTGCTTATATTAGCTTCATATCAATGCCAGTATGAATTTGTCTGTTATGTACATGAGAACATTTTTAATTGCCTTAATTAAAATTATTCATTCAACCAAATTTCTTACCTGGATATCCAGTGTAGTTAATTATGTGCTATAATATATAATTATAGCTTTAATACACTGAATTATTTCATGTGTACCTCTCTGTCATTATCACTATCTGCTATCATATTAGTAGTCTGCCATCCGTTACGTCCCGAGTTACAGCCAAGGTCTCATCAGTACATAAAATGTTTGTAGAATCTCATTTGGGTAACATTTTTGCAATATGTAAAAGTACTGTAAAACATTGTTAGGAAAAGGTAAGGCATAAAATTCTTGAAATTGGAGTTGAATCTACAATAAAAGTTCCAGAATTGATGACTATTAGGCCTCTTGGGTGTTTGAAATACAAAAGTGATGAGCCGATTGTCCATTGGAGATACAGTAATGTAGTGGTAGCATCTGTAATAAGATTATTTTTTCCTTGGCACATCAGCCCCCAGTGGGCCAGGGCCTCCTCACCTTTAATAAGATGTTATACTATAATTAAACATTATATATAAGAAAATTTAAGGCGTAGGGAAAGTGAGAAAAGTAAATTATGTTAGAAATTATACTTACATTGATGTGTTATTCTGTATAATTTTGTTGAAATACAAAGTAACTTCATCAAATATAATATGGTATGGTATTCACAATGTTCTGAGTGGATCACTTTCAATCACATATCAGTGTGAGTACTTTGCTGTGGACTATCTCAAGCTCAAACCACTGAGTATAAATGTGTCTAGTACCCAGAAAGTGCACCCATCAGTTTGCATTCATTGTGGGCTAATGTAGTGTCTATAAAGTAGTTGAATATGGTGACTGGTAGGATGGTATGAGGGTGATGGGAGGGGGAATGGTAGGAATTGAGGGAATAGGGAAAAAAGGAAATGTATAAGCATGGGGTAGGGATGTTGAGTCCTTTCTTTTCCTGTTGGTTATAATTTTGATATTTTGTAGATCAGATAGTGTGTTTTTCAGTAACTTGATTGATAAATGTTGCTTCATTATAAGTACAAAATTTTTCTCTGGGATCTAAGTGGATACTTTTTTGTTAAAAGATAATATGCCCATTATGCTCTCCATGGGACGAAATGTATGGCCATCTTCGAGTAAGTGTTCCATGAATTTTGATGAAATGGCCATACGTTTTTACTCTATCTCCAGTGAACTATTGGCTCATCACTTCCGAATTTTAATCACCCACATGCCCTTCAAGTCATCAGTTCTGAAACTTTTATTGTGGATTCATCTCCAATTTTAAGAATTTTGTGCTTTTCTTTTTTCTAACTAATAATGTTTTACAATACTTTTACATGTTATAAAAATATTTACCAAATGAGATTTCTACAAATATTTTATGTAAGGATTAGATTTTGCCTGTAAGTTTTATTATCGAATGTGTGTCTTTAGCTATGTGATTTCCTTCTTTTTCACTTCTGAAAAACAAAAGCCTGATGAAAATTGTTTTACACTACCAAAACCTGTAGCTTTCTTGGTCACTTTATTTGGTTCATTTATTAGTATGTTAGTGGCATTACTGGCATTATGAGTACATGAAATGGTTCTATATGACACTCAGCTGTGCCATGCAAAGGATATCATAAGGTGCTGAGGAATTATATAACTTAGTTTGAATGTGTTTTGTTATAGGAATGAGTGCACAGAAAGTTGTCGAGCCAGGCGACGTGACCTGGAAACAGAGGGTAAACAGCTGCGACGGGAACTCAAACTTAAAGATGATAGGTACCTGGCAGCTGAGAGAGAGATGCAGGTGAATTGAAGATTCCCGTAAACACTGTATTTGATTGATTAATACTGACTAGTGTTCTACACAAGTTCTATTTGTAAATTTACAGAGCCTGCGACAGTACAAAGAAAGCCATAATGAGACAGAAATATTGATGTCAGCTCTGTCTGCTATGCAAGACAAGAATGCTCATCTAGAAAACAGCCTCAGTGCAGAGACCCGCATAAAGCTCGATCTGTTTTCTGCTCTTGGGGAAGCCAAACGTCAGCTTGAAATAAGAGAGAGTAAGTTATGCATATAATGGGTCTGCTTTTCATATATTCTGCTGACTCATATAGGTATTTTGACTTAATTCTGTGGCCACACTGTGACCTTGGGGTTATCCAGTCCTGTAACAGAAATGATTGTCAGGAGTGTCTCCTGGGGGATAAGGCAGCTGGTGCATGGGGCTGACATCCTTGCCACCTTATGTGCCAATTGCTTAGAAATTTTGGGATTCTCAACCTCCTGGAGTCCTTAGGGCCAGTTCAGGCCTGTAATGGGTTAGCTTATAATTATTTGCATGTTAGTGTTGCATGAACGTCAGATTAACAAAAAACTGTCAAATTGTAACATGTTTATTATTCCTTGTTCAGTTTTCTGAATAGGTAAATGGTACTAATTTCTTTGCTGGTTGCAGCCTGGACAGTGAAATATGTAAAGTTTGGAGAAAAAAGGCAGTTACTACCAAGCATTAATATTTATTATTAAAAAGGCTGTTACAGTATTATGTCTTTCAAAGACATTGACAGATTGTTGTAGGCATTTAAACTAGGTTAAGTTCAATATATGGTCAGTATTTCTACTCTAATGATATTATGTGGTTCTTATTGGGTTGAATTTTTTCAGTCTTTCCTTATTGGTTGCATGAAAATTCTGTGCAAAATAGTGTGCACATTTCTGCTGCTGTATGGCTGTCAGTTTTTATAAAGAAATGGGGTCAGTGCACCCATAAAAAATCATCTATTTTTGGAGTTATATGTTCAGCACATCTGGAATGGTTACTCTTGTTCATCTTGTGATTCAACAGACAAATAAGAAAATAAGATTTCCCTTGCAGTAAACAAATATTATATTCACTTGCTGCCATATACTGTAGGTGGGTGCATGTTCTAATGGGTGAGGAGTTGAGACTGTGACATGGGCTGAATGAATAAACAGTCATTGTTCAGACCTTCACTCTTCAGTGTTACTACACACACTAAAAATAATTAAATATGCCTGGTGTGTGTGTGTGTGTGTGTATGTTTGTATGCATGTAAAATGACTTTTCTACCTTATTTATTCGTTGTTTCAAAGTTATGTTTTAATGTACCTTCACACTAAAAGAATAAAAAGCAGAATTCATCAGTGCAGTCTAGGTGCAATTAAGATTTTTTGTTAGGTAATGGTTAGGCCTTTGTACACTGGTGATATACAGAAATGTATATTGGTCTTCGTATGAAGTGTCTGTTATTTTAGTCTGATTGTAACCAAGACTGAAATGGCTCACCCTTTTTCTCCACCTTCCTCTTTTCCTGCCAATAGTGTGGCAGGTTTGTGTTTATGGATCATTGCAGTGATTCCAACAAGTGCTATGCAAGGATGAAAATATTCCTAACAACAGTGGATATTGTCACTTTTGTCTACTTATTTCAGTTATAAACATCTAATCTCTGTCAATGCATTGTTTTTAATTGTCTGCCTCAGCATAAGCAGATACAGTCTGCATTTGAGATTGAGATTACATGCTGTCAGGATTTGAAGTTGCTTAACCATTTGGCACTGAACATTATACTTATGTAGCAAGCAATGTGATGTTCTGAGTGCTGAACATTTGTGTGTGTATCTTCTCTTCTGTAACCCCACATTTAAATTTCAGTCTTCTGCAGATTACTGTGGGCATTTAATTTCATTGCCATTGGGTTGAATGTTAACAGTGTTAGTGTGAAACCTATCTTGATTTTTAAGGCGTATTGTAAGTCTTGCATTGAATTTTAGGAATGCTTGTATGAATAAATGGATTAACTTTTTTCAAGTCAATACAAGCATACATGATAAAAACTAAATGGGCGACTTCTGTCAAGAGTAAGCTGTGTCCATTGGTTTGTTTGAAATTTTCAGGTGTAATCAGGGCACAAGAAAAGGAAATTGAAGAACTGAAGAGCAAGATAGCACAGGTGTTAGCAGTGATGCCTACAGACACATTTGGTCCTGGTCCAACAAACAGTAGTGGGATGTCAAAGCTACGCCTTGCTGAGACACCAAGTCCCTGTCCTGGCTGTACTGTGTCGAATCTTGACCCAAATGCTACTGCTTATACCCCTAAGGGTAGTCTCATAGCATCCACAGAGGCCTGAATTGTCGCCAGGCAAGTGGAAACAACCGCAACACATTTGTTCAAGAGAGAGAGAGAGAGGAATAAAATGTAGTATTCTGTACAGCAACAAAATTGATTATGTTTGGCCCTTTCCCATGACATGTTTTCTTCTGATTTTAGTAAAATCTGTTTCAGACTGTTTATATGCCTGCTGTTTTCCTGGTTTTAGAAAATATGGCAAATTATCTCTTCTTTTGAATGGGGGTATGCATGTCAGAATATTTGTATTCTGTACTGCTGTTTGGTGGATATTGTACAGTGTTAACAGTCTGCAACCCAAACATCAACAGAGCACTTGACTTATATTGCCTGTACTAGCGGGCTTCCGTACCACATGTATTTTTTCAGTCTTGATACATGCCAAAGTGAAATCTGTTACACATATTTGACCATGTTGCCTTCCATTTTTCAGTATCTGCAGTAATCTTGGTAACTTTATTTATGCTTCGTGTGGTAGTGTCTGTGGATCAGTGTCTAACAGTAGGGTAGTGATTATTGAGTGAGTACTGTGTGAATGCTTCGAATATTTATTTCTTGTACCTTATTTGCATAAACTGGTGAATTTATTTAAGGCACAGGTTTTCCTTGGAAAATGAAAGGTATCAACTGATCCACATTACCTATCACAATGGAGGTGGAGTGTGGCTTCTCATTTTTGAGGTGTTGAACATGTCTTTGAATAAAGCTGCAGGCATGCTCTAAGTAAAATTTTGAGTTCAGCACTCACATTTACATGTCATTTTTCTGGTTGTGCCAACTTGTTGCATTTAGTGCATAGTTCCATGTGTTCGGTTTCTTGGATGTGTTCTTACAGAGTATGTGTATTACCTTGATCAAGCTATCCAAAAACTTCTCACGATCTTTGGCTGGAATTACTGGCTCTATAATTTGCCTCATAGACTTTAAAATGAAGTATATTAATTTGTTAACAGCTGGTTAGGTTCCAGTGCCTCACTTCTTATATCCCTCCCCTCCCCTCTCCCTTCTCTTGACTGAGCTTGATATAGCTCTGAAATGAGTGTGAGGAGCAGGGCATGGGCAGAAAACATTGATCTGTTCCATAATTTGGAAGTTACTTATTTACACACCATACAATGATAGAAATAACAGAATTCATCTGAATGTCATATTTTGATGTGTTTATCCAGGTAAATTTTCTGTTCTTCATGTTTCTGATTGAAGTCCTGTTTTTCAGAAATGGATGTTAGGGTGGCAGAATAGTTCAGTGGGTGGTTTCCTCAAATTTAACAGTTTTTAAAAATGAGTATGTATAGTAACTATACATGTCATGTCTAAAGCCACCTGCTGATGAAAGCTAAGTTTATAGTATGAACAAAGGTTACTGAAAACTTTGAAATTTTTATTGATTTATTTGAGTACATTGGACACAACCACATATACCTGGTAAAAGATTAGCATACATAAGGAAAGTGTAAATGAAATATAAATTGCAATTTTGATTCAGTTATAATATTACAGACAAATTATATGCAGAAATTGTGTTATCCTTCTTGAACGACACAGTGCACAGTCTGTTGAAGTTTGCAGTCATTAAGTTGCCTGATCCATGCGTACAAAATGTTGTAATCCCTTTGGTATTTATTATTGTTATTGTTCCTAGATTTGTAGTTTAGAACACAGAACTGCCATAACATTTTGTTTGATGGAGTCAAGTCAAGCGAAGTTTACAAGTCCCACTGTTCTGCCCACACCTGCAACCTTCATAACATCATAGTAGCTGTAAGTAATGCCTGTCTTCTTTGCCTACTGCTGGCACTCCATTCGATAAGTGGTAGGATGGTATGCAGGACATAATGTTTGATTCTCATTTTTGACCCAGTAGGGGCATTAGCTTCCCTGTTGAATTGCTTCCATGATGTTTTGTAAGTTAGCAGTGTCCTCTTTAAGTCACTGTGATTTAAATACTCTTGGTTTATTGCCACTTAGATTGCAGTAAATCCAACTGAAGGCTGGTAACCTTATATAAGAGAATGTTTTTTAATTGTGTGATATATTGCCTGTAGAATTAGTATGTAAATATTTAACTGTAAGTATTAAAAATTATTTTTTCATTCTATATTTAAAAGAGCACAAAGGTACTGTAATCAACTTCAACATTTTGAGGGACTTTATGTATGTATGCATGTGTGTTTTTGTTACTGTAGGAGTATGCATTTAGGCAAGTGACCAGGTAAGTTCCCTGGCACTGCCCAACTTTAAAGTACTTAATTAAACATTGGTTTTTTGGTTTATCAATGATGATAAATTAATTTAAAGTACCTTGATCCATTACTGTTGCTTGCAATGTTCAAAACTCATAAAATCAATTTCATGCACAAATTCATCTTAAGGGTGCAGCAGTTTTAGGAAACAATTCAGTATTTTATATACTTTGATAACATGCACGCCGCTTTCCAGAAGCGTAGAGAGTATGATTTTGATTTAATAATCTGACTTGTTAAGCAGTTTAATTTTATTTGAAATGTTTTTGTAGAAGAGTGTTGAATAATTTCACTTCATTCCTGTGACTAGCAAATCCCGTCATTTGAAGTTTTCTTCCACTAGATGCTGAAATTGTTATTGCAAATGATGTCCTTTCACTCAGCAGCACCATAGTTTTGCTCATTGCTTTTGTGTACTGATTTGGTTTTGCATTCAGTGCATGTGCTGGAATATATTGCCTTGTATGTCAAAGCTTAACACTTAAGTGTAAAAAGTCTTGTTCATTCTATTAGAGTACTGTCTGAAGTTGCTGTTGTGATTGCAGGTGAACCTTGGATCTCAAAATCAAAGCACAATATTTATGTTTGTGACAAATACTATTCTTTTTTCATGTCTCCTAGTCTCTACTGGGTCAATTTTGGATAGTGTTGCATTTCATTTTTGAATCAGAGTGGTTGGTCACGCCGCACATGTCTTAGTTTCCTATTTGTATGTGCTTGATGTTTTGTCAAATGCTGTGCATACTTAAAAGACTAGAAACAATAAAGTTAATATTAATCTTTTTTTAAAAATATGATATTAATTTGTTTACTTGATCAACAGGAGGGAGACATTGTTCTATAAGTATTCACTTACTGTTTTGAATATAGCTGTGAAGTGTGTTTTAATGTAGTGACTACTTTTACATGATACAAGCATGGGCATGATGAAAATGTTATAGACCAGAATGAAGTGATTATTTTACACTGTTTCTGGCTGTACACTTCAAGCCTAGCCACATGATAATCATGTAAGAGAATCTCCAGACAGGTGTTTTTAATAGCAAGTACCACTTTCTTATATGGAATTGTTTTTTTCACACGAGAAAGTGGTAACAGAAGAGCTTTTTTTCATATCAACTGGGTGTTTTCATAAGAACCAGGCTAAATGACATGAACACACTGTTGATGACAGTTGTGTCAACCAGCAAAAAAATTATAAAAAGACTTTGTAATGAAAGATTTTTAACATTTTCATTAGTCACGTAATCTCACATCAGTACAGCTGGGAGTCATTTGATTTGAAAAGTATAAACTTGTTATTTCATAATAGAATGAATTATAGTTGGCAGCCTTGGGTAATATCTTATTTGTCATAGAAGTGGTAGTTCTTTGATAATGTATATTTCAGAAAATAGCTTTCCAGTATGCCATAAAATTTCTCAGTTTGAGAAAAGTGGCATTGGACATGGGGAAATTATGTGTGAAATGTCTGTGAAAGCTTTATACATTTTAATTTTATCTGTTGTAACTTTATGTGCAAAATACCATATTTCCCAGACCACAAGACACGCCCTTTTTTCTCCCCCAC
>Ga0209755_10007221_pt1 | contig 12083 bp, 4 predicted proteins | sample TergutCo191P1_FD_187301 | JGI IMG/M metagenome (GOLD analysis project Ga0209755, IMG submission 187301) | Cornitermes sp. P1 segment gut microbial communities from Petit-Saut dam, French Guiana - Co191P1 (SPAdes) (version 2) | ecosystem: Host-associated > Arthropoda: Insects > Digestive system >...
GGGTTGGTGGTACAATCAAAGAAATTCATACCTGATCCAATCATGGCGACTAAGACATAGACCATTTTTGGATTGGTTAACTTCTTCAAGTTTGACATATTTATCAGGTGGCTTTTCTGTACTGGTTGGTTTCAGGCTCCCAAAAATATTTAGTGTGGTCTTTTGGGTTACAACAGTGCACTGTATAACACATTGTTACCAACCTTTCGGAGGGTTCTCTTGCCAATCACCTGCTGTCTCCATTAATCATGATAAAGTGAGAGGGAAGAGAAGCCATTGGAATCTGTGGTGACAATTGAAATGCTCCTCTGGTTTTCAGTCAGTACTGCCAAACCAATTGCAGATGCTGACAAAAGTGTCGAGGTCTGTCTGTGTTTTATTAGCTACCCAGGACTTACTTTAGGAAGAATGGTTGATAATCTACAGGATCTCTAGGCTTCATGATTTCAGGGCCCATACAGTGTTACAGCAGTCTTTATGTGTAGTGAATCAGAAGAAGGAAATTGCACCCACCCTTTGTAGTATAATGCAAATAATAAACCAGCCAAAGGATGTTCTACCACAAGGGAGAGTACAAATTTAGAAGTAAGTATTGAAAAAGTGCAGAAACCACAAAGGCATGAAACAAGGGGTGGGCATATTTGCTGCCTGTTTTCCTTGTGCACTGTATGTAATCTACCTTAGTTCAAAGTCAGGTCTTACAAGTGCCAACCTTCTGCTTAAGACAGTCCCAAAATCTTTAAGGAACATGACAAAGTTGTCTTGGAATAACAAGAATTTCCTGCCAAATATTCCTTTCAGTTCTTTTACTTATATCAAATGAGGGTTGATCACATACATTTTCTCTTCAAGGTACTCCACACATAGTAAGTGTCACAAAGATTGAATTAATTGACTGAGTGGTCAGGCCACATTCTTTTACTTACCGCATATTCACCTGAAAGTTCAGCTTTCACATTTACAGAATTATTGGCACCGTGGGCTTTAGCACTGTCCTGCATGAATTCCATGGAATGTTTGTTTTCTAAATCAATTAATGAAAGGTCAGAATCTTTCATAGCGTGGAATTTATTGTCCTGTCAGAAAGAATTGTCTCTCTCATTCTTTGAGCACTAATTGCATACCACGCTCTGATCATCAAATTGTGCAAAGCCACTTCGTGAACAACATGATAATTTTTCTGAGGACCATTTCCTATTATTTGGAATGTTTAAATACCCACTTAAAGAAACCAGGCTTAGTCAAAATAAAACACAAACTCTGGGGCACAAATACCATTATTCCTTTGAAGTCTGGCATTTATGGAGATGATTATAAAGTTTCAGTTCATACCTGACATGGAACACAAATTCCATGTCCGTTAGGAAGCCTACATGGTTGATGCTGTTAGGTAAATAAAGTGTATGTATTGTGAGATTTATACAAGGCCCATAAATTCACTGTAGCAAAATGCAGAATTACTTAATTTTATGACAGGTTGGTGTATGTAGTTGCCACCGGGCTTTAAACTGTTAAAACACAATAGTGAAACCACCCACAATAGAACACTGTGTACTTCTGTGGTTTTACAGGATCATAACTTCAGCAAATTTGTTCTGATGTGCAATGTACTTCTTTCTTTCAGGATATGAAACGTGACAACTCTTTTGGGCTTGCTTGTTACCGAGCATCAAACCAAAAAGGATGCCTGTAAACTTATTTTAGACATCCCATTGTGATACTTAAAAAGTAGGTAATATATAAGCCACCAATTACAGCATACTCTATCATTTTTTTAATTCCAAGCATACAGCATGTTACACCTGCAAAATACAATCATCATGCATCAGTAATAAAAATACTTTGGAGAAAATTATGTGTATAAGCACGATATTTGTATTGAGAACAAGATATCATTCAATTACATTAGAAAGATTTAAGTTTTTATCGAGTTTTAAAATTCCTCAACATGATTTAACTGAAACATCTGCAACATACACAAGCTGTGGGAGTTTTCCTTTTATTGGTCTGTCTTTTTGAAGTTTTCTGTGGTCTATCACTGATCTGGTATCATGAAATGCTGCTACTCTTCTGGTGTAATGTATTCCTGTGGGAGGCATTGCACTTACAGAACATTTTCTATGAAACTGATATTTCCTTCATGACTTGTCCATTAAGAAAATACTGTATGTAAACTTATTAATTTAGTGCTGTATTTCTTGTTATTTCACAACACTACAGTCCTGTCAGATGCATGCAGGAAGTCACTGTTCTAAGAATGATTGCACTGATCTGACAAGACAGTATGGTATTTATGCTTGGTTTTCCAGGTGGAAGCCAGCCACAGACTACAAAGCCATTTGTCTCATGATACAACTGCAAATGTGATGATAGCCACTATTAAAGTACTTTATTACATCTAGTCACACAAATTGGGCTATTTTACTTCAGGAGTGTGTGTAGTGGGCCAAATACTTTCAAAAAACATTAGTCTAAGACCCGTTTCTTTGACCATGTGCAAACTTTTTATGTATCTAGAAAACCTGAGAGCATGAGTATCATTCCACGCCCTTGTGTAGTGACCAAACGAATGGCTTTAAATGCAGAACACATTGTAATTGTGTGAAGAAACATTCTGTCACCAGAAAAGGCAGAACTCCCCATTTTTATAGAGGAAACTTGCATTTGATAGAGTAATAATTATGCTGTATGCCATGTGCATGCCCTTTGTTGTATAAATAAAGAATGGACCTAGTTTTGTTTCAATCATAGTGCAGTTATGTCATAAGAAGGCACCTTTTATTTTTAATGGAAACCAGTTACTGGTACAGTATTTCATTCGGTGTTTTGGTTTCTAACTGCAGTGTCTTAATGAATATAGTATATACACATGCATATTAAAGTTGCTTTTGTGTGTGCACATATAACAACTCGGTAAAGAAGGAGATTTTGATGAAGCTTTATACACATATTTTATGAGAAAATTATTTTAACCTGTTATATTTTAATTTACATTTAATGACCACCTGGTTTTCACAGGCCAAAATGAAATTTGCCCATATCTCTAAATATAAAAGCAAAAGTGTCTAAAAAAAAAAAGGTTAGAGAAAAACGTATGAAATATATACTTACCATAAGTTTATCTGTTTTCTAGATGAGGGAAAGAGAAGTAAGCTGACGTTCTGTTGTTATGATCTGCGTTCGTTTGCCAGTTTAATTTTATGTTTACAGTAGAAGTTTGATGTTACTGATTAAATGATAACTGATAAAAGTGTCCAGATATCGGTATTCATCTTAAAGGCATCGAAAGCCCGCAGTTTCCTCCATTTTAATTGAAGGAAGTAAAAACCATTTTAAAACGCTCATGCTCACACAATTACAAAGGAACAATTTCAAACTTAGTGAAGGGCAAACATTCTTGATCGCATCACGGCATAGACAAAGAAATCCAGTCCAAAATTAATTATATAAATTTTAATTAACTTTGAGAAAGGCGCCACAGGACGCGCTTTTTCACAACAACGTGCACTACACTTATCTGGCAAATCCTTAACAGCGCGATTTCTATCATGCACCAAGTTTCTACCCATAGAAGAGGGATTTCATTGTCCTCCATTAATTTTAATGCATCGAACCGTTTGTCGGTATAACAACATTCTCGTATCGCTTTTGTACACCGTAAGCATGCTGCATTCATATTCTGAAAGATTGCAGTAACTCCCCGACTTTTGTAAATTCGACTTGACGTAAATTTTCGCTGGCCGGTCTAAAGTTAAAAAGAAAATCGTAACGTATTTTGCACCTCGTATGCAATAACTGGAGAACCCGACTTGGACGGTAAAAATACGTAGACGGCGTTGTCTTAATCTTTTTATTCTACATTTCGAAGCACACTTTTGTAATTTTTCCTATGCGTGAGATAAAAATATTGAATTGAATTTAGAGAAAATCCGACTTACGTTAAATTCGATTTGCCTAAAGTTCCGCGGAACGGAACCCTGATGTAAGTTGTGGAGTCACTGTACTTTGTTACAGGCCTGCGAGTGGAGGATAGTGTTAAATGCAATGTTAAAGGTTTTACTGTATTTTGTCATCACCGCTGTGGGAACTTCAAATCTCGCATTATGGACACCTTTATGCGGTCTGGAATTCCAAGTTTCAGCACCAGTGTACTCCACATAGCATACAATCGGTACGTTTCATTTGCATAATTTATACAAGCAGCAATCATGAAAAGTGTAAGTACAATTACTTTCATATGTGACGTAGTATTACACATCTTTTCAATGTTCCTTAGTTTCTGAACGCTTACTAACACGTTGAAGGTTGGTGACAGTATTCCGTGATTATTAGACGAATTCCAGAATGTACAACATGGCAGCCATTTGTTTCAAGCTCGGGGTAAATCGTGGTTTGTCGGCAAGGTTCCGTAAGTTAGCCACGCCCAGCAATGCCTGGAGTAGATGCTGGTGAGTGTTAATGGTGGAATGTTGTGCGTAATATGAGTGTTCGTCATATTGTTTGAAAGATAAGATCGGTATCTGCCACTGATTTAATGAAACCCGAATTTGATACCGTCTAAAAATTGGTTGTAGTGCAAGTGTCTGCAGTCTTTACGTTGTGAATAGTGTGAACGAAAACACCGGAGTACGTATACTGTATCTCCCCAACACCAGGGCATCGAGTGCTAGGAAGGAGTGTTATTATCAAAGGTAAAAAGTGACAATGTGACGTTTCTTTCCATAATTTTGTCACGCTGAGTGAATCGTACATATTCAGAGATATGTGTCACGGTCACCTTTACTTTCTGTGTTACACCGTGTTAAGTATTGTTTCAAGTGTGCCAAATGTCTCACGAGATGCCTATTCAGCTACAGGTATCAGCGGGCGTTCCCAGATTCATTAATTGTCATTGACACTACTGATTTATGGCTAGAAGCAGTGTTGCTGAGTTGGCTACTAATAATGAAATATTATTATGTATGGTACACGTTGCGAAATATTTCAGTTCACATTTCTTCGCAAACCATGGGTAGTTTTTTTTTATTTATTAAATAAAAATGATATGTAAAAGTTTCCGGAGGGCTTTGTGCTGTAACTCAGGTGGTTAATCACCAGCTTATTTCCATGGAAGCCTGGTAAGTGACAGAGCTTTCTGTGTGGACAGAGTGCACTGAGACAGGTTGATCTCAGAGCGTTTGTTTTAACCCTGTCAGTCATAATTCCACAATTGCCCCGTATTCGTTCGTCAGTTATGCGGGGTGGTAATTAGATGCTGCGCTTATTTAGAGACTTAATTTCACCCTTCCTTAAGAATGAGAAGTAGTTTCGGAAGAAACTGTAAATATAATTTGACAGCAAAACCTGGGTCAGCGCTGTAGTGTAACACATGAATTTGTGTAGGGTTATGTTCAAGGAGAAACAAATTTGCTTGCCTATTTAAGGCTGGAATTAGGTATTTGAAATTTTAAAGTGCTTCTTTGGAATGTTTGTTGCATATTTCTCTAAACAGGAATGGTGCTGTTATTCCACAGTAGAAATTGGGAGATAATTTTATGACAGTTCTTCCCTGTTGTGACCACATACTTGATTTACTGCCTAACCATGCTTTTTAAAAACTTTTTTGTATAATCTTTACTTATTATCTCTGTACTATATATTTTTGTAAATAATTTTTCCTGTACTTATTAGTAATGATTTTTAAATTTATTCCTGTGGTGTACTTTATAAAGGAAGCGATCACTTTCCTGACTGCAGTTGTATGTTTTATTGAGTAGTTCTTAAAAGAGATGGCCTGAGGATGGCTTGTGTTCAGCCATAACTTGTCACCTAATTGACTTTTGTGGTGTTTGTATACTGGGAAATATATATATATATTGTAAAGTAGTTTGAAAGTTTAAACAGAAAAGTTTGGAAACCTTATTGATGGGTGTGGGTGTGGAAGTATGCTATGGTGAATGAAACCAAATCATGATGTTTTATCATTCATGTAGTAGAATTGAGTCATATTTATAATGGTTACTCTGTTTGACACTGCAAGTTCATTATCACACTCAATATGCCACTGGATTCATTACTGAAGATTGCAGGTTAAATATTTTGTGTTGTGCATATTCAGTGTAACTAACTACATTTTAGTTCTGTGTGTGGGCTTCACCAATCATTTATTGCCTGTAAAGTGCTATGTGGTTATTTCTATTTATTGAGAGCATTTATTTGATAGTAGTTAATGTATGATAAATACTGTGTTTCAGTTGTTTGTAGGAAGCTTACCATTAAAAGTAACACAGAAGTGAATTTCTTGATATTGGAGTGGGTAATGACCTGTTCAATGCAAAATCGTGCATCAGACTTGGAAAATTATATTTGTGTTAATCTGTAAGAACATGGTGACAGTGCAGACTGTTTCTGTTTAGTGTTCCACACTTTAGAATTACTGTAACTAGGAAAATTATGTTAGGGGTGTTGAAGAATATGGATGCAAATAGACCGTTATATTTTTAGCAGTATGGGTGTTTGTGGTAAGTGTCGGATATGTGTTGACAGCAACTTTTGGTAGGTCATGTCTTTTAATTTACCCATCATTTAACTGGTAGCAGCAGAAGGGAGTATTATTGGTCATACACATTTGAATGTATGTATTCATATTGTGGTTGGTCTTGTGAGTTATGATGTTATGCAGACTGGTAAAAGGATACCAGTGAAGATCAGAGAAACATACTGTCTCCATGTAGGCAATATGAATCTTAATTGTCATGAAAACCCACGTTTTATGTGTGGGATTTTATTTGCTTTCCTTTATTTTGATAGTTTGATGCTTTTGCATGTTTTAATTGTATTTGGAATAACTTAGAAGCAAGTTACAGTTCTTGCAATGTGTATGCAGGATTTTGTATCTCTAAACATTAGTCTGATGCATCTGTAGATTACAGTATATCAAATGGACGGATGCTCTGTCCCAACTGAGTTTTAATTTTGCTTTAGGATTGTGCTTCTTAAAGTTTTGTTTGTGGCCACAAAACCTTTTTGGTGATAAAATATTTTTGCAGAATCTTCAAACAGCCATCATTTTAAGGACTCCTTTTTCAGTTACAATGTTGGGTGCAAACGGTTGGGATTAATTTGCCACATACTTCAGCAAGCCGTATGTACTGTACTTACCCATTATGATGGATCATCTTATGGTTTACAAGGGCATTAAAATCTTGTATAATGTTAACAATCTGTGTGTACATTCTGTGTTCTTCATTTTGGCTACCAAAGTATTTGGTGTTTTTGGCTGTATATCTTGAGAATGCAACTTTTCTAATTCAGGCACACCCAAGATGGCTGCCAGACTTCAGCTTCTGTCCCCCAGAAGGACATAATCAAAACGAAAAAAAAAAATTACTTTTGTTTGAATACTGTTGTGTTTTGTCCTCCTGGCTTTTCGTACTTTTATGGCAATATTGCAGCCATTAGTAATAAATTTATGTGGCGATTGACAAGTAATGTGCTCTTACAACTATCCAGAAAATTTTCTGTAGCGATTCTGATCCTACATTCCCATCCCCAAAAGAAAGTTCCTCGGTGCGCACTGGAACACAGGCAAGTAGACGTAAAACGAATTGGCACGTGTAACAGCTACGCTCGTAGTAATTGAACTCTATGGAAACTTTTCAGACCAGGAATCGGCCAGAAGAAGGTTCTTGTATGTAAAGAGAAGTTTAAAAGTTTAAGGTTTCATGTCTCATGTGAAACAGCATCTTCTGACCGCGGATTCCATAGTGTAACAGGCATACGTAGATCGTCGGTGTTGCTATATAGCCAGAAGGGTGAAACGTTTGTCGTATTGCTGTGCAGGCAGTTTAAAAATGGCAGGCCAATTAGAAACATGGTGAAATGTCGAAAAGCACAGTATGATTTGATTTTATATGTGATAGGTGTCGGTATTAGTTGGTGTGTCATTCCACGGAATCAGGTTTAGGTGTGGTGCTTGACTGTGCTTGCAGTGACGGTGAGCCAGATGTTGACGAAAAGCAGCGACCTGGACGCTTAGCGCACGCACTGCAGATGACTGTCTTCGTGCATTTCCCTTATGTGAGAGGACCGCCACTTTGAGCTTATACCGCCTCTAGAGCTAGACATTTCGTTCGGTAGTACGCACAACATTGTCCACGACCAAGTGCATTATAGCAAAGTGTGTGTGGGCATCCTGGGTGCCAAATCTCACAGATGGCCACAAACTTATCGTATGGGAGCCTCTTCCATGCATTTGCTTGTTACACCGACCAAGGAGATAAGTTTATGCTCTGATTTATTATAGGGAATGAAACACGTGTTAATCAATTGACATCCGAAACCCGAAAAGCGTCTATGACGTGGAAACACCCATCATAGCCCCGAACGAAGAAGTTTAACGCAACGCCGCCAGTAAGGAAAATCACGCTAACTGCCATTTCGGACCATAAGCGCGTGCTTGTTGTCGTCTTCGTTGACCATTATAACAACACAACTGGTGAACATTATTGAGGTACGTGAGAGGTTGCGGCAATTTGTCTGGATGCGTGGGTTGCTGCGCCAAGACGTCGTCATTTTCCACAGTTACGCTGAGCCTTATGCTGCCAATCGGATTTGTGACTAGTTTCGACGCAACTGCGGTTAGGTAATGCGGCATAGTCTCTACTGTATCGATATTTCCATCTTTTTTGACAACACGAGAAGCCACTGGATGACAAGAGATTTGTAACGGACGCCGACGTGAAGCAAGTTGTCTCCTCCTGGCTGTGAACAGAATACTGATTTCTTCTACGCCTGGATACAGATGTCACGGTGGGACATATGCATAGAAATCAGTGATGACGACGTTGTCGTCTGATGTATACAATTTTCTACCAATGTGCCGTGTGTATGTCGCAGTTGGAATAATGCGTTCGGGGCCTTATAATGCTTCTTACGTTATTATTATTGTTATTATTGAAATTCAAACCCGCGTCTGTTGGAATGTCAGTTCTTTGCGTGGTTCCTGTATAGGAGGATGCATCAACGGATTATATCACCACTGAAAATCCTCTACCTCCGATGGAAAGTACCCTTTCACTGCTAATGTAACGCTCGTGTTTCGTTGTTTCTAGATGAACGTAGTTACTGATCTAACTCACAGAACAAGTAGGAGAAGTCGTTCCACTTACGACAACTGCGTGAAACCTTTATTTTAAACATCCCATTGTGTAAATATATTTAAAGTGTAAAGGAACAGATCGTCAGGCACAACAAAACTTTATTTTTGCAGAGATTTAGTGCGTTTTGCAACATGCTTCGGACAACTTGTTCGTCTTCAGGTAATACAGCTGTGTATGGATTATGTGGGAGGAAATTATGAACATAAAATATTCGATAAAGAAACTATCATTTTTTATATAAAATAGTAGTAATAAGTAAGAGTAATAAGACAGGTTATGTTATAGAACTCCATACAGTTGCAGTACCTCCCACTCAAGATTTATTTCTCTAACATAACCTTACTTATTACTACAATTTTATGTAAGAAAAATGTGATATTGTTTCTTTTTGTAATACTTTATGTTTATAATTTCCTGCCACGTATTCCGTACATAGGTGTATTACTTGAAGATGGCCAAGTTGACCGGAGCATGTCTTAAAGTAAATCTGTGGAAAAGGTTCTGTTGTGACTGACCGTTTATTTCTTTACGCCATAACTGCCTGTAAATTTTTTTTAAACATATATTCGCCGTAACTTTATTTTGTGCGAGGACACTTATATTTCACACGAGGATGCTATAAATGTTCGTACTATGCACTGATAAACTTGAGTTCAACAATTTTTGTAAAAATTCCTGCAAAATATGCTAATGTCAGTAGTTACGCACACTTGGTGACAGTTGGAAGGGGAGATCAACAGCAATTAACAAAACATTTGAAAACATCGTGAACGAATGGATGAAGAAACAGAATCGCCGCGTGCTTTGTTGTTGTGAAGCATTGCCCATTTTGTTGCAGTGGTCATCATTTTGTACAGTTTACATTTTTCTCAACTACCGCAAACGCCGTTTGCATGTCATTGCGCTTGGAATTTTTACTGCAAGTGTGGCGATGAATGGGACGACTAGTGCGACAGTGGAGCAATGGCTAACATGTGCAGTAAAACCACGCCCCCCTCCACCTACAATACCATCGATTGTGTGCCATCGGTGAAAGTATCAACACATTGTTTTGCAATTAACGTATTTTGCACTCAACGTACGATTTAATTGACTTTGAAGGTATCTTCTGCTGTAAGAGGAAGGGGCGTAGGTTTGAACGGGGTATTTGCTTTCAGCGTGATTGTTATCTTGCTCATGCAAGCAAAACAGGAAGATCGGCTGCATGAATTGATTCGTCAACTTGCATAACATAATCCACATATTTTAATCCGGTCAGTAGCTCGCGTTCTTTGTGACACTCCACGTCCACGATTCTCCTTGGAACTGTGGATTGGTAGAATGATAGGGATCTGGGGTAGCGTAGTCGGTATACTGACGAAGCTACGGGCAGGACGACCGAGGAATCGGAGTACAGTAGCCGGAGGGGCAGTCGTTTTGTTCTACGAAACATCCAGACGCACTCTTGGGTCTATCCAGCATCCTGTTTGATAGGTACGGGTAGGGGTCTTCGTCTACAAGGGGGTCGGGTTGTGAAGCTTACCATTCATCTCTACCCATTGCCAAAATTAAAAGCGTACATGGAGCTGTACCTCCGCTCCCCCATTTCCGTTCATGGCATGGTACCTGATTAAGCACATGGACAATTTAACTTTTACCTTAAAACACGTCTGGGACGCATAGCAAAGAGCACTGGCCATCTCACTTCACGGGATGCCTCGTGTGCATTCATATTTTTACCTTTAATGAGAGATGTCAGGTTTAGCTGAGAACACGTCAGATCATCTCGCTGTTGTTTAAAAAATCACGTGATTTGTCCTTGGAATCGTCGTGTTTGTATGTAAATGTGTTTGTATTTCTGCTGGAAAGAGTAACAGTATGCGTTGGGAATTTGGCGCTCTGGAGTAATGGATTCATGTAAATCCTAAGTACGGATGGTTGTCACTTTACATTTCGTGTGTTATTCGTCTGATGCCTGTAGTGCTTGTGGCTACAGCTCTGCGCGTTGTTAGTTGTCCTCACTGTATTTTCTGAAGTTAAAAGTTTAAAGCCGGCGGTCCTTTATGAGAGTTTAAGTGATACGATTGAGTCCACTTTCCGTATTGCATAGATTTCTCGTTCTACTTGTACATTATTATTATTATTATTATTATTATTATTATCATCATCATCATCATCATCGTAATCATCATCATCATCTGAACTGATTTATCAACTACTTATCGATTCTTTGTGCGGTAAACTTGTTTCGCATTGTTACCATTTTTGACGTCAAGTATTTAGTGTATGACGCGTGTAGTATTTAATGGTCTGTGTCAGAACCAATTTTCACCTGCCAAGCGCCGGTGGTTCATCAGTGATCGCCATGGAACCTAAAGATAATAACATTGTTACACGGCTGCTGTATTTGTGTTCTATGTTTCACATTAAAAAAAAGTATTTTGTCTCCAGTTTTGCAGATCTTTGGACGGTGTGTTACCGTGCATCGTATTAGGACAGTGGTTCCCAAAGTGTGCCCTGCGGATCCCAAGGGATCAGCTTCCAGTTCCTAGGGGATCCGTGGATACATTTCTGTTATGATATGTTTATTTCGTATGACCGTTTAGAATATGTAATTAAGAAACCCCCTGTATCCACGAAGCGAAAGACAATCAGTTTAAGACTAAATCATGCTTTTCATTGTGACGCTACTGGTATGTGTTCCTAGCTATCTAGTATCATATCTGAGGTATAATTTTTAATTTAGGATACTTATTATCCGGACATTGTATATTTACGTGAGCAAGGATGTGGGGATCCGTGTTTATTTTTCGAAGCCGAAAAGGCCCGCGATCAGGAAAGTTTGGGAAACAGTGTATTAAGACTTACAGATTAATTGGTGCGGGTGTTGCTTCTGCCTCACAAGTCCGCGTCTGTGTCATGTTGTTGACTGTAGGAAATGTAAAATTACGGCTTTCGTATGTC
>Ga0209755_10007222_pt1 | contig 12082 bp, 10 predicted proteins | sample TergutCo191P1_FD_187301 | JGI IMG/M metagenome (GOLD analysis project Ga0209755, IMG submission 187301) | Cornitermes sp. P1 segment gut microbial communities from Petit-Saut dam, French Guiana - Co191P1 (SPAdes) (version 2) | ecosystem: Host-associated > Arthropoda: Insects > Digestive system...
GATAATCTTGCGCGGTTCAACCGGCAAAGCAAGCGCTACTCAAAATCCAAAGAAATGTTGGATTGCACGTTAAAACTTTTCTTTCTTCGCAAATCCTTTAATAACTCAGCCTGAGTTGAACAATGCCGTTTTCCCCTGCAACCTTCCAGCGCTCTATAAAATTTTTGGTATTCAGCTAAAGTTTCCCTAGTGCGGGTAAGATTTCCGTTAGAAATATCGGCATCAATAGTCAAAACATGCAATTCGTCAATAGCATTGCCCTTAAAAGCACCACATGCGGTAATATGAATAAGCGACTGAAGAACCTTATGACCCGTTCCTCCAACAGCAATGAAATGTAGCGTAGGCATACGTACTACTCCCTTAAGGGTTTGATTTAAAGCGACGCAGGTAAAACCAAAATGCGCGTCTATAACCAGATGAAACAGCAAAATAAGCGCTGAAAAGGAAAGGTGCCACAAAACTTAATAAACATAAGACTATCAGCATACCTATCACTAAAATGTCAATCTGAAACCATACACGGAGAGGAATCCATACAAGAAAAGCCATGATTAGATTGATAAAAAAACCTAAATAAAATTGTCCCTTTTTTGGGTTCGAATTAAGGCCTGCCTTTACCACAGGGATGATCATAAGAAACAAGAGATTAATCAACACCGCGACACCCGTAATTATACTCATCGAAATAATGCCTCTGTTGTTGCCGCCGAGCTCTCTTCTGAACCATTCACTATCGGCAAAAATAGCCCCCGCATTGCTCATGTAACCATCTATTGCAAAATAAAAAACAAGAAGCGAAACCGCTGGTAACAAAATAAGAACGGGCAAAGCCCATATGGATGATTTGAAAAAGATGCCACGCACACTATACCCCCTTTGCCCTAAACAATTTACCTTCGTCTAACGAAGTACAGTTCGCCCGACCATGCGAGACGCTCATTGTTTCTATTATATGCAACGATAATATCGTTGTGCACTCTTCGCAACCCCAACACACCAAGCCCAACCCGTTCGCCGTGTTGATCCATTCTCTCATGCATAGCCCCAAATTCGCCGATAGTTTCAGCATTTTTTTCCATAACCCAAGCAGGGATAACCGCATTTGCCTGAACACGATAGGCAACCCTATAAAAACCTGACTCAAGGGTATCGTGGTTTCTTGTTTCGCCAATCAGGTAAAGCTGTCGAAAGAAACCGCCTGTTACCGAATCGACTGGATTGGGTACGACTCGGAAATCAAAATGATTGCCGGCCGCTCTGAACTCGCTAAACTCGGACGTAACCCCGTGACTTGGGTTCCTGCGTTCGCCGTCATGAAACCATACCTCCGTGGTAACATTGTAGTCAAAACTGCCAGTGTCAAAGGCCCTTCTCGTCAGTAGTGCGGAGTAGCGGGAACCAATTCCGCGCATTATCTGGTATGCCTCAACACCAGCGGCTTCATACCTCGCACTATCTACCCATCGAAACAACCCCAACTGCCTGTTGTCGAGAGGGCGCAGGTTCACCATGGTAGAAAATGGATTGGTTTCCAGTTCCGACTCAAACAGTCTTATGTTGGGGGCATCTATGAACCTGCCAATGTCGGGGAAAGCAACCCTTTCCTCTGGACCCACTAGGAAAACGGTATGGTTAAACGATATTCCCGCCCCGACAAAATCAGAGAATAATCTTTCCGAGTATTGCTCAACTTCCAAACGGCTTCCAATGACCAGAATGAAAAACGTTGACATCGTTCTGCCTGTCGTCCCCGCTTCAGGGAAACTCCTGTTATTGTACACATTCCAAACAATTCCATCGAATTCGGATCTCACCGCAAACAACGCCCCCGACAGACCCCTGTCAAATGCGACTTGGAAAAACCTGGAAAATACGGCAGGGTTATGGGCCTCGTTAAAATAGGTGACCACAACGTACAGACCCCTGGCGGTGGGATCGATTATGTCATGGATGTAGCCGTGAAGCGTATAAAACGGCCTGCCATGACTCGGTCTTACCTGAACGCCTCTACGGGGCCCATCAAAGTAAAATTCCGGCACCAGAAGTCCCTGCGAGTCTTCCAAATAGGCTCTCTCTATTCTGCCGACCTGTATAGTTCCGTACACATAGTAAAAGCTATCCGCTGTTGGCCATAGGGAGTCACCTGCTCCCCAAAGAAGCGGTATAGTTCTTGTGTACGCAGAATCAGTTATGGTCGTAAACCCCCTCATTGACATGGTTCTATCAAAAAAGTAGCGAATCTGAACAGGCCCTCTCAATCCATTCGCCACATTCTGTGGGGACGGCTCCAAAAACACTCTTGTTTGTCTGGAGCAGGCGGCGAGCATGGGTATGAATCCGAACAAAAGCAACACCAGAATCAGCTGCGTATACAAGCACTTATGTTTATTAATGAGAGAAGCGAAACTAATCTGAAAATTCACACGTAAATTTAAAATTTGTGCAATCGTACTCCTCATTCTTTGAACATAGCATAATCAGCGACAAAACGTCAAGTCGGTCTCGGCTAGGTTTTCTGCAATTTTACAACCTGCCTACAGGATACAGAGCTTTTTTGCCGTATGGGCATACTCGTAGCACCAAATTGGCATAAATCGCGGAATTTATGTGCTGGTATTGGTTCAAAACGTTAAACCTTAGTTTAGCAGATAGGCAGGTTTTACATTTACAATTTTTTCACACTGTTTTCATGCAAGAATGACATATTTGGCAAGTTACTAAACGTGAGGCTGAGGAAAATCAAGCACACTGGCAGATTGTCAGGCTATAATTTCCACGCTAGGGCATGTTAACACTACACAAAATGAGACAGTTCTTTACTGTTATATGCTACTTTTTACAACATTTCGCTTGTACTAAAGCAAAAACACACTAATGGGTAGAAAAAATCTGCTAAAAACAGATGGAGAACACTAGATACTGATACTTATCGGTCAGTTTTAGATAGTGTTAACACGCCCTAGGAACGGACAAGGCGGAAACCCGTGCTGTCGTTCTGGCTAGACGGAAGAAAACGACCTCGAGCCGTCAAACGGACGTGTGCAGCGACATCGCCCCAACTCCCACCACGACGAACACGAAGAGTCCCCGAGGAAGCACCCTCTGGATCCATCTGTGCTCCTCTTGTATACGACCCGTACCTGTCCCATACCCATTCCCATACATTTCCGCTCATGTCGTATAATCCCAGGGAATTTGGCTGCAATTGCCCGACATCTTGCGTGCCTCTATCACTGTTTCTTGAGTGCCAAGCCACCTCTGCTAAGTCATTGTGCCCTGAAAAAGCGAAATTACTTCGGTAAAGCGTTCCGCCACGCGCCGCAAATTCCCACTCAGCTTCCGTCGGCAAACGGTATCCATTTGCGGCACGGTTCCAGCTGACGACACGGTTTGCGCCAGATCCAGTTATCGTGTACGCTGGAGTCAACTGCGCACGCAGACTCTTTCGATTGGCAAATTCTACCGCATCGAACCAGCTTACCTGTTCAACTGGGCGGCTATACCCCCTGAAACGGCTGGGATTTGTGCCCATAACCTCGAACCATTCCCTCTGCGTTACTGGATGCGGACTCATATAAAAACCGCTCACCGTTACGCTACGTACGGGTCTCTCGTTACGGTTGCCGCCTCTAGGGGTACCCATCTGGAAGGTTCCGCCCTGGACATGAACGAAATTAGAGGGAGCTGGAGTAGGCGACGGCCTCGGAGTTGGAACAGGTGTCGGGGGTAACGGAATAGGTGCCTGGACTGGGGGCGGTGTACCTAGGCGCAATAACGCCGCATGGACATTTACAATTCCATAGCCGTAAAGATTACTATTCCACGCAGTTGTCCTTCTTGCAGTCCCCGTAAGCACTTCGCGCACTTGCTGCGGCGTAAGACCTGGGTTACGAGACAATACCAGCGCAGCAGCCCCTGCCACGGCAGGGGCCGCCATGGATGTTCCACTTTTATTGCCAGTTCTGCTGGCGGGTAATGTCGAGTAAATTTGCCCACCAGGAGCGGCTAAAGCAATTTCTGGGCCGAAATTGGAATTGGAAAAACGGCCATCAAAAACGCCTGGTTCCTGCAAGGCAGAAACCGCGATTACTTCTGGGTATGCCGCCGGAAAATTAGCCCGTCTGTAGCCATCATTCCCAGCGGCGGCGATTATAACAACGCCAGCATTTACGGCGGTTCTTAAAACACTATGTTCGTTTGGATCGGGGCCAGAATGGTGGTGTCTACCAAGACTTAAATTTATAATTCGTGCGCCATTTTCAACCGCATAATTCACCCCGCGCAACCAAGAAGCTCGCTCAAAATAACCAGCACCTGGACTGTTCGCTTTTATGACCAAAAGTTCAGCACCAGGCGCTACCCCAGCAACGGTGCCTCCACGAGCCGAAGCCGCTATTATGCCAGCCACATGTGTACCGTGTCCATCGTCATCCTGCACATATTGAATCCCGATTCGGAGCGAATGGGAATTAAAAGACCTCGGCGAAATACGATATCGAAGAGCGGGATGGGTAATATCAATGCCCGTATCAATAACGGCTATTAATACGCCTTCGCCTGTGGTTATGGACCAAGCTAGCTCGCTGTTTATTGTAGAGTGATGCCACTGTTGCCTGACGTTTGCCACGCCTACGCCAGTATCCTGCGGGCGGTAAATTGCGTTAAGACTTAATTCGGGTATATCAGCGGCAATGCTCATCTCCTGTCGCATAATCTGGCTATGTGTTATGGCGGCTACTGGGTTATGAGTGCCGAATACGGCAATTCCATTGCTGAAGGAAAAAAGCCTTATATTATATGCTTGGGCAATTCTCTGCGCATGCTCAAGGGAATCGGCGGTAGAAAGCACTTCGCCAGGCCTAAAATGGATCCCCTCAATTGCCACAAAAGTTCCGTCAGGGAGAGCGGTGCCAGAAACAGCGTCATTCCGAATACACGAACAAAACAAAGCTGCCACAGCAATAACAATGAGAAAACACATGCTTTTTCTTGTGCTACGCAATTACTCCGCCTCCTGCCCATTGGCAATTTACCTCGTTGCCTGCTCCCATTCCTTCCTTAAACAAGTGCTATGCTAGCGAATTATCAAATACATTATACTGAGTATAACGTTATTTGGTACAGAATGTCACGCTAACTCTTATCAAGGTCACGGGAATCGATTTTTGTTTGAAGGCAGGTATAGGGATCCGTTTCTTGAAAACCAGAGACTATCCATGTGTAAAAATATACCAGTATACGGTAAAACATTCAAAATTATAAGGTGCTCTAATGGCATTTCACTGAGAAATAAACACGGGAAGTATTTTTTGTATACGGATAGACGTGCTGCCAGTGGTAAAATCAGCTTTGACCACTGAAAATTGATCTCGGTACACTTGACACAACCAACATTATGTAGTTATATCAGAACGGTGATATTTGCTTTCATATGCATCATGGAGAAATACTAATGAAACAGCCATGCATAGTTATCATATCAGGTGCTCCGGGTTCTGGAAAAAGCAGCGTTGCGTGTGCGCTTTCTGAAAATTCAGCATATGAACACACAATCCTGCTACGTATCGACGATTTTTTTAGTTACATACGAAAAGGATACATCGAACCTTGGTTGCCTGATTCTCATGAACAAAATATCGCATTGGCTCACACGCTGGCAGCGACCGCAAAGAGCCTTGCGGCATACTCTTATGGAGTCTTTGTGGATGGCGTAATTGGTCCATGGTTGCTTGACCCCTGGATGAGGGCAGCACATGCTGGTATCAACGTACATTATCTGATTCTGCGCCCCAGTTTGGAAGAGACCATTTCACGCGGCGTAAACAGAACAGGAGCCAAGGATTTAGTTGACCCAAATGTCATAAAGAAAATGTGGGAAGAATTTTCTGATTTAGGCTTATATGAGCCATACGTTGTAGACACGACAGGACAAAATGTCACGGAAAGCGTGGCGTTCATTAGAAGTAGGATTGACAAAGGATGTTATCGTCTGTTATAAATAAATATTCTGTCATGGGACAAATTGAGAAAAAGAGGAGTTTTTTATGGTGATGGTGAAATGTATGAAATTGTCAACATTTGTGCTGACAATCGTGCTTGTGCTTACGGCCTGTAATCGAGTTGAACCAGGTATTACCTTGCATGTTGCATTCCGTGGCAATTATGACCGTGGTGCCATCCGAGCAGGTCTGGAACCTTGGATTCAAGAAACTGGTATCAACGTTAATGTAGTTTGGGTCGAAGGCGACTGGCCCGAGTATTTAACCAATATTCAACTGATGGTCGCAAACAGACAAGCCCTTGACCTTGTTCATGCGGCGAGTGAAGGCTTTGAAATGCTTATCGGCCTTGGGCTTGTCGCCCCGATTGATGACTGGATTGAGGATAACCGTGAGGCGTTTGACGATTTTGCACGCGACGCTATGCCTGGGTTTATAGAAGCATTGAATTTTAAGGGACAGCAGTTCGGTTTGCCCGATGCCTGGAACAGCATCGTAACCCATATCAATATGAATCTACTGGAGGAGGCTGGCCTTGAGCGACCTCCAGCCAATTGGGATAGGGAAACATTCCTGTATTACGCAAAAAGCATGACAAGAATCAGAGGAGACGGTACAAGGCAATTTGGCGTGTTTGTTCCGAACTATTACTTTGCGTTTCAGGGTTGGGTGTTTAACAACAACACTACCTTTATGTCTGCGGATTTTACGGAAAGCAATTTGCTTTGTCCCAGACTTGCGGATATTTATCAGTTTATGTACGATTTGATTTATGTGTATCAAGTTGCTCCCATACCAGAACCTGGCATGGATGAAGTCCAAATGCTTATAAACGGTGATGTGGGAATGGTTTGGGCGGGACGCTGGCCTATAAGTCGATATATCTCGCTTGGTTTCCATGACGTGATGATTAATTATGTTCCGCAATTTCATCCTGGAACTCATTATATGAATGCGGGCGTGGGCAGCATTTTTACGCTAAGAACTACGAGACATATGGATGAGGCCATTCAGCTTGCGATGTTCCTCAGTTCGCCGCAATTTATGGAAACCGCTTCCATTCCAGTGCTTCGCTCCGTTGCAGAACAACTGGTTCCCGCTACGGGCGTACCGCAAAACTACGAGTTGTTTTTCAACCATACAGCTACGATCAAACATCTTGAGGCCCCAGCACAATATACCGAGGTTGCCACTCTCATTCACAGGACTTTATCGGATGTGCTGATCAACCGTCGTGATGTTACGTCCGTTTTGCAGGAAGCCCACGTTGAACTAAATTTGATTTTATCTGCCAATCGTTAATTTTGGGATGGTGGTTATTACAATTTTTTTGATAGAGTGGTTTTAACTGAATTCGGAACAAATGCTGCAGAGCAAGATATCGACTATTCACCGATTTTTCTACGTGCGGTTTTTTTTATTCTGGATTAGAAACACCATAACCTCTTATCGTATCGCTTTGGTGTAAGGATAAATAACTTATGGCTACGAGCTATTTTAAAAAAAAGCGGTTTCGGGAAAACCGTGATGGTATCCTCTTTTTACTGCCAGCACTGATTACTTTTTCGGTATTTTTAGCTATACCATTGTTAATGACATTTGGACTCATTTTTATGGACTTTAACTTGATTGGGCCTTCGCAATTTGTTGGATTTCGCAATTTCTACCGACTTTCAATAGACCCACTATTTGGACGGGTCATAGGTAATACTATACGATTTTTGCTTATTTTAATGCCGATTCACTGTGTGCTATCTTTGGCTCTTGCCTATGCTGTATACCATGTGAGGTATAGGAAATTTCGTTCCTTGTATCGGGGCATCATATTTTTTCCAATTGCTGTGCCTACTGCCTCTGTTGCCATAGCGTGGGTTTTTATGTTTGCCACCGACACTGGATTCATTAATTTTTTTATTCGTCAGCTTGGAGGCAGTAATGTACCTTGGATGACCAATCCAGTGATGATGTATGTGACTATTGCTTTGTTTAGTGCATGGAAATTTATTGGCACTTCCTTTTTGCTCTATTATATTGGATTGCGAAATATCCCTTCTTCTTATCATGAAGCGGCAATGATTGACGGCGCTAATAAATTTCAAACATTCTTACGCATAACTTTACCTCTTTTAACACCAACGATTTTTTTTGTGATTGTGACGAATATAATCTACATTTTTCAAATATTTGAGGAGCCATTTTTTATCACAGGTAGCAACCCACATGTCATGTCTATGGCTCTGCTTATTTACCAGAATGCGTTTATCAGTATGCGATTCGGTTACGCAAGTTTACTGGCGGTTATTCTACTTCTAATCATGATATTAATAACAATTACTCTGATATGGAACCAAAAGAGATGGGTCAATTACGATTATGAATAAAACCCCATCACTGCGTAAATGGATAAAAGCACCAGCGAAAAGAGGCGGAAGATTTTCTGGTAGCCAAATTTGCTTAAATTTGGTGCTGGCATTTGGGTGTCTTATTTCCATGATTCCGTTTATTTGGATTATATCAACATCCCTAAGTCATCCTGCTGAGGCACTTCGTTTGCCGCCCAATTTTCTACCTACATCTTTTTTTTACCAGAATTATCTTGCGGTATTTGAAGAATTTCCTTTCTTTCGTTTTATGCTCAACAGTCTTATTGTAGCTTTAGGCGTAATATTGCTCAGCGTAACTATATCGACTTTAGCGGCTTTTTCATTTGCCAGAATTAATTTTAGATTTAAAAATATAATTTTCATCATGTTAATGACAGGTCTTATGGTGCCTAGTTTTTCGACAATAATCTCAACCTATTTTATATTGTCCCGTATTGGACTAGTAAATACGTTATGGGCACTTATCTTTCCTGCATCAGTTAATCCATTACATATTTTTCTACTACGACAGTTTATGATAACAATCCCCAAGAGTTATGAAGAGGCAGCCGAAATAGACGGACGCTCTCGTTTTTCATTCTTCTTCTTTATTGTCTTGCCCTTGACCAAACCAGCTTTAGTGTTAATAACACTGCTTTCTTTCATAGGTTCTTGGAATAACTTCATTGGACCTTTAATCTATCTGCATGATTTTTACAGAATGACGATTCCAATAGGGTTGAGGGCTTTACAGGGGTTCATGGGCATGGGAAATATTGCTGTTATACTAGCTGGAGTTACCTTATCTTTTTTGATTCCTGTTTTGTTATATTTATTTGGGCAACGATATTTTGTTGAAGGTATTATTCTGTCAGGGGTAAAGAGCTAAAATTGCGGCCTATGCAGTCAGAGACCCCTGGCAAAGCTAGGGACTTGAATTATTCGTGAACCGCTCAAAGCGGTTGGGTCGCCTAGGCGGCAGGAGAATATTACCTACCTGAAAGTATTCCCTGCTGTTCCAGCCACCAGAAACCTAGGAATGGCATGGGGTTGTTATTAACCTAAGAGGTACTATGGGCATTTCTTTTCAGGAAACCCTACTTCGGGGAGTGTGAGTTATGGGTGTGGAGAGCGATGGGTTAAGTCCTGGGTATTTCGGTAGCATGGGTATGAGTACAGAAAATCACTTCGACAGAATAATTTGTTTCCGTTTGAGGATATTATAGTTAATTAGCTATCGTTATAGCAAATCAACTCAAGTAACAAAGATGAGTAAGATGCCACAGAGCATGAATTTTAAGTACAAATCCACCGAATATAGACAAAAAAGGCATATTTTTGGTGAAAATAGAATCATGTAGGATTTTGTACTTTCATATATATTAAGATGATTTACTATATCCTTCTGTCTGACCAGGATATCCAGAAGCAGTTGCTGGAAACGGACTCCTCGAAATTGTCGAAGGCCCTTAATAAGGTAGGAGAACCGATTTGCGGAACAGGATATTCGGGAACATGCCCGAACCTGCGTTCTTTGCGCTCAGGGAGAACTATGGAACGAATGTGGGCAGTGCAACTGAAAGATGTCAAGGAATCTTGGCAAAAAGCGCCCCTATTGTCTGTCACTTGAAAAATGCCGACGAGATTGTAATCGCCTGCCCCAGCGATGACAGGCGAGTCTAGACAGCAAAACTTTTCACACCTTGTTTAATGGTTTTAGTTCTGGACAGTATCAGAAGATAATTAGACCAGCCAATTTGTGTCATCACTGGTGACACAAGCAGATAAGCCGCAAATTCGCAAGCCCCAATCCACCCTCATCCCCAGAATTTGCACATTTTACCCAGATATACATGACAAATGACAGGTAACAATAACCACAGGATATATTCCACGGAGGTTTTGATGAGAGAACAAATTGGGGACGAGGGCATCTATCTGCGGATCATGGAACTGAAACGCGGCAACGTCCAGTTTACCGACTCGACCAACGCCTCGCGGCTCGTCCGCGAGCACGGAAAGGACATACGGTACAACGCCGCATGGAAAAAATGGCTGGTCTGGGACGGGACGCACTGGAAGACGGACGAGGGCGGGGCTTTGATACACGAGAAAAACCTGAAAACCGTCCGCAACATCTATGACGATCTGGCGAAAACCAACGATTACCGGGAGCGCATCGAGATAGAAAAGTTCGCCATGATAAGCGAAAGCGTCAGGCGGCGGGAATCGGCGGTAAAGGCCGCGGCGTGGGTCAAGGGGTTGAACATCACGAGCGAACAGCTTGATTCCAACCCCTGGCTTCTGAACGTGCGAAACGGGACGCTCAACGTATTGACCGGGGAATTCGCCGGCCACAGGCAGGAGGACATGATCACGAAAATAGCCAACGTCGATTACGATCCGCAGGCCGACTGCCCGCTGTGGAAGCAGTTCGTCCGCGAAATCATGGACTACAAGGCCGAGGTGATTGGCTTTCTGCAGACCGCCTCCGGGTGGGCGGTTACCGGGAACACGGAGGAGCAGACCATGTTCATCCTGTTCGGCAGCGGGGCAAACGGCAAGACGACGTTTCTCAACACCATACTGCACATACTTGGCGATTACGGGACGGCGACGCCGACGGAAACGTTCATGAGGAAAACCGGGGATCAGATCTCAAATGACATAGCGCGGCTGCGTGGCACGCGGTTTGTGACGACCACGGAGGCGGAACAGGGGCGGCGGCTTTCGGAGCCGCTGATCAAGAAAATCACCGGAAACGACCAGATGACGGCGCGTTTTCTGTACGGGGAGTTCTTCAACTTCGTGCCGACGTTCAAGATTTTCATGGCGACGAACCACAAGCCGGTGATCAAGGGTACCGATTACGGGATATGGCGGCGGATCAAGCTGATACCGTTTACCATGCGGATACCCGAGGAAAGGCAGGACAGGCGGCTTGAGGAAAAGTTGAGGGCCGAGGCGAGCGGCATTCTCAACTGGCTTTTGGAAGGCACCGCCCGGTGGAAGCGGGAGGGGCTTTCCGCCCCGGCGGCTGTTTTGAACGCCACGAACGAATACCGCGGGGAAATGGACGTGATAGGCAACTTCCTGAAGGAGTGCTGCGCGGCCAGGAAAGGGGCGGCGGTACGGATCGGGGAACTGTTCAAGGCTTACGCCGGCTGGTGCGACGACAACAACGAGCACGCCGTCAGCGAGCGGTTTTTCTCGCTGCGGCTCAAGGAGATGGGCCACCAACAGGGCAGAACCGCCGAAGCCCGTTTCTGGTCGGGGTTGGCCTTGCAGGTGTAGGCTGTCTCTGTTTTCCCCCGTGCGCCCCTTGTAGGGGCTGGTAAAGGAAGCATGGCAAGTTAAAATCCGCCTTCTCCTGTGTATTGTTAAGTATGCGGGAGTGGGCTTTTTTGTTGTTGTATATGCGAGTTTTTTCAACAAAAAAATTGGCTTGTCAAAAACAAGATTTCGATGTTACAAAAACTGGCAAAACAAGGGACGCACGCTCCCCCGCTTGAAAAAAAATCCATGACGGTATGGCCTGTCATCAATGACCGAAAAATGCAATCGGATGGGGGCTTGGTTGTCATCATCGGGAGTATGCTTGATTACGCATAAGTTATCACTGCGTATCCCCATTCTTCTTATTTTTATTTTATGACTTTTATGACATAAAAAAACAGGAGAGAATATATAGAGAAAAGATATAAAGAATAGGGAACG
>Ga0209755_10007223_pt1 | contig 12081 bp, 9 predicted proteins | sample TergutCo191P1_FD_187301 | JGI IMG/M metagenome (GOLD analysis project Ga0209755, IMG submission 187301) | Cornitermes sp. P1 segment gut microbial communities from Petit-Saut dam, French Guiana - Co191P1 (SPAdes) (version 2) | ecosystem: Host-associated > Arthropoda: Insects > Digestive system >...
CCTTAACAATTAACGACAATGGAGTTGGAATGACATCCGAAGAGCTCGAATCAAACCTTGGGGTCATAGCAAGAAGCGGTTCGCTCAAATTTAAAAATGACATGGAAGAGAAACCGGAAGATATTGACATAATCGGTCAGTTTGGCGTTGGCTTCTATTCGGCATTTATGGTTGCATCTAAAATCACAGTTATTTCAAAGGCCTATGGCGAAGAAACTGCAAACAAATGGGTATCAAGCGGTAGCGATGGTTATACCATAAGCGAATGTGAGAAAGATTCGCCGGGCACGGAGATAATAATTGAACTAAAAGAGGACACAGAAGATGAGAAATACAGCAAGTACCTTGAAGAGTACACGCTGACAAGTCTCATAAAAAAATATTCAGACTACGTGCGCTGGCCGATAATGATGGATGTCACGAAGAGCCGTCAAGTCGAAACAGACGAAGTTGATGACGAGGGCAACAAGAAAAAAACATGGGAAGATTATAATGAAACCGAAACGGTCAACAGTCGTGTTCCCATATGGCAACGTTCAAAAAGTGATGTGTCGGACGAGGACTGCGCAGAGTTCTACAAGGAAAAATTTTTGGATATGCAAGACCCGGTCTCTGTTATACGTATATCTGCGGAGGGATTAGTGAGCTATACAGCAATGCTCTTCATCCCGGCAGTTACGCCTTACGATTACTTTACGAGAGAGTTCAAAGCAGGACTTCAGCTCTACTCATCGGGCGTGATGATTATGGAGCACTGCTCCGACTTGCTCCCCGAACACTTCAGATTTGTAAAGGGTGTAGTTGAATCGCCCGACTTATCTCTGAACATTTCAAGGGAACTGCTGCAGCACGACCGCCAACTAAAAGTCATAGCGACAAACATTGAGAAAAAAGTCAAGGCAGAACTTCGGAAACTGCTCGAAAATGACCATGAGAAATACGAAACATTCTACAAGAGTTTCGGCATACAAATAAAGTACGGGCTGGCAAATGGCTATGGCGCAAATAGAGACATGCTCTCTGACCTCATAATGTTCCACTCATCAAAGGCAGAAAAGCTAATACCTCTGGAAGAGTATGTCAAAAACATGCCCGAAGAGCAAAAATACATCTACTATGCGGCAGGTGAGAATACGGCACTTCTCGATAAATTGCCGCAAGCAGAGCAGGTGCGTGATAAAGGGTATGAAATACTATATTTGACAGATGAAATAGACGAATTTGTAATACGAGCGCTCAGAAACTTTGAAGAGAAAGATTTTCGGTCGGTAAACGATGAGGACCTCGGTATAGAGAGCGATGAGGATAAAAAAGATATAGAGCGCATGGAAACTGAAAATAAAGATATACTGGAGTTCGTCAAAGAGTCGCTTGACGGCAAAATTGCTGCGGCAAAAGTATCAAGCAAGCTGAAAACCCATCCCGTAGCACTTGCGGCGCAGGGCGAAATAAGTCTTGAAATGGAAAAATATTTCAAATCAATGCAAGCCGCCCAAGGACAGAATGCAGCGGGAATGTTCGGCGAAATGAAAGCACAGCGCGTGCTGGAATTAAATGTTGAGCATCCGTCTTTTGATGCATTAAAAAATGCGTATGAGGGCGACAAGAACAAAGCGGCAAATATCTCAAAACTCCTGTACGGACAAGCACTCCTGACTGCGGGAGTCGAACTGGAAGATCCGGCAGAATTTTCAGAGCTGATCAGCACACTACTATACTAAGTATTGCAATAAACTTGCTTACTCCGCGGGGCGATGTGAGTGTCGCCCCCTCCGTGATGAAGCGCACCGGTGAGCATACGAACAGAAACGAACAAGTAACAAAAAGTGTCAAAATAATGACAAAGCGAGTTGACATAATGTTTGTTTTGTGCTATACTATCGCTCGCAGTATGAGAAACACTAAAGGGGTACATCCATGTTTTTGAAAAAAGCAGCAGTGTCAATCCTCGTAATTTTAACAATACTTGTGTCATACATGGTTGGTGTGGCACCTACTGTGGCTGCGGCATCGGCACCATTGGAGGGAAAAACAATAGTACTGGATGCCGGGCAAGGAGAGGGCAGCGATGTTGTATTTTTATACTACAGCGAGCATGTTGCCATGCTATATCTTTCGCATGCAATAAGGCAAAGACTGGAGTCTTTTGGGGCGACAGTCCGTTTGACAAGACCCGGAAATGCAAATGTAACGCTTCCGGTGCGCTGTGCATGGATAAATATATGGTCACTTGAGGCAATAAGGGCAGTAACTACGGACCCTATGCAAATTGATGAAATAAACGGGTTGATATCGGTGATGATGGGCATTGTAAATGATCCGACAGGTGCAGAGGGAAGAAGGCTGATGAACATTCCGTTTAATGCATCAAGAGAAGTTCACCACGACCTTAGACGTATTTTTGAATTGCAGAATCACCCTGTTATAAGGGACAACTTCTTGGCAATTTCTCTTCACTCAAATGGAGCACCAAGCCCGATTAACCCTGCTATACGAGGCGCAGAAGTATATTTCATAAATCCCGCAACAAATACAAACACCCATAGATATTTCCCCGGATTTTCGTTTACACAAGAAAGCAGAAGATTTGGTGATATTCTACTCAACCACATTCACATGGAGGGCATTCCCAGAAGGCAGCATGGATTAAGGGCTGAGAACTTCTTTATGATTCGCGAGATAAACGTTCCTGCAGTCTTGTCTGAGAATGGGTTTCACACAAACCCACAAGACCGTGCTATGCTGATGTCGAATGAATTTTTGGGAAGGTTAGCCAACGCATATGTTCGCGCTATATTCGAGCATTATAGAATTGAGCCGCCTCATAATGAGGGACCTTGGGCAGAGTTGCCGTCTTTTACCGGAGCCACCGGAGCGGGGTCTTGGGTGCGTAATGGTGCAATTTGGCAATATCGATTTGATGCAGGCGGATATGCAACAGGCTGGTTACAGGTCGATGGCTTACTATACTTTTTCAATAATTCGGGACACATGCAAACCGGATGGGTTCGTTACAGCGATGACTGGTATTTCTTGCGACCGAGCGGAGCGATGAGTACAGGTTGGGTGCTGTCCGGTGGGCATTGGTACTTTATGAGAACATCAGGGGCGATGGCTACCGGATGGATTAATGACGGTGGAATTTGGTACTATTTACGCAGTACCGGAGCAATGGCAACGGGCTGGGTGGAGTATGGTAACGAATGGTATTTCTTGCGCCCGAGTGGGGCTATGGCAAGTGGCTGGGTACTGTCCGGCGGGCACTGGTTTTTTATGAACCAAAGCGGCGTAATGCAGACAGGCTGGATACAATCTGGTGGGCTTTGGTACTACTTGCAGTCGAATGGGTCAATGGCGACCGGAACAATCACAATTGATGGATCAAGACATTCATTTGCAGGAAACGGGCGTTGGCTCGGGTAAAAAAATCGCATAAGAAGTTTAAAAAAGTTTACATTTACGAATAATCTGTGATAGAATACATGAACGACAATTTTAAGGAGAAATTTCGGTATGCGAAAGTTTTTATCACAGCCTCAGGAGAAACAAAATAAAATTGTGACAGCTGCTATGACTGTGTTTGGCGAAGTTGGCTATAAAAAAGCGTATATAAGTGAAATCGCAGCAGAGGCAGGCATATCAAAGGCGCTCATATTCCATTATTTTGGGAGCAAAAAAGGTCTATATTCATATCTTGTATACTATACAGGAAAGATTGTGATGACAGAAGCACAAGAGAAGAAAGATACGCAAGGTAAGGACTTTTTCGACAGAGCAGAAACAATTACAAGGTTCAGACTTTCCATCAAAGAGCGTTATCCCGCAATGAGCGATTTCATGGACAGTGTTTTCGGTGAAGATGATGAAGATGTTGCCGAGGATACTGCAAGGCTGCTCGCTATCGCCCAAGATATGCACGCAAAAGTAACTTTAGAGCCGGGTGAGGAAAGCATGTTCGGCAGTGGGGTTTCACCTGCACATATTGTAAATCTCGTTTCGACGTTCATAGAAGGCGTAATGCATACCCGGAGCAATGAGTCAAACATTGATGAGGTGATGAAAGAAGTCACAGATTGCTTTGAGATGCTCCGACGCTTAAGTAAATAAAGGCAAGCAAGACAGGGGGACGGGGTGAGACAGGAACCGTCCCCCTGTCTCACCCCGATAAGGAGGGAGACAATGTCAAAAGGTATGATAATAGGCTGCTCTATGGGGAACTGCGTACACGTGGCGGGTGCAGCGCATTTTCTGAATCTTGCAGAGGATGAAGGATATGAAACGCTATTTCTGGGGCCGGCTGTAAGCGTGGCCGAAATTATTTCAAGCATAGAAGAGAATAAACCGGTCATGATAACCCTGGGTTACAGGCTTACTCCCGAGAATGGAGTGAAAATAGTAAAAGAACTGATAGAAAAAAGCAAACAACTCACTCACACTCCCAAATGGCTGTTCGGCGGTACACCACCTGTGGCAGAAAAGGTGAATGAATTGGGATTTTTTGATGTGCTCTTCGACGGTACAGACGACATAGACGATAGCATTACACTCCTGCGAACAGGAGAAATGCCAAGTAAAAGCAGTTCAGAATTATATGCAGGAGATTTGGTGGGCAGGCTGGCTCAGAAAAACCCATACCCACTGCTACGCCACCATTTTGGGTTGCCGTCATTTGACGAGACCGTTAAAGGCGTGGAGGAAATCGCAAAGTCAAGGGTGCTCGATGTAGTATCTCTGGGTATCGACCAGAACACACAGCAATACTACTTCAACCCCGAGAAAAGAAACAAAATATACGACGGAGCAGGCGGCGTGCCTGTCCGCAATGAAGCGGAGTTTTCAAAACTAAAAGAAGCTTCACAACAGGGAAACTTTCCACTGATGCGTTGCTATAGCGGCACCGCGGATGTTTTGAAACTAGCCGATATTTTGATAAAAACACTGGCAAATGCGTGGTGTGCAGTGCCGTTATGCTGGTACAATGAGCTTGACGGCAGGGGTGACAGACCGCTTCAAACGTCCATGGAAGAGGCGGCAGAGCTCATAGCATATCATGGAAAAAAGGGTGTCCCCGTTGAACTGAACGAACCCCACCATTGGGGCTTGCGTGATGCACATGACACAATTTCAGTGGTTATGTCGTACATTAGCGCACTTAACGCAAAAAAGTTGGGAGTAAAGGATTACATCTCGCAGTACATGTTCAACGTGCCAAACTCACTATCTTTTTCAATGGATTTGGCGAAAGTGCTTGCACAGATAGAACTTACCGAGTCTCTTGCCGATAGCAGCTTTAGAGTGTACAGACAAACTCGCGCAGGCTTACCGTTTTTAAGTGCAGATGCGGCAGTGGCAAAAGGACAACTGGCGGCAAGCACCGCACTTCAAATGAATGTTCGCCCGCACATAATTCATGTAGTAGGCTACAGCGAAGCCCTTCACGCAGCGACACCCGATGTGGTAATAGAAAGCTCGAAAATAGTAAGAGGTGTGGTTCGCAGTGCTCTATCGGGAGCGGCAGACTCAAGGCACGACCCAAACGTAAAGCGGCGCAGAGACGAACTTCTGAAAGAAGCAAGCTACTTGATAAACTTCATAAAAGAAGAGTATTCAAACATAAGCCAAGACCCGTTATGTGACCCCAAAGTGCTGGCAGACTGTATAAAGCGCGGCATTTTGGATGCCCCGCACATAGTAAAAAAGGGTGAGTTTAAAGGAAATTTGCAAACCAGAGTCAGAGAAGGCAAAAACGTAGCGTGGGATCCGGAGAAGCAAAAAGCCATAGATGAAAAAACAAGATTGGAAAAATTGACAGGTAAGATTTTACAGAGAACCGGTGCAGGAGATTCTGTAATTTAGCGATAAGTGTTTTTGTGGAATGATGAGGGGGGAGCAATGAATAAACAAATAAATAAAATAGCAGTCATAAGCTCAGGCAATGGCGGACAGTCAATGGCGGCATATTTTGCGTATTTAGGTTACAAAGTTGCGCTGTATGCCCGTGAGACAGAGCGTGTGGAGATGTTTTCAGATTTCAGATTTACAATATCAGGTGTAATTAACGCAGAGACAGAAGTTGAACTGATAAGCTCAGATATGGGCGAGGTAATAGAGGATGCCCAGCTCATAATGGTCACAACACCGGCGCAGTACCACCCGATAGTGGCAAGGGCGATGGCCCCGCATTTGGTAGACAATCAAGCTGTAGTACTGAACCCCGGCAGAACATTCGGCACAACAGTGTTTTCAAGAGTGCTTGCGGAGTGTGGCTCGAAAGCAGATATAATGCTGGGCGAGACAGACACATTCACATTCACATGCAGGTGCGTGGAGCTTAGGAAACCGCAAATTTACAAAATAAAAGATGTCGTACGCCTTGCGGCACACGACAACTCCTATTCAGACAGGCTACTTTCGATGATGCATGAGATTTTTGAAATGTACAGCCTAACTGAAAATATTCTCTACACAGGTTTTGCAAACATCGGTATGATATTTCACCCGATGCCGATACTGATGAATATCACCAGAGTTGAGGCTAAAGAAGAGTTTAAGTTTTACGTTGAAGGAATTACTCCGCTTGTGGCGAGTTTGCTGGAAAAAATGGATTTAGAGCGAGTGGCAGTGGCAAATGCATATGGGGTCGCAATCCCAACAGCTCGAAGGTGGTTAGAGGACTGCTACGGTTCTCGCGGAAGCAGTCTCTACGAGCAAATTCAAAACACAGAAGCCTACAAAACAGTAGTAGCACCAATAGACTTAGACACACGCTATATCAATGAGGACATCCTGACAGGCTGTGTGCCCACGAGCTGTGCGGGCAAAGCAGCAGGCATACAGACCGAAACTCTTGACACTTTGATAAAGTGGGCATCTGCATTGTACGGTCGTGACTTTCGGGCAGAAGGACGCAACGAAAACTTGATAGATTTTGAAAGTTATTTAATTCGCCAATAGCAAATTTTCTTCAAGCCATTTTGCGACACCATCATTATTGTTGGTGTCGCAAATTTCGTTTGCAGCCGCTTTAATATTATCCAAAGCGTTACCCATCGCGACGCCGATGCCGCAATACTCAAGCAAGTCAATATCATTAGTATCATCGCCAAATGCGACAATTTCGTCACTTTTGATACCCCATCTGTTCGCCAGTGCGCTAACTCCCTTAGATTTAGTGGCATCTTTATGCATAATAAATGAAAACCCATCGTTGCTGGAATTTGAGTAATAATCAGGTGGAGTATAGGTAGCCAACAATTCTCGAACTTCAACACAAGCCGAGGGTGAATAAATTTTCTCAGCCCTTCCGCTAAATGTGTTAAAATCAACAATTTTTGACTCTATAAGCCATTTCCATCGCTCAGTAACATTAAACGTCGAGCAATGAACACCACTGCACTCAGCCACAATCTCAAAACCATTTTTCACAAAAGCCAAAAGCAAAGGACGCACAGCGTCTATGTCAATTAAGCTGCTTTGAACGAGCTTGTTTCCGTCGTGTGTGACAGCCCCATTGCAGCGGACAAATCCGTCAAATAGCTCAGAGGGAACGATCATTGTGGAGGTAGCACCCCTACCTGTGGCATATGCGAGTTTAAGTCCCCTCTCCCTGCACCGCTTAAACGCGGAAATTGTCCGACCGGAGATAGACTCATCGGACTGTAAAAACGTTCCATCCAGGTCTGTAACGACCATTTTTATAGTATTCAAAATTACTCCTCAACTTCCTCATCAACAATTATGTCAAATTCTTCATCGGGGTACTCATCATTTTCGTCATACCCGTTTTCTTCCTCATACTCATATCCGTTTTCGTAATACTCACCATAACCATACTCGTCGTCATACTCATCATCAGAAACAGCACTTGGGATAAACTCGTCGCCAAGCAGAGGGTGTTCAAGCTGACCGTTGACAACATAACCCTCTAGATAGAAAAACAGAATTAAAACGGCAATGACCGCAGATAAAATGAGCGTGGTCAAAACACCGAGAATAATCCTCAAACCACGTCGATTATTATAAGTCTTAGGTACATACCGTGCCATCTTTAACCTCCGATATATTGAATAATCTCGCTAAGAGCGTGCGATTGATAATAGCCCCTACGATTGCCCAAATAGTTGCGAGTCTAAATATTTTAACATATCCACACGCCGGGAATGCCTCTCATCACCGCTGAACTCCGTGTTTAAAAATGTCTTGACAATATCAAGCGCAAGTGGAGTATCGATAACCCGTGCACCAAGAGCGAGCACGTTTGCATCGTTATGAGCGCGGGTTTTCTCAGCCATGTAAGTGTTAGTACAGACAGCTGCCCGAATCCCAGGAACTTTGTTTGCGGCAAGAGAGACACCAATGCCTGTACCGCAGATAAATATACCTCGCTCACATTCCCCGCTCACAATTGCCTTGGCGGCCAAAACTGCAAAAATAGGGTAATCACAACTATCTTCAGTATACGTGCCAAAGTCCTTAAATTCAAGCCCGGTAGCCTCAAGATGCTTCATTATTTCTTGTTTAAGCGTAAACCCGCCATGGTCACAAGCAAGTGCAATCATAACATCTACTCTCCCTTCAAATAATTAAAACGGCCAAAGCGGCAGCCAACGAATAAAATTTTCAAAATATGAGTGCGGCATAAACATACCAGACAGTGACGGGTAGAACATGACAAAAATCAATCCTGTGAATGCAGTGAAACCATAGACGACCGGTTTGCTAAGCGGCTTTTTTCGCTCTAAAACAGCATTAAAAACATGGCAGAGCGCCAAGGTTAAAAATAGTGAACTTGGGAAGTAGTGATATGCAAACAAAATGCGAGTGACTGCTACCCAAGGCAAAAGTCCGCAGAGATAACCAATAACGATAAACAGTGATTTATCATCGCGCTGAGTAAATATTCTTACACACATTGCTATAATAGAGACGAGCCCACCCCACCAGATAACGGGATTGCCAAACGACCCAAACGTAGCGCGTGTTCCATCATAAGCACTGTCCCGGACAAATAAAATAGGGCGGATGTTAAATATCCATTGCCACCATACTGATGTGAAAGGATGCTCAGCTTCAAGCCCTGCATGATAAGTAAACATTGAAACCTGATTACTTATAAAAACTTCGAAGAACAAAGGATCCCAAAGCATACCGGTCCAAACACTCAGTCCGTGGGAATGTCCATAGGGGATATACGAAACGTAGTAAATAATCGCAGGGATAATGACAAAAAATATAAATGAAAACAAAATAGTTTTTATAAAGTATTCGGCAAACCCTTTTTTCTTGTTGTTCCTATAGTATAAGTATAACTTAATCTGGCGTATAACATAAATTACCAAAAGCCCTGCTCCGGCATAAAAGCCAATCCACTTAACCGAAAAAGCAAGCCCAAAGAACAGACCCGACAGAGCAAGCGGCAAAAGACTTTTGTGAAACTTCGCGTCCCCGTCAACCGTTATGTAGCGGTACATGAAGAAAAACGAAGTCAGAATAAACAATATAACAAATGTATCGACCGTACCAATCCGCGACATCACAAAGCGCATGAACTCAAAACCAAAAAGCAGTGTTCCGCAGGTGGCAATCGAGGTTTTGCCAAACATGTTTTTCAGAAAAACATACATGACAATCAGCATGAGCACACCGGAAATCGCGCCAATCATACGCCAGCCAAAAGGAGTCATCCCAAAAATATGAATGGATGCTGCAATAATATCTTTGCCGAGCGGAGGGTGTGTCCATTCAAAAATAGGTAAATGCTCAATATGCTCGACTGCAGTCCTGACGAAAAAAACTTCATCAAAAAACATACTGTTATTATGTGTCCTGCCAACAGGTGGATTTTCCACCTCATACAAAACATCAACAACATTTGTCTCCCCAAGGTTAAAAATGCCTAGGAACAGAAACACAGCTGTAATTAGAATGAGAGGAAGAATGTCGCTTTTTGACATTTTGTATCCGGGTACAAGAAATGCCTTGGTTGTTTTAGTTCTCTCTATATCAATCCATTCAGTGGTTCCCGATTTTGGGTGAATCACTTTAAAGTAGTATATGAAGAAGAACATTATGAGTAAAATAGTGAGAATGGGGAACAAATGCACAATTTGAAGCCCATTAAAAAAGTTTGGAAACATAAATGTGTTGTTCCTGTCAGAAAAGTTTAATCTTGCACATAATATCAGCTTTGTGCTACAATGTCAAAATTAGATTTAATGCAATATAAGTGAGGGTTAAAGACATGGCAAAAGAAAAAAACGTAGAACAAATCACAGATATGGACGTTGACTTTGCACAGTGGTACACCGATGTTGTAACAAAAGCAAAGCTTATAGACTACTCGGGAGTGAAAGGCTTTTTTATACTGCGACCATATGCCTATGCTCTTTGGGAAAACATACAAAAAGAACTAGATCGCATGTTCAAAGAGACAGGGCATGAAAATGTCTCCATGCCGTTATTGATACCCGAAAGTCTGCTTCAAAAGGAAAAAGACCATGTTGAAGGGTTTGCCCCGGAAGTGGCGTGGGTCACTCACGGTGGCTCGGAAGAACTTTCCGAGCGTCTGTGTATTCGCCCGACCTCTGAAACACTTTTTTGTGAGCATTGGTCAAATGTGCTCACCTCGTGGCGGGAGCTGCCTATGCTGTACAATCAATGGTGCAGTGTTCTGCGCTGGGAAAAAACAACTCGCCCGTTCCTCCGCGGCAGGGAGTTTCTGTGGCAAGAGGGTCACACCCTGCACGAAACTGCAGAAGAAGCGCAGGAAGAAACTATCACTATGTTAAATGTATATGCAACTTTATATGAAGAATTCCTCGCCATGCCTGTTGTTAAAGGGAGAAAGACGGATAAAGAAAAATTTGCCGGTGCGGTTGCGACGTACACCGTGGAAAACATGATGCACGACAAAAAGGCGTTGCAAGGAGGCACAACCCATTATTTTGGGGATGGTTTTGCACGAGCGTTTGACATTACATTTTCGGACAGAGAAAACAAACTTGCCTATCCCCATCAGACATCTTGGGGTATTACCACCCGAACAATCGGCGGCTTAATAATGACGCACGGCGACAATAACGGACTTATTATCCCACCGCGCATAGCTCCCGTGCAAGTAATGATTATCCCAATAGCTTCACACAAACCCGGTGTTTTAGAGAAAGCTGATGAGCTAACCGCAAAACTAAAAGCCGCAGGCATAAGGGTAAAATGCGACAAATCAGACCAAAGTCCGGGCTGGAAATTTGCCGAGCATGAAATGAAAGGCGTGCCGCTAAGAGTAGAAATCGGGCCAAAAGACATAGAAAACAACCAATGCGTAGCCGTGCGACGTGATAACCGAGAAAAAGAATTCATACCATTAGATGAGCTTGAGGCAAAAATAGAGTCACTGCTTGAAAAAATTCAAACAGGTCTATTCAACAAGGCAAAAAAGAATTTAGAAGAAAACACTCGCCCGGCAAAAACTCTTGTCGATGCAAAAAAACTCATAGAAGAAAAAGGCGGCTTTATAGAGGCGATGTGGTGCGGCGAAGAAGCATGCGAACAAAAAATGAAAGAAGAAGCAGGTGTGACTTCAAGATGTATTCCGTTTGAACAAAAAGAAGTCGGAGATAAATGTGTAGCATGTGGAGCAAAAGCAGAAAAAATGGTGGTTTGGGGCGTTGCTTATTAAATGTCTCAAACAGTTGCAAATACAGAAGATACACCCGGCTGCGTTTGCGCCAAAACAAAAAAAAACAAAAAAAGTGAAAAAAAGTGTTGACAAGTGATATAGGAAGTGCTATTCTACTCAGGCACTCTTGATTCAGGTGCGCTTCACTGAGAAGCTGAAATGCACCAAAATTTGGGACTGCAATTGCACCTTGTAAATTAAACAATGTACAACAAAGCGCACCAGTTGACCAACGATACCTGAGTTGGTTGACATTTAAAAAGTCAGATAGTTTAAGATGACTATCTAACCTTTAATTCTTTTGAGAGCTAGAAAAGCAATCGATTGAGGTTTTAACCGAGAAATCGGCTAAGATACCATATATTGAGAGTTTGATCCTGGCTCAGGATGAACGCTGGCGGCAT
>Ga0209755_10007224_pt1 | contig 12080 bp, 10 predicted proteins | sample TergutCo191P1_FD_187301 | JGI IMG/M metagenome (GOLD analysis project Ga0209755, IMG submission 187301) | Cornitermes sp. P1 segment gut microbial communities from Petit-Saut dam, French Guiana - Co191P1 (SPAdes) (version 2) | ecosystem: Host-associated > Arthropoda: Insects > Digestive system...
CAGCTTCAAGCACCACACTCAAAAATTCATAGTTTCAAAACTGTATCATTTGTGTTATGGATACTGTCATAGTATAAAGACCTGGATGGCAGGGGACATTAAAAGAGTGGATACTCTCATTTAAATGCCAAATGTAGGCAGAGAAGTGAAACATACTGCCTCTAACTGACAGTTGTTGGATGCATAAGAATGTGCCACAAAATGTTGAGAGCAGTAAAGATGTGTTCCTGCTACCTAACTGTACTTCCATTTTGCACTTTTGTTCAGGGGATAATCCATGCTGCAAAAGCACGCTCAGATCATGGCTAGTTTGGCAAATGTTGGCCAATACTTCGGTGGATCATGGCATAAACACAAATATTCTGGATGATCAGATGTTCATTGTGGCTTGGAAAGCATTAGGTACTCTTTTAACTGCGAAAAGCTGCAGCAAACCCGTAATTGTGCTGCAAAAGAAATGCAAAAGTGAAATTGAAACTGAAAATGAATTGGTATCAATATTTTGAAAAGCTGGTAACATTTGTGCCACAAAATATACATTATGTTGAAGTGGTATTGAATGATGTTTTTGGTGTGGATATGTATGACATTTTTTATGAAGATCTCAGAAGGGACAATAATGTCAGGAAACTTGATAGAAAGACATGGGTCATCTGGCCACATGACACTGGATGATGCGCAAGATAATAATGACAGCATTGATGAAGGTGTTATTACTGATATAAAGTATCCAACATGGCACAAAGTTTTTGGCAATTTGTAATGACCAATAAATGAATTCTGGACTCTGTATATGAGGGCAGTAAAACTCTCCAAGAATTACTTTGAGATATCACTACTAAAACAAGCAGGACTGAAAAAAGTTGCGGATTTTCTTTACTAAGTACACAATGTTGGTTTGTCTCTTCCTTTTCTTTAACATGCATATAACCATCATTCTGAAATTTCTGAAGTTGTATTGTAATTAAATTTTATTAAATGAATACAGTTTTGTCTAATGGATTATTTTGTTAAAACAAGATTTCACAGTAGATGCCCCCTCAGCTTTATACATGACTATTTATTTCACTTATGTATCTATTTTAAAGTAATTCTGCACAGGTACTGGATATTAATAAACTGGATCTGACAGGAACACACCTTTGAATCTTCCGTTCAATGATGTAGAAGACTCATCTGGCGTCTTAAGCCGATCAGTTTCTTTTAAGGACACTTTGAATCCTTCTGGACATTCCAGTGGTGGGCAAACTGGGGCTGAAATATCAGTACACCATGTCAAAAATACACACCAAATAAGTGCAGTTAATAATAATGGTACATAATACAATAGGTCATAAAGTTTTTAAACTTCTTTAACAGAAAGATACAGGGGTGCTGATAAGTTGTTACCCCAATCAGGAAGGAAACAAGCTACATTCCCTGTATTTTATGGACCTTGGAGGTTCATTACCACATTAACAAGAGTCCATCACCTGTCCCTACCCTAGCCAAATCAATCCATTCCTCTGCCCATCACAATTTTGACAGGCGCAGCTTGTTTCCTTCCTGGTTGGGCTAAGAACTTATCGGGACCCCAGTATTATCCTTTTCATGCCAACTTAAATCCCTCCGCACAATAGCAGCCTGCCAAGATTTTTAACTGGGGATTTTAATTTTTTATGTTTACTCTTACAAAAGAAGGCATATATCATAAGCTTTTCCTTCAAATTTAAGGAAATAAAATTTTACACTCTGTTTATGAATTGGTTAATTTGGGAAAAATGTTCACATATTTTTATAATAAACAGGCCTATGAATTGCATGTGGTGTAAATAGTTCATTACTCAAGTAATTCTGGCTGCTGCAGAAGGTCTGTGGCACCTTGGATCACTGTTTTATCATGATATACAGTTTTCAAAGTTGGGGTGATTTACAAATTTACTCTGTTGTGATATTCCATGAAACAAGGCACTACGCACAGGCCCATGTCACATGGCGCACTTATGCACTATGCCCTTTCTCTGACCATGAGATGAACAGAGATGGCAGTGGAGTGTGGTGGATGATTTTGCTGGCCACTGTTGGTTATGGCGGCTCTTGAGTCACACAACATTTGTTGCAGCCACACTTGGTCTTCCAACCAGTCTGGAAGTGGGAAGGTCTTGGCATTTTCCAGCTTCTTCAATAAAATTCCTCACCACAATGAGACAGAATTCTTGGTGGGTATATTTAGCACCACATGAAGACAACAGAATCCAACTGTTGAGTACTGTTAGATCCAGAAGATGGACAAACAATTTCGTGGTCCACTTGAAGATATGTTGACTCATCGAATAGCTGCTGACCATGCGATCAGAATTGTCGACATAACCCAAGTGCAGGTTGTAATGTTCCACAATGTGAGGTTTCATGGGGCTGTTGCTCTCATCACAAAAATTTCCTGGTATTGGGTCCATGTTAGTCAACATGTAAACTACTTGTCTGTCCTTCCAAAATAATGTGGTCAAACCTCCCCTGGTCCGCATCCTTATGCCATCCCTTTTCAATTTCAGTTGTTTTGGTCCACAGTCAAAGGGCATGTCTTTTCTGTTAGGCTGAACCGTGCCACATGAATTTATTTTATGTCTGCCCAAGTCATAAAAAAGTCTTGGGATGAAAATAAATTGTCCATAAATATTTTGTGTCCTAAGCCTTCACCTCTGCAAGTTAAATGTCTAACAGTTGCGTGTGTTGCAGTCATGTCATCAGTGCAGCAGTGTGAGTCTACCCAAGTACACTCTCATGTCATATGTATACCCTGATTCATCACAGAGTTTGTAAATTTTGATTCTGAATGTTTTCTTTTCTTTGGGATGTACTGCCTGAAAATAACCCTGCCCTTGAATTTTACAATTACCTTGTCCACTGCCAAATGCTCTGAGGGGTTATAGAATTTAGCACAAGCCAGATTCAGCGTGCCAAAGACAGTCCTTAGTTTCCATAGTCGGTCATATTTTTCGCATTCATCAGGTCTCTCTGAAATGTCTGCAAAATGCAGAAAATGCAGTATGTGAAAAAATCTGTCTCGTGTCATGGTCTCGCCACAAAACATAGTGTTTAGCTATCTAAGTCTGAACCAGTAGTCATGTAGTGTGTCTTTCAATTTGTGTCCAATCTGCAGTGCTAAAGCAATGAAAGTCATCATGTCTGACAATGTAATGTCAGGCAGTCAGCGGCTAGGTCTGGCTTGTCTGTGTAAGTGTTGCTGGTAGTATACGTTTGTCTGTTCCACAAGCAGATGAAAAATTTCTGTGAAAAACAACATCAACACAGACAGTGGTGAGTTGTCTTTGTTGATGTGTGAAGCCTCACTATTTTTCACACCTTTTGTTGCAACGACGATGAATATTTGTGTTCCTTCACTGAGGCTGTTCCCAGGTTGGTAATCCGCCACTTGTTGCAGTCTGTGGTTTGACTCCTGCTGAGGCTTGTTGTTGTTGTTGTTGTTGTTGTTGTTGTTGTTGTTGTTTTTGTTGTTCCTCTTCTGCTTCCTCAAAATCACCTTCAACATTACTAGCCTCAGCACCGGATTCCAAGTCGGTGTCAAAAACCAGAATTTCACTGATGGCTTCCTCCTTGAATTTGATTTTCTTGGTGACCATTTCTGAACACCTACAATCGTCAGCCTTATTTAGACTCTTCTCTACGACTGGGCACAGTTGCAGAAACCTAATTCCATGAAGATACAAGCTTCTTCTTCAGCGACAGCAAAACAGATCTAAAGGTACAATGTGACTACTGTATAAAATTCCAGCTCTTCAAGGATGCCCAAGATGTTTTTAGTATATTAACATCTGTGTGTTGCATGTTACTGCCCCACAACCCCTACAGAGTACCCCAGCACTACAAGAGGCACGTCTGTGGGCCCCCCTGTAGTTGTAAACAATGATGTTTATTGATATCTCCAATTTTTGAGCATTAGTTTTGTCTGAACTATGTGGGTACTGTACGCCACTGAATACTTTTCTGGTCAACATTTAGTGTTCGTTTCATAGGCCAATGTTGATATTTCAACCCACACTGAACTTCAGTGCATGCGAGAAACAAAGATAGCAGTGTCTGAACCTTATTAGTCAGCTGGGATATATGCACAGTTGTTGTTTGTTGACATAGAAATCAGGGTATTTGGAGGGGTTTAGGAGGTGGAGGGGGTCCATTCTGGCTCCACAAAAAAAATTGTGACCTTCAAGGGTACTGCAGCTTAACAAAACTCAGACGTATCCGATAGGAGTGACCAAAATTCCTTCAAACGTGATGCAGTGTCTGCAACTACTTTATAGGTCGTTTGGCAGCAAGAGGCTATACAACAAAGGGGGCAGCAAACCAAGATGTGGCTAGTTAGCCACATCTTGGTTGAGTGATTATAATCATGCACCACTTTTGTATTCAACTGTGATGTAACTCATAACAAATCATATCACTGTAGAATTTTAATTTAGTTCAGAAAAAGTCATGTGTTATTCCCAAATGGATAGCCATTTAAGAACTGCTTAAATGACAGTGATAAGATAAGAATGTTGCTTTCAGTATTTTATAACAATAGCCAAGTAAACTCACATGGGGTTACTGCAGGAGTTAATTGTGTTGTGAACAGTGCTGTAGCAGCAGTTGGGACAGATGGTGTAGTGCATTCCCTTTCATCATCAGGACAGTCTTCCACACCATCACACCAAGATGTAGCATTGATACAAATGTTGCTTGTTGGACAGAGAACTGCACCAGGTGGACAGGGCTTACAAATGCAGCTACATGAAGGAGTCAGCACTCTCTGCAGATTCTACAGCAAAGAGAAATTAGGTTCATTTGCAACCTTCTTTTTCCAGTCTAGTTCAAAGATTTACCAGCAGGAAGAATAATTTAATGTTCATACCTAAAGCTGAAATAAAATAACAAGTTTCAAACTACATTTTTTATCTGTCGGCATGAACTAAGTAACTGCAGCCCCTGATGACATGTTTCAGCAAATAAGGTACCATCATCAGACCACTGTGTTAACACACACAAAAAAGGAGGCATGTACATCATTATGTGATGTTTCTTTAACATTTTAAAAAGTTATATCTACTCACATGTAAGTGTATAAAACACCTGTTAACCAAAATTACTACAAGCAATTATATATTCATTATAAAAATTTAAATATTAAATTACTTAACTATGGTCTTGCTTTTGATTCAAGTAAAATACATATTATGTTTTTACTCACTCATAACGTGTCTTACTATACCAGTGTGCTTTTCTTCAATACTGTCTATTCAAAATTCAGTGCAACCCTGTTGAGAACATTTTGAAAAATTGATCAAATTTGGTTTAAAGCCATAATTGGTTAATTGTCTTATTATTTCAGAATTCCATACTGAAAATGACATTAACTGTACTAGAGTATTATTCTATATAAATTTTGCATTAAGTAAACAACTGTCACCATCAAACCACATATTAAATCCCCCTTCTTCAGTGATTCTGACAAATTCTTGAACACAGGAAAACATATTTTTTACAGGAAGAACTGATGGACAAAAAATGCACTGTTTGCTGGAACCATTCTGCAACTACTATTTCTCATATTTAGCCATTTTTATTTCTTTCTGGCTTGGCTGTCCACTTACAGAGTGTTTGAATATTGCATCTTAATTTGATAGAACCATGTTTACATGACGACATAAAAGTGACATTCTTTTAGAGAGTTTTGTGAGAGGAATATTGGTGTAGCATCCACCTTACCTATACTGCCCAACTTTTTCTGAATTCAGAGCAGCTTAAAATTTGTGCCAGTTTTTAACACAGTAACCATGGTGACCATGTGTTAAATAAGTGAACACAAAATGCATTAAATATTGCACACAGAATACTTCAAAGTAGAGGAAAGAAAATAGTTGTACCAGTAATGGGCAACCCACAGACTGATGGACATAACTGTAGCCCAAAAGATTATTCGAACACACTGAATTTATGCTCCCCCCCCCCCCAAAAAAAGAGGGGGGGGGGACAACCTATTAGTGATTTAGTGACTACCATACACACAGTTGAACTTGGTAAACAATGCTGCAACTGTAATGGGATTCACACATATTTCATAGGTAAACATCATAAAATGAAGATGAAGACTTTACAGTGACAGGAGTGAAATACAGAGTAGTAAGCATCATCATCCCCCTCAGTCTTTCAGCTTTACATATGGACTACTACTTGATATAATTAGCGCAAGTTCATTTTTAAAGAAATGAATTCTGTGTGCTTCTTAAAAAAATATCAGAAACAAAGGAATAGGCCAACTTCTGACATTATTTCATACACCAATAATAATTTAAGTTCTAACAAATTATAAATTCTTGATACATTAATTTTTACTAATAATTAATTAATAGTAGATTATACACTTAATTTTTAATATAAAATAAACTGTCACTAAAAATAATACTTTATAATTTATTCCACTAATATAAAAATGCTATAGAGGGGCTCACATTATCACAAGGATCCACTATAAGCCATGCATAGTAGCATTAACAGGCTTCACTAACAAAAAAGACATACACATTGCCAGCAAGTCATATTAGACATATCATGTGAAATGAAAATTAACTTGGAGAGAAGCCTTCAGAAATTGAGAGCAACATTTCATCAGTGTATGTTTGAAACAAGTGAATGAGTGGAAAATTAGAGAATTCATTTCATATTTTAATGTGAAAAATGCATTCAAGGGGTGGAAATTCATGAAGGTTGTTCTAGGATGGAAACACTTTTAAATGGGAAATGTATGAAAAGGGCAAAGTATATGTTAATCCAATGGGAAAATTTGGTTCAAAATTATTCTAACATCTAAGGAAGAAAAACATCTTAAGCAGTGTTGTCATCAATGAGTTCTACTGCACTTTCCAATTTTACATATGCACAACAGAATACCTGTAATTCACTGAATTTCCAAATTTTATCATACCTGCTCACAGTGAGGACATATTTTTTCTTTGCAGCTTGGAATGCCTCCAATCTTACAGATACACTCTTTGCAATCCTGCGAGTCATACAACGTTCCCACCGAATAAGCAATATATCCCACATAGCATGGACATTCTGTTCGATTTACACAGGTCTCTCCATTCCAAAATTTACCCTGTGGACACTGGCACAGTTCCACATTTACAGATCCTTCATTATGCCACCCAGGGCAAGAGTTGCATTCTGGAGGGGCTGGAGTGGAAGAAAGCACTTCTGTGGCAGGTGGAGTTGCTGTAAAAAAGTTAGCCTTTTATTAAATTTAAACTAATTTCATTCAAATTAATTGCACTGCTAGTCATCTAGCATTTGGATTTTCCTGGCAACCAACAAATGACAGCAGCTCTTAGACATGTAAAATCTCTCACAGCTATGAGAGTTAGAGCTGGTGATCAGGAGCTGCCCGTCACATGAGTTAGGCAACCATATTTGAAATCTGATATCTGAGTGGAAAAAGTTAAGAATTCTGTTATTGCAAAATGTAACCATAACACACTTAAAGAAAATGAAACCTACAAAGTTCAACATAACATAACCTAATGATGATTCATAAGTGACAGAAGCGAATATGTTACAGGATTTGAATAAGTAAATGAACTGGATCTTAGGGAAAACCTATTATGATCACTTCTTAGGCAGTAAAACTCATTTAGGATAATTCCAATTAAGAAATTTTTCCATCAAAGATGTCAGGATAACGCAGTACCAATATTTTCCTCTATGATGAACAAACACATTGCCCTTTTAATATCTTTGCCACGCAGAAAATTTTTTCACCCATTTAACTCTTTTTCCATATAAAATTCTTGAACAATTCCCCCACATTTCCATTCAATCCACCTGTTCCTAACATACAATGTCAAAATGATGCTGTCAGTGTGTATAAGTTAATCTCAAAGGTTGTTCCAAACACGCAATTCACACTGCATGATGCAACCTTATGGAATGTGGCTTTAATGGAGTGCATTGTGATTGCAGCTGCTTTGTACTGTATTTCAATAACCTGAAGTATTTTGTGTATGTGTGCAAGTGTTCATCCTGCAGAGCGATTAATTATTGAACAAATGACAAACATGTCTACTACTGCTCATCGAAAATCAGTGTTCTCCTAGCAACACACTATGAAATTTGTGTGTAACATCTGTTTTTGGATTTGTAAAACATAAGAATCTCTGGATTCACCCTCATAAGGCATGGGTAAAATTACATGTAGGTGCAGCATGGTTTCTAACCTGAAATTGTTATGGTTGTTTCATGTCAGTGCTAATCATGAACTGAATGCTTCAATTAACTGAGTATAAAGCTGCATTAACTCTGGCATTAGTTTTTTGTTACTAATTTTATAAAACATGTCCTTTAGCATGACCATATCAAATATGGACGTAAAATGCACACCACTCCCAATAATAAAAAAATGGAACATAATACAAAGGTGATGGCATTCCAGATGTCCCTCAAATGAGAACTGCTGAAGAACTAGGCATTGCTTGTGACAACTCTTAACACAATCATGTCAAACAGAAACAAAATCTTGAAATAGCCACTAACAGAAGAGCTGGGCACAGATAAATGAAAACACTGAAATGTGAAACGGTAGAAGCAATTCTTACAAACCAGTTCTGACAAAATTGGGTGCTGACCTTAAAAACTGAGAGACCTATTCTTAAAAGCAAAAGGCAGAAGAACTTGCAATAATATTGAATATTGAATTCAGACTATCCAATAGATGAACAGATAGGATTAAAAATGTTCTGGTCTTGTTAAAAGAAAGTTAAAGTGAGATATACAGCATTAATCCAAAAGAAGCAAAAGACTGGAAAGAAACATTTCTTCACAAATCTCAAGGCAAAGTATTCACCCAAGGACATGTGTAATGCTGATGAATGTGGATTGTTCTACGACATGCTGCCAGACAAAACATACATACTTAAAGGAGCAAGCTGCAAAGACATAAAGGCGAATATAAAAAAGGCTCATCATTCTTGTGTGTATGAATTGGGATGGCACAAGTGAGTTCTCACTCCTTGTCACAGAACTATCAAAACAACTACATTATTTAAAAAATATGAAGTGTCTGCCATCCACCTACAGTAGTAATAAGGCAGCCTGGATGATGTGTGAGATCTTCCATGAACTTCAGCTTTCTCTTGATAGGAGAATGGCATCAAAGAAAAGCAAAATTCTCCTATTTGTCAACCACTGTCCTGCTCACCCAAGAGATGTAGGGAACTTCAAAAACATGCAAGTGGTTTAACATTCCTGTAAACATGACATCAGTTCTGCAACCTTTGTATCAGGGTATCATCAAGGCCTTGAAACAGAAGTTCCATAGATGCTTTGTCCTGAGATGGCTGCAAGAGACTTAATTTCACTGAAGACAGCTACAAAATGTCTTTGTTCGATATAGTGTACATGCATGCGATGGCCTGGAGCTCAGTTCAAAAATAAAGAATTACCTACTGTCTTAGGAAGGCTGGATTCATCATAAATGCAGTACCTGCAGAACAACAGGAGGATAGTTATAATGAAGTACAGTGTGATGCATCATATTTTCCAAAAGAATCTAAATATAAGGTCCACTTTCGAAGAGTCTGTGCTAGCAGATGACACCCTTTAATCATGTGGAGTGTTAGATTTAGACCAGCTGTGTGGCAAAGTCATTCATAATCCAGATGAACTTGAAATGGGTGGTCAAGTGGCTTATGACTGTCAGTATATTCCCACATGTTATGAGGTCACGGAATACTTGGAAAAGTATGACCATTTTCTACATAGCAACACACATGTCCCAGAGAAAGTAGACAAAATCATATTGAATACAAAGATGTATACTGTGACTGTCATTTAAAAATGCAAAAGAAAAACTACACTTGACAAATACTTCAGGAAAGCATAAATTTGAAACAAAATGTGAACTTGTGAGTAAAAATTAACAGTATAATTCACAGTGGGGAAAGAGAGAGAGAGACTGAAGATTGCTGACAAAATGGGTGAACGGTCAGATATAGGTGAAAATGTGTTAAGATTTTCATTTATCCTTAAAAGTGCTGCAAATTACATTAATTCAGCATTCACATGCAATAAGTTCTAAAATATTTTAAAAAAACTTTTTAGTCCTACTCTGTTGAGATATTCTCCAGTTTAATAAATCCAATTTTTTTTTAGTTTTTCCAAAAAATGTCTTATGACAGTTCCACTGTATTGTAACATAACTACTATAGACAGCTACAATTATGTAACTTGTTTATCAAAACACTTATTCTTTCCTCCCTTCCCCAATGTACATCACCAAACTGCCATAAACCATTGATATGACTTGTGATAAGGTGTGAGGAATACAAGTCTAACAGAAAACATACATCAATAAGTACGCATTGTTTACCATCCAATACAACCACTACAATCTATATTGCTTTCACACTATATCTAGTGTGTTTAAATTTGTGTATATTTCTAGTCTGACTGGCCTCTGGAACTTTTAGATTCACTGACCTACCACTGTATTGTTGAAAACACTGGCATTCTTCACTAATTCAACCAATATGTTTGTTACTGCCTTCACACCATGGCGGACTATAACAAATACAATGGTCGCATCAGGTGGTGAACAGTACATATTTATCCAACAACACAAAGGTATGTCAGTGAATGTAAAATTTATGCTGCCCAATCAGGCTAGAAGTACACATTGGCTTAAACATGTCACACATAATGCACAACCTGAAACAAATATAGAGGTTGTTTTAACAGTAAATAGTGCCCATTTATTCAACAATATAATTGTACATCACTGAATAAACAAGTTTCACAGACTAGTCACTCTAGGAATGCGTACAGGTTTAAACACATCAGGCATAATGCAAAAAACAGTGACAAACAGATAGTTGCACTAGATAGTGTGCAATGACTATTTATTTAACAATACATCAGCCAATATACAAGTTCCACAGACTAACCATGTTAGGAAAACACATAAGTTTAAACATGTTAGGCACCGTGTATATAACTACAAGCAATAGAGCGCTAAAACTAGACTATTCAACAATATAAGGGTGTGAATAAAATTCAGTCTTAATGCACTTATTGGAATGGCAAAAATGATAGAAAGCTTGTATAAAAAACTTACGGTAAGGTTCGTAGCATCCCAACACTTCTGCTCTTAGTGCTATGTTTTTGTGCCACTTTCTGGGGAAAAGCCTCAAGTAACGTGTACGCAAGATCCTGTCCAATGAATTTCGGTGTGGTGTGACACTGTCAAAGTTTGCTAGGAACACCTACAAGAGGATTACCGAAAACAGTTGTGATATAATCAGTGATAAACAGTTTGATGCTCTGACCATGATGACAGTTTATACTCATATGTTGTTTAAACAATACCCAAATCATTAAAATGAAGTACAATCAAACAAATGTACCACAAATGCTTTCATGCCTGTGTCATGCATAATTTAATTGCAAAATTTTACTATTAATTTAACTTAAATTTTATACATAATAACTTTTATAATCACATTAAAAGAGGACATTGTTAATACTGATTAGTTCAGATCGTTTTAAATTCACACTTGCATCTATTATGGATGGAGCTCTTCATGTCACACAAAACCATGCTGTGGAATGAAATTGAATCTAGTCTTCAAAAAGTGTAGTGACATCAGCTCCACGTTTACCAAAAAAGTTCCAAGAATAATAGGTATAATGAAGCTAATTTATGTCTGCACAGCACTAAGATATATTCTTTAGAAGAAAGAAATGGTTGATATTAAACGTACGGTAACATGTAGCAGCCAGCAGCTTTAACACAGTTTAGTATAGAACTAGTTAGTTCTAAATAACATAATGCAACAGTACATATGCAACCAAACATCAATGCTAGGCACCACATTTGTGTAATACTAAATCAAATGCAGCCATTCATATAACACAATTACCTTTTCTGAATGTGAAGCTGAATCAAGGACGGGATTCCAAACTTTACCATCAGGACTATGCTGCACAGTGTAGGATTCAACCCAACTGTTTATATCTTTATTTCCCTGAGTAACAATGCCAGTTAAGTTCCGCGG
>Ga0209755_10007225_pt1 | contig 12076 bp, 4 predicted proteins | sample TergutCo191P1_FD_187301 | JGI IMG/M metagenome (GOLD analysis project Ga0209755, IMG submission 187301) | Cornitermes sp. P1 segment gut microbial communities from Petit-Saut dam, French Guiana - Co191P1 (SPAdes) (version 2) | ecosystem: Host-associated > Arthropoda: Insects > Digestive system >...
AGGGAATTTCACAATCCTCCGTCCATGGAGAAGGTAGGAATTTAAATGTGCTCCGTCACTACTGGCCAATTATACGATGTATAGAGGCCGGTCGCATGTGAAGAAACAGAGGTCTATACCACTTATGAGTGACACTGAAGAGTTAATGATTGCAGGCATAGAAATTTTGTTGTTTCTGTGGTCTGCCTTCTTTCAAAGATCTCTTTTTCTAATCAGACCATTTTGTTGTATGCTACAATGAGAGTATTTATTCTTCCCCAATATCTTTAACTCTTCTTGCCTCTTCTGTTACTGTGCACTTCCAGATTCTAAGCACATTTAGAAACCTAGAGTACATGAAATCCTCTATTATTCATTACACATTCTGAGAAAATATCTATTTACATTAAATGTATTACCACTACTTCCTAAACACCTAGTGAAATAAACAATGTAGCTTTGTTACTCTCTCTCTAGGGGTGAGTCATGTGATAATGACAGTTAAACCAACCAACATGGGAATCTCAGTTACTCTGGAAGTACATTGATAAACCTTTGGGGCACAAGGTACAAGAAAATTTTAGACAGTATTTTCCAAGAAAAAAAAAATGCACCTTGTTATCTGGGAAGTAAGGTAATACAGCTAATTTATAATATATTGGTAACAAGAGGGTTAAAACTCTTGTGTACTGTCAAAATAAAGATTCTTTTGCACAGTGAATAGAATTTGATATTTTTTCAAGCCCTTAAAGTAATTAACATTTTCACTTGATTCAGAATTATTAAATTACACAGGAGTAAATCATGGCCACAGTTCTACTCATCATCAGCTATGAAGGTGTAGATTTGTTAAGATATATATATGACCTCATGGAGCATGTAATGTTATAAGCTGAATCTGAAGCACACATATTTGACAAAATTGCATGTTGGTACACATACTGCAGGAGGTTACTCCCACCCAATGTACTACCTACATAAAATTTTCCAAATATAAACGTAAGCTGTAATCCACTCAACATTTCTATTTTGGTGAGCTTACCTTCCACTCTATCACTAAATCCCAAGGAGTCAAGGAACTGCCTTGAACTGTTACCATCCCAAATATGGATATTCTTTTCTTGCAGCTCTTTGGCATTCGTGCAGCCTCTAACAAACCACAGCAGTTCTTCCACAACTGCACGCCAGAACACTCTTTTGGTAGTCAGAAGTGGAAAGACTCCTTAAGAATAGATAACATGTGTTAACAGACAATAATCCAAGAGAAACATTTCTCTGTTAAGTATTCAACTGTATCTCAGCACCCTTACCTTTTAACCCTGGTTGGTTCCTACCAGAACTTTTTTTTTTTTCAGTGACAAATTTCGTAAAGTGTAAAACAGCATATAGCATCGGTAACTTACCATTTCTCAAAGAGTATCGCATCTGTGCTCCAAATAAGGAATAGGTTCCTACACCGGTGCGATCATTCTTCTTGAAGCCATGCTTAATTATCTTATCAATATGATTTAAGTACTGACATTCCTCATGTTCAACACTTTGAGATACATCTGTTGCCCTGTTAGAATCACCAGAATTGCAATTTAACGAAACCACGCTACTAGTGTTCTTGAGAGAGAAATGGCTTACATTCTGGCTGTTAAGCGATGGTGAATTTTTCTCATCATAACCTTTTATATCAGCAACAGATGAACATGTGCTCTTAATCTCTGTATCTTTCTTATTTTCTTCAGCTGCTGGCATTGATACTTCTGCATTTTCATATTCCATTATTTCTGCCACAGGTAGTATAAGGTTACTTGTGTCACTGTTTTCTTTAGCACGTATCGAATTTACACTGACTGAACCCTTTTCACCGTTGCCATTATCATTGACAGTAGAGGATATCGGATGGGAACTCATATCTCCTCGTGGTGAAAGTTGTTTTTCTGTAGTGTATTAAGACAACGGTGAACCTAAAAGTAGACAAGTATAAAGCGTCACAAATCCTGAAAAATACTATGAAACTTACACTCACTGTATGCTACCACAATGCACTAGAAACAGCTAGCATTTACCGCCTTTTTTGATGTAAATTTGCCGCGATTTTACGTTCAGAAAGTTGATGAGGACGATATAGTGAAATTTGTGAAATAACATTTGGGATATAGTTACAGTTAAATCGTTTCAAAACAGAAGAATCCAATGCAACACTGATGTCCTCTCGGCTATAATTGTGGGAAGTGGGTTCATTGGGTCTGGTAGAAGTAAATAATGTTACCTTCGTAGTCAAGGAAGCAGAAGTCGGTAAATTTCCATCAAGGCATTTGGTATACCAACATAACCTGCAATTATTACCCACACACCACAGATAAATGAAATGACATGTCATTCTATAAAGCATTAATTGATTCATAACACTGAGAAATCAGTTGTTTTTACAAAATAGTATGGCATTTAAAGCACTTCTCTCTTGCTAATTTTTAACAACGCTCCAGCAGCAATACGTCTCTAGATGGCAGTACAGTCAACCGTGACGTTTGCGATTCCAACGATTTACACAGAGTTACTTACCTTTGGCTCGGAGCCTTTTTTGACAATGAGTAGTTGTTTATTCGTTGCCATGGTTACGATGAAGTGGCAAATAGCATTTGAAGAATGTGGCTCAGAGGCATCTAAATAGTTTTCGGTTTTGCGTTGAGCGTGTTTCTTTCATAACGGGTGGAAAAAATTAACCGTAGGTATCTCATATTTCTCTTGAGTGCATTCAGTCTTGACTTATGGCGTAATGTACCACGTACATATGAGGGAACTGCAACTGTACTTTTACCTTTTGTGTTTTGTAGGATTTACTACAAGATGTACTTTATTATAATAATTATTTTATATCTATATTACATTAGCATTATGACAAACTATATCCCATAGGTTGGTTGACCTTGTATGGATTGACAGAATGCATAATGAATGAATGAATTGCAGTATTAAAAAAAATCGTTTAAGGGCGATAGATATAACGTTACGATATTAGGGATGTAGAAGATTGTGAATTTGAGAACCAGATGTGCGCTTTATTACATTAACCCCTTTTAAGGATTAATACAGTGAAATTTTATTTTTATGACGTTCTCGGATTTCTGAAAGAATATTTACTTTTGATGTCTTCTGTAATATGACAATAAGGAACGTAGTGGCTTCATCTTCAAGAGTCAAGAGGTCCAAGATGAATCCTCAGAAACAACATTGTGAGAATTTAAAACCTTGGAGCATCGCTTTTGCACGAGTGTCCCCAATTGCTAATGATTATTTAGTTTTTATACATTGTGTTTAAATATTTCTAAAATAACTGCACAAAAATATACTTGCCGACTTTTCTTAAAGTTAACAAAAATTGTCCCTGTACACACTGTGGAGGCATATAGTGGAAATGAAGATATTGCTTCTCTCATTCTTAATCTCGGGCCTATATGGAGTTTAGTTGTTAGCTTTACGCCTTGGCCACTTTACCCTGAGGGAAAGAGCCACGAGTACCCATTGAATAGTAGGCTCATCATCCTCATGTGGCAGTATGGATGTTCAGGAAACTTGACAAGTCCTTCATCCCTACTGGGATTCGAACCCCGGGTCTTTCAGCCCATAGCCTGTACTATGTTTTCCTAGGTGCATAGTGTATTTTCTGTTTAAAAAAATAAGTTTTTGAGACTACTATGCTCTCTGTGTGTTTGTTGGAAATTAGGTTTGACTTTTCGACCTGTCATGTATTTATACTACACTCAGAATTAAAGTAAGACATTGCTACAAGCTGTAAAGTGTGATACTTTCCACTTTGCACCATGCTGTGTTAGAGTCATTTTAACTTTTGTCATTTCATTTTTAGTATACTCTGCCCTTGAGAATTTTTCCTTTGTGTCATTTTGGATATATTTCTTGAGCTCTATCTTGCTTGTCTGTGCCATATACAATATCATCTACTTCATTTACACTAATTTTGTTTTGAATGGTACTGAAGGGAGGGCGTGGATCTTACACAGTACCGTACTGATATAATTAAAAACAAGGGAAACTTGCAAGGAACAAGAAATTAGAAATTTTGACTGGAATAAATGAACAGGACCTTTTAATTTTGGTACATTTTAGACATGAGAAGGATTCATGTGGTGAATAAGCAGAAATGAAATTCAGCATTTTGTCTGCATGTTTTAAGTCATATATATATATAACTGTGCTTCCATTATATCTGCATCATTGTTCCCATTTGAACCAATTAATAATTTCTTTTGTAGCTTAATTCTTCATGCACACAATGCCATCAGCTACTGAAGATGTGCGGAAGGACTTCATAGTCATTACAGCTGGTAGGAACACATTACTATATTTATTCATGCAGTTACCCCATTCATATAATTTCTTACCTGATTTATGAGGAGGAAGGAAGTAATTATTTTTTAGAACACAAAATTGCTTATCATTTACTTTTATATGATTCATAATTATTATCATTGTTTATGCTATAGTTTCTGTTCTGCTTCCATTTCTACTCCCAGTGACCTGGAATGGATTCTGGACAAAAACTGGCCTGTTGTTTCATGTAGGGGTGCAACTCATTCTGTCACAATAAGAGAAGAATGTGGATTGAGGGTGTTTGTTGAGAAGAGGGTGCTGAGAAGAATGTTTAAACCTAAGGGAGGTGAAATAACAAGAGGCTGTAGAAATTCATGTGTGCTTTACCATGTATTAATAGGATGATAAAATGAAGGGGGCTTAGGAGTAGGCCATGTAGCAAGTATGGGAGGAATTAAAAATGCATATAAAGTTTTGATTGAAAGGTTAGAAGAGGGGAAGCAACTTTGAAGAATTAGGCATAGATGGAGGGCTAATATTAGAATTTATCATCAACGAATAGGGTAAAAGGTTTGAACTGAATTTATTTGGCTCACAGTAGGAACTGGTGGCAGGCTTTTGTGAATACAGTAATGAACTTTTAGGATCTGTGAATTTATATGTCTCATTATCACAGTATAAAAATTTTTGGGTTGCAAAAGAGAGTAAGTAGAATTATTGTGTATTGTGGGAATAGAGATTTTTGTAGAAATTTATGTAAGAAACTAAAAATTTTGCCATCTTTGTCCCATTATTTACTATCCCAACTTATATTTGCAGTTAACAGCTGTGATCAATTTTTGATAAATTCAGAAATTTGTTATATAAATACTATAGTTCTAACCTTTACTTTCCTTTGGCAAATTTACATGTTCATCAAAGGAGAGTTTACTATTCAGGTATTAACATTTCCTTTTAACATTAAAATTTTCTGATAATCCAAGGACATTTAAAAGTGCTTTAAAAATTATATGTGAACTCCTTTTATTCATTAAATGACTATTGTAATAACAGTAGCTAAAAGTAGGCATTAGACTTCTTTGATATTGTAAATTCTGTTTTATGCTGTCCCTCTCTGTTATATTTATCTGCTTATTTATTAAGGTTTATTTAATATTTATTCAATGTTTTCTTTAATGTTTATTCAAGGTCTATTTAATATTAGTACCTTCTATTATATATAAAATTTTAATGTACATATTTTGTTCATATTGTGATATGTGTCAATTATACATGTAGATATATTCATCTGTCTTTCATTATAGCTGTCTTTATTTTATACTCATCTGTAATCCTCTGTTATCTTTGTATATTATATTTTATACTAATATCCTCTATTGTCTCTAGTATATTTATATTTTATATTTAATATTCTTGGTATGACTCTTGTATACATATATTTTATAATAATATTCTTGGTATGTCTCTTGTGTACTTATATTTTATAATAATATTATTTCTTACTGTGTTTTATATTGTGTGGTTTTGTAACCTTTGTGGATTTATTGAATGTCAAATAAAATTGATATCCACATTCAGAGAATATCTTGATTAGCTTGTCAAGAAGAGCTCTGCCACATACTTTCACGCATTTGAACATTTTGTGATGGTACATAATAATGTTACATTCGTATTAAGATTATTTATTTAGCTTCACACTCTTATATAGGCCACAACCAATATCATGTCTGTAATCCAGGGCTGTGGGTTACCTATGCTGTAATTCTTGCCATTGTACTTCTCTTGTGTTTCATGCAGCAAATTACTTTGGACTTACACTGACAGAAGATACCTGTGTTTCGCTGAACAATGATGTAAATCTCAACAACTTTTTAGATGATGCTAGTTGTTTTACCCTGTCTGCTGTGATACATAGAAGTCATTCCAGAATACTAATGGTATTGGATACAAAGGTATGTTCTTATTATGCACACATGTGGGAAAATATAAGAAATCGGATTTATTGGAGTATAAATATAGTGATTAACTGTAATTTCTGTGGCTGAGACTTAGGTTGGACACAACAATGTATGTATAAACAAAGAAACAGTATAGATGTAAGGATTTTAAGGATTGGCAGAAGAACTTGAAGGGGCTGTACAAGAGGTGATAACATACGAAATATGTAACATTCAGTTGATAAATGAGAAGATTACAAGGAAGGAAGAATGGAAAGTGCAAGTCATGTAGAAACTAACAGGCCAATCAGAATATCAAAGGTACATCTAAACAAGAACACTGCTAGTTTTAAAGAAATCTGAGAAGAGAAAATACTTGGTAAATGTATTTTGAAATGGCATTTTAAAGATATTTCTGTTTTTTGGGTGATTGTGCAGACTATCAAATCCAGCCAATTGATTGCACCCACACATTCACCTTACTGCATTCTTGCTGAGCCTTGTCCCTGAAGTCAGTGCTATAAACAATGTAAATGGGACATGATTTGAAACAGTGATGTTAAGGAAGTATTGGAATGTAGCAAGTGTGAACTGACTAGAGAAATGAAACCGTTATGTTTTTATTATTATAGTACTTCTACTATTATTATATTTTTATAGTTGTTTATGGCCTGAGAATGGATCATGCTCTTTTAACATGTTTAATATTTTATTATTTATAGCAAGCTGCTGAAACATTCACACTTTGTTCATTAATGTTTTTTCTTGACCTTAGGTTGTGCCAACAGAAGGGAAAGAGAAACTGCTTGTTTTCTTCAAAATAAAACCAGAGGTCATCACTTTGGAGAACCTTCATGAAAACATATTTGTTTCTTCAATGGTAGATTCTCCTGTGTCATCTTTGTATCATGCAATCCAAAAAGTGTTTGCTCCAGTTCTGCTGAAAGTAAGGATTTTTTGTGTGTATGAATGCTCAACTTTGCATATTTGCTTAACAGGTACCTTGTGTATTGTTCCTTAAATATGTGTGTGTTTTTATGTATATATAATCTCTCTTTCTCTCTCCAATGTATTTTGCCAAATTTAAATTTTCTGTGTGATAAGTGGATGAACAAGTTTCTATGTGTGTGTGGTATTTTGTGTCACCTTCTGTCATCTATTACACACATGCTTTTCCTGTGCTATAATTTAATCAACTGTAGCACAAATCAGGATGCAATCTTGAACTCTGAAACTTGGCTCCTGACATAGTGCTACTCAAGTTATCTTTTAAGATGGTCATTTTTAGTGTGTGATATCACTATGCAAATTGCTTACTTCAGTGCTTAATTGGCCTCAGTACATATTTACATGGCCTGTTTTCTCTCTCATACATTTTCCAGTGTGCAACAGTAGAGGCTTTACAAGAATCTCTTTATGAACATGTCTTCAGTTTTTTGTATTTTCAATCTGTCCTTACAGTGTGGAAATTTAGTCACGCAGAACTAATGCAACACTATTTCTTTGGTTTCTGAAACTTTCTAAATATACCATGATTAATTCATTAATAACATGATTAATTTTTTTATTTCATTAGTCATCAGTTATTTCTTTTGTCAGTGTCTCTCCTTGTTGCTTGGGTGGAGAACACCTTGAACCAATTTCCGTACTTCAGGTTTAAAACATCAAGCCATGAAATAATTTGCATAAGTAGTTTTTTGTAAGAATTTACTTTACCATATAATTTGTTGTTGTCTGATGTAGACAAAAACATAACTTTTTATTTTTTATGCTTTGAATAGTATAGATATTGGTCCCAGGATATATTTTGAGCCAGAGTGACAATGTAAATGTACTGGTGGTGAGTGCTATTATTAGGATCCATCTGCATAATAATAAGTATAATGAGGATAATGTGTTTCATGTTGAACTGGGTGTGGAACCTGATCACCACCATTCTTTAGAGAGTCACTTAGGAACACAAGAGACGTTAAACATTATCCAGACATAGAAGGATTTAATATATCTGAAGCTAAGCAAGATGTAGACAGTACAAGAACTGGAGGAACTGCCATGCTTCAGATGATATTATTTATACACAGCAGAGGGAAACATCACAAAGACATAACTGTATAAGGGGGGGCACCATGACCTTATCTGCCAGGTGCATTAAGAATGAGTTAGATGATTGCAAGTGGGGTTTACACTTGACTCTGCTGACCATCCTTCACAGGTCATTCATTTCTCTTGAAGGGAGAGGCCCTGATGATGTGCATGTTTATGTATGTATGTATGACCAGATGTGTTGTTTCAGTACATCATATGCTGAGATGGATGAAGAGAGAGATGGTCCCTGAAACATTGGGTTGTGAATGTGAAATTAAAACTTATGGCCTGAGAAGATTTCATTACTAGTGTGAGAAGTTTGTAAAGAAAATACATGCCTTAAATCAGTCAGTTGTTATGTTTCACTGGGAGAAATGCTTGGGCCAACAAACAAGAATATGTTTTTATATTGTAAAAGTAAAACAAAAGAAAAGTTTAAGAGAAGCAGTAGTTGAAATATATGAAAATTAACTGATTAAGATAAAAATGTTTTTTTAAAGCACATAACATTTTCATGGAACATGTTAGAGTTCTGACAGATTAAGTGTTTTAGGTTCATTATCATTTGTGTTACTAGTGATTATGTTTATAACATGATATTAGAATATTTTTCATGATCACTGAAGCAATGAGTTTATTTAATTCTGTTGTTAGGTGCATTTGCAAAATTGCGAAAATTTTTTGGCTTTGTCATGTCTGTCTCTCTGTCTGTACAGAAAAACTGAAGTCCCACTGGATGGATTTTCATTAAATTGTATATTTGAGTATTTTTCAAGAATGTGTAAAGAAAGTTTCCTTATGATCTGACAAGAATAATGGGTACTTCACAGGAATGCATATGTACATTTATGATATCTCGCTCAGTGCTTCTTAGAATGAGAAGTGTTTCAGAAAAAAGTTGTAGAGAATATCAAAACACACATTTTATATTCAATAACTTTTTGATAGCTGTGCCATTAATGATGTAATGTGGAAAAGTATTGTAGAGTTGGACAGGCTACTGATGACAATATAATACAGCATGTTGCATGGTGGGTACCTTTGGCTACAAACACACACTCAGAATATGTGATATTTACTACTTTTCCACTGCAACAGTGTTTGCACAAACATACTTCAGTCTTACATTTACATTTACTTTGCCCAGCTCATTAATTTAAAATGATGTTTCATGTTTACATTAAAAATCCATTTATCTGTGGCTACAGGAAACTACATAATTCAGATTCTACTGTTTTCGGGTGTTAATCTACTGGAACACTTACATTACATCACTCCATATATCACTTTTGTTAGTGTATTAAATACCATTTAATATTAGACCAGGAAAATTTAAGGGTTTAAATCATTTCTAAAGGTTGTGAAATATTTTACTTTCAGGATGATAAGTGGAGTTACAATTTTGATCCAAAGCTTCAGGAACTAATAACACAACTTGAATCTGGATTACAGAGTGTTTTGCAGAAGGGAGATCAGTCTGCTTATCATAATGCAGAATTCAGTGGGAACATAGTTGGTGAGCTTATAATATAATTTCCACTTTTTCCATGCATTACATAGTAGCTTTTTCTGGAACTCTTCTGGGATTGAACAAGATGAGTTTTAATTCAAAAGATTCTGATCCAAAACCAATGGAATAGAAGTTGTGTAGGACTACTGTTTTGTGATACTGAACTGCTCTATCTCTTGTAAAATGTTTGAAACCTTGTTCCTGAAGCTCAAATTTGATGCCCATATCTCCCTGCAATATGTGGTGAAGAACTGCCTGCATTTCAGTATGTGCATCCAAACTGTATCTTAGCAGTGGCAGAACACTGTTCCTTGTAGAGGGTTTTTATATTGATTGGCATTGTCATAATCACTGGTGTTCCAGAAATTCTTAGTCCTGAAGATGAAATGCAGTTTTGGTCCAGTATTGCCAATTCTCCTGGAAGAAAAGATGAGAAAGAAAAAGGAACTGCATTTTGGTATGCATTGGAACCACTTGTAAAGGATTTCAGGCATGTATCGCTGTGCAGCTTTAGAATATAGTTTCTTGAAGAACATGTTTCAATACCAATCTATCAGAGTTAATTTATGATTTTTTCCTTGGGCTGAGCACAGAGGTTTTTTACATTATTCATACTGTGCATGTTTTACAATCAATGTATCCACAACAAGTGCCCTTAATATATAATACGCAAATAGGAACATCCCCCCAGGTTTCATTTTGCTAATATGAAACATTTTAAGCACTAGTATTGTATTTTTTATATAGAAGTGGACCTTCAAATACGAGTACTCTTTTAAAAAAATCTTAATGCATAGTTACAATATCAGCATTGACCAAGTATTTGGAGTTTAGAAACTTCATGATATTGAGGAAGATTTGACCAAAAGAAATAAAATAATTAGGAAATAATTAGAATTAGTGTGTGTGTGTGTGTGTGTGTGGTTCAGTGTAACATTAATCAGGAACTGTTAGTTGGACTGAATTGTGCATGTGATGAAGACTGTCAAACAAGGGATATTGTAAAGTGAACCAGGTAGAAGGAGAGTGCTGGGAGAGCTGTTATGTGGTGTGGGGAATGGAGATTAAAGTTTATGGACGTTAAAGAAAGGATGACATTATTTGGGCATCCAGGACCAATGGGCTGTCATAGTGGGGGTTTAAGCCATTGCAGAATATTTGTTTAACCTAAATAAAACAAGTTAGCAGCTGAATTGGATTGTGAAATGTACACAAATATAATGGCAAGTTATATAGTCTTTATTTTTTTAGCAGGGAAGTGTTGTAAATTTTTTGTAATTAAGGTTCTTTTAAATTGATATTGTCATTAAATGTCATTATTTCATATAAAGTTTCTTTTATATTTGAATAAAGATTGACCAACTCAATGTCACTTGCTTTATTATTTCACTATTTACTGCTCAACATGTTTTGAATGTTAGTACATCCATCTTCAGGAGCTTGTGACTTATTGTGGATTTATTTCATGTGTTGTGTTGGTCTGGTTCGATGTGTGTTGGTGTTACGTTGTGGTTTGTCTGGGGTGGTGTGGTATCCTTATGCAGGCTGAAGCAGTGCTTCAGACTTCGAGTTGATCTATCTTTATTCAACTATTAAGATGATGCACGGTCCAATAAACTTAAAGTTCTTTTCTATGTTGAAAAAGCTGGAAGATTAATTTTGAATGAAATTTTAGACTGCTTCTATTTTTAATATGTTGTTCATGGTCATAACTTACTTGAAACTTCCACTGAAATTAAATCATTTAGATGGTTCTGAGTTTATGATATGTTTACTATTGCAGATCCCTAGATACCATATTGCTGGTAGATGTTGATGAAATACTTGAAACAGCACACAACACATTAGATGACTTGTGGAAACTTGATGATTTCATGTATCCACAGCAACGCATGGAGCATTTAATGGATATTATTGGTCAGTAGCTTTAAAACTTGGGCTTGTGTTAATTGTTTAGTGTCAGTTCTTATTATTTTGACAAACAACAAACTAGTTTTCAATGTTTTGCATTTTATTTAGGAAGTGTTATTTATATGCATAGTAAATACGTACTGTCCTGAATCTGTCCCATGTAATCCATTCTTAGTTAGATAATATCTTTTTTATTAGATACGTTTCCTAAATTGTGAAAAGGGACTATTAGCTTTATCATGTCCAACTGTTTGTCCACCTGCGTGGAAAAACTTGGCTCTCAGTGCATAGATTTTCTTGAAATTTCATATTTGAGTATTTTTCAAATATATGT
>Ga0209755_10007226_pt1 | contig 12076 bp, 11 predicted proteins | sample TergutCo191P1_FD_187301 | JGI IMG/M metagenome (GOLD analysis project Ga0209755, IMG submission 187301) | Cornitermes sp. P1 segment gut microbial communities from Petit-Saut dam, French Guiana - Co191P1 (SPAdes) (version 2) | ecosystem: Host-associated > Arthropoda: Insects > Digestive system...
CATCACACGCGGAAAAGACTCCGATTATGAAAAAAATAATTCCTACAGCGATAAATTTTTTACATAAAATAATGATTTTTTTCATATCTATATAATACAAATATTTTAATAAAAAATCCATAAAAAATTGATATTATACTCATTTCATTAATTCGTTAATATTAATTTCCGGGTGGCGGTAGCCGGGAGCGCCGAACCTTACCCGCGCGAACTGAATTGCACGTAACGGACATAGGTCTACGCACCCCTGGCAATGTTCGCATTTTGACGTAAAACGCGGTTGTCTTTTTAGAACGCCTCCCGATGTTTTTTCTTTCATGATAATCGCGGAAACAGGGCAGATCTTTTCGCAGATACCGCAGCCTGTACATTTATCGCTTACCTTATAAAATTTGTAAAACAATTTTATTCCAAGCGAGAACAGGCAGTAAATTATGAATGACAATGGATAAAACATGCTTACTCTATTTTCTTTTCTTTCGATAATTGAACGTGTTAAAGCTTCAGTTACCTGTTTTTGCATTTCACATCTTTTCTTTATAGTATCCCCGCTTGGAGTCCCAAAAATAGCAAGATAATTTTCTACAGCTGGAATTTTTCCAAAAAACATTTTATCTATTTTTTTCTTTTTTAGAATCCGTCTTAAACTCCCAAGCGTTCCGCCCGGACTTGATCCATATGTTACTAATGCCGCAAGGTAAGATGTCTTAAATTCCGCGTTTTTTACAAAATTGCGCATAACGCGCGGCATTCCGTAAGCGAATGACGGGAAAATAAAAATAACCGTATCAGCTTCTATCAGATATTTCCGTTTTTTTTTGTTTGAAATTTTTAAATCACCTTTTTCAGGAGAAACCTCATACGCCGCTTTTCCGATATTTACAAGCTCGTATTTTTCATCTGGGGCATCACTATAAATGTTATGTGCAATTTTTTTCGCTGACCAGAGGCTGTTGCCGGTAGCGCTAAAGTAAAATATTTTAGTCATTTTTAAAACTTCGCTGTGCTTACAATTTCATCTTTATCAATCACCGCTTCTATCAGCGCGGGAAAGCCTGACGCGAGAATCCCGGCGCTCTTAGCTAGCGCGTCTAAAAATTCATTTTCGTCCGCCGCGCGAAATCCCTTCATGCCGTAGGCGTCCGCAAGTTTAATAAAATCAGGGTAATGATTTTCAAGGCCGGTCTCAAAATAGCGTTTTTTAAAATAATTATTTTGCCATTGCCGCAGCATGCCAAGTGATTGATTATTAAAAATAATTATTAAAATAGGCAGTTTATATTTCATCATTGTAGCTATTTCGCCGCTGTTCATTTTAAAAGAGCCGTCACCGGTAAATAAAACAACAGGATTTTCAGGATTCACGATCTTCGCGCCGCAGGCCGCTCCCATTCCAAAACCCATCGTACCCATTCCACCCGAACTTAAAAAACTGCGCGGCTTTTTAAACGGATAATACTGCGCTGTCCAAATTTGATGCTGCCCGACATCAGTAACAACAATTGTTTTTTCACCTAATTTTTTTGCCGTTTCCCCGATAATAAAGCTGGGATGCAGAACTATCTTTTCTTTGTTTTTATTATTTTTTATATTAGGTAAGTTTTTTTCAGTCTGCTCAAGCGCTTTCCATTCATTAATTTTATTTCCCCAATCATTAGTCATTTTTTCAGGAATTTTCTTAATCATGTTTTCTAAAATTTCTTTTAAATTTCCAATAATAAACGCGTCGCAGACTTGATTTTTATTTATTTCGGCGGGATCAATATCTATGTGAACGATCTTCGCATCTTTGGCGAATTGTTTTTCTCCGTTAATGGAAAGCGCGCCTGTTACGCGATCTGAAAACCTCGCGCCGAGCGCGATTAATAAATCGCATTTTTGAACAGCTTTATTTGAAGCAGCCGTTCCGTACATTCCGATTAATCCAGTGCATAAATAATGATTCTTAGGCATCGCTCCCATTCCCATAAGCGACAAAGCGACAGGAGCGTTAAGCGCTTTTGCGAATTTAACAAGCTCATCTTCCGCTCCCGAACGAATAACACCGCCCCCTGCGTAGATCAACGGGCGCTTAGAATCATTAATAAAATTTACTACAGCATCAATATCATCATCGTTATATAATTTACGCTTGGTTCTTTCGATCAAACGCGACGCTCTGCTGTTTTGTCTTAGTTCTTTATTTAATATTTCCGGTTCAAGGACAGCGCCGCTGACATCACTTGGAATATCAACTAACACCGGTCCCGGCCTTCCTGACTGAGCGACAATAAAAGCTTCTTTTATTATTTCAGGAAGATCATTTACTTTCTCGGCTATCCAGTTATGTTTTACAATGGGCATTGTAATACCGGCGATATCAACTTCCTGAAAACTGTCTTTGCCAAGAAGCGGCAGGCTTACGTTTCCGGTAATTGCAACTAACGGAACAGAATCAACAAAAGCAGTCGCTATTCCCGTAACAAGATTTGTCGCGCCAGGACCGGATGTCGCAATGCACACTCCTGTCCTTCCCGATGATCTAGCATAGCCGTCCGCCGCGTGAACTGCGTACTGTTCGTGGCTTACAAGAATGTGCCTGATACGATCGCCGCGTTTTCTGAGCTCTTCATAAATATTTAAAACGGACGCGCCGGGATAACCGAAAACAGTATCAACGCCGTGTTCGATCAAAGACTCAATTAAAATACCCGCGCCAGTATATTTCATTTAACGTTTATTCTCTTGCTTCATGCTTTTTTCTTCTGACTCAACGTTTTTTATCTGCCACTCTTCGCTTTTAATCAGCATATACTCGATAGAATCAACCAAAGCGGCGCGGCTTGCGTCGATAATATCCGCGCTTACGCCGACTGTGTTCCAGCTTCTAAGTCCGTCCGTTGATTCAATTAATACTCGAACGCGCGCCGCTGTCGCATCTTTGCCGTCAATTACGCGCACTTTGTAATCTTCAAGCCTTACCTTTGCGGCTCCCGGAAAAAATCGCGTAAGCGCGCGGCGCAGAGCGCTGTCCAAAGCGCCGACAGGTCCGACGCCTTCGGCAGCGGCTACCTCGCTCTGATCTCCTACAAGCACCTTAACCCACGCGTAGGAACATTCGAGCCTGTCTCCGGCGGGGTGTTCGCTCGTTACTCGGTAGGCTTCTATCGAAAATAATGGCGTATAACGTCCAAGCTCGCGCAGGGTAAGAATTTCAAAACTCGCGTCCGCCCCTTCGTAAGCCCAGCCTTCGGCTTCAAGATTTTTAAGCTTTTCAGCAAGTGAAATTATAACAGGATGATCTTTATGAACGTCCTTTTCAATTTTTTTAACGCGTTCTGCGATCGCCGCGCGTCCGCCGACTTCGCTTAACAAAAGATGGCGGTTATTCCCGACTGCCGAAGGATCAATATGTTCAAATGACCGGTTTATTTTAATCACGCCGTCCGAGTGCATTCCCGCCTTGTGCGAAAAAGCGTGCGCTCCGATGTACGGCATATCATCGCTGATATTAACATTGGCGATTTCAGCCACTCTTCTGGTTATTTCATTAATTTTTACAAGATTTCCGCCGGGAAGACAGCGCAAATTAAATTTTAATTCCAGCGACGGTATAAGCGACGCTAGTTGCGTATTGCCGCATCTTTCGCCGAAACCTACAAGCGTTCCCTGCACATGAGTGCAGCCTTCTTCTACAGCGGTTACAGCGTTAGCGAGCGCAAGTCCGCAGTCGTTGTGCGCATGAATGCCGATAATCGTATCAGGCAGTTCACTGACAGCTTCCAGCACCGCTTCGGCGATCCTCACCGGAAACGAGCCACCGTTAGTGTCGCATAACACAATGCGATCCGCTCCGGCGTCCGCTGCGGCTTTCAGCGCGGAAAGAGCGTAAGCATTATTATCAGCCCAGCCGTCAAAAAAATGCTCCGCGTCATAAATAACGGTAAGGCCTTCTTTTTTTAAAAACGCGACAGTATCAAATATCATATCAATATTTTCCTGCGGCGTTACTTTTAAAATTTCGTTCACATGCAGTTCCCAGCTTTTGCCGAAAATTACAGCGCCTTCGATATTCGCTTTATGATTTAACATAGAAACAAGATTGTTGTCGTCACATGCTTTTACGCCTTTTTTCCTTGTGGAACCGAACGCGCAGAGTTTCGCGTTTTTCAATTTAAGCGAGGAAAAAGTTTTAAAAAATTCCATATCCTTGGGATTGCTCCCGGGATTTCCCGCCTCTATCCATGTTACGCCAAGTTCATCAAGCGCTTCTGTCACGGCGATTTTATCGCGAAGAGAAAAATTTATATTCTCCCCCTGAGCGCCGTCTCTTAAAGTTGTATCCAATATCTCAATATCAGTCATTTTATTTCCCAAACTATGTTATAATATTTAACGGGAAAAATCTATAATGAAGTTGTTCGATAACTTCATTAAAACGCATGGAGGCGCGCATCGTGATCTTATGTACAGGTGAAGCTGTTATTGATATGTTTCAAAAAAAATCGTCAGATTTCGGCGATGTTTTTCTGCCTCTGCCGGGAGGATGTTCATATAACACATCAATCGCGGCAGGCGCAGCCGGCGTATCCGCCGCTTTTTTTGGGCGGATTTCAAAAAATTTTTTTGGAAATCTGCAGATTCAGCGGCTTAAAGAATACAATGTTAAAGGCGATCTAATAATTCGATGCGATGAAAATCCGATTCTAGCGCTGATCAAAACAGAAGGACAAAAAACAGAGTACGCTTTTTATGATGAAGGAACCGCTGACAGGCTTTTATCTGTTGAGGAACTTCCCGTACTTCCGGTTGAAACAACATGCGTAATGTTCGGCTCTGTATCCATGTGCATGGAGCCAATCGCGTCTACAATAGAGACTTTAATTAAAGGTTTAAAATCCGGCATACAAGGCAATGCGCAAGATGCACAAGATAAAATAAAATTAATTAAACAGAATCTAAAAAGACCTCCCGTCATCGCATTCGATCCGAATATAAGACCGTTCTTGATAAAAGACAGAGATATTTATATAAAAAAATTTGAAGAATGGATGTCTCTTTGCGATATCGTAAAATTATCCAGCGAAGATTCAGAATACGTTTATCCTGACACCGCGCCGGAAGCAGCGTTACGCAAAATGATTGATCTTGGCGCAAGTCTTGTTATCGCCACTCTCGGCCCTGACGGAGCCATCGCGCTTTTGCGCCGTGATGACGGAACAGTGATTAAGGCAAGTACTGACGGAATTAAAATTCCAAAGTTAGCTGACACTGTGGGAGCCGGCGATACATTCCTCGGCGCTCTTCTTGCCTGGCTTGAGCTTCATGGGAAAATGTCACATAACGATATCGCAGACCTGAGCGAAGAAGACCTGCGGCAGGCGCTTAAATTCGCCAATAAAGCCGCGGCGATTGTCTGCACAAGATACGGAGCGCAGCCTCCTTCGCTTGATGAAATAGAAAACGGACTTGTTCGGTAAGGCGGCTGATTTTTGAAAAATATTAATCTTTTGGCCGCTGATAAAATCTTCCGTTAATATGCTCAGTTTTTAAAACATTAACAAAGGCGTCCGGATCCATCTGCTTTATCATAGGTATCAATATCTTAACTTCGCTTGCGGTAACAACCGAGTACAGCATAGTACGCTTATCTTTAACAAAGCTCCCGGCGCAATCAATCAGTGTCGCTCCGTGATTCGTCATTTCATATATTTTTTTGCTTATATCATCAGGAGTATTGGTTATTACAAGAAGCGTCCTCTGCTGATAATTTTTATAAAGAACGCCGAGCGCCATAGTTGTAACAAACTGAAAAATAATTGAATAAAGCGCTCTGTCAAGGCCGAAAAGAATTCCCGCCGCGGATAAAATAACAATATTAATCGCGAAAATATAATTCCACGCGTCCTTGCGGTATTTCTCGGAAATAAAAATAGCGATAAAATCAGTTCCACCCGAAGTCGCGTCCGCATGAAGACAAAGACTGATCGCAACCGCGTTTAAAAGTCCGCCGAAAACAGAAGAAAGCAGAATGTCATGCGTAGTTAAAAAACTTGTAAACATAGAAGGCATTAAATCCGTAAGAAGTCCTGAGACAATAACCATCAGAACCGAATACAAAGTAAATTTTTTGCCGATAAACTTAAAACAAAACGCCGCCGGAACAATGTTTAAAATATAATATACTACGCTGAAAGGTATTAGAAAATTTCCGTAGCGCAGACAAATTTCCTGAATAAGAAGCGTCAGCCCCGTAAAACCTCCGGGAAGAAGCTCGCCGGCGTCAACAAATGAATTAATATTAAAAGCTATAAGCACAGCTCCCGCAAGAACTAAAGCAAGCCGCCTTGAGACATGTAAAAATTTATTTTTCATATAATCACTGTTTGTTGACCTCCGGAACCGAAAGTACCGAGGCGCCTCTTTCAAGCGAGACCAGCCCTGTGCGCGCAAGTTCCAGTATGCCGCAGGGACGAAGGAGAAGTAAAAGCCCGTTTAATTTTTCGGTATTGCCTGTAGCTTCTATTGTAATTGTAGACTGCGAAACATCGACAATACGCGCGCGGAAAATGCCCGCAATCTCGATAACGGCGGGGCGCGTTTTTTCATCTGCGCTGATTTTTACAAGCATTATCTCGCGCCTAAGGCAGCCTGAGTCAAGGCCGCGCACCGCGATAACATCAACAAGCTTTTCAAGCTGTTTTATAATCTGATCTAAAATGCGCTCTTCGCCTTTTACAGCGATGGTCATTCTTGAAATTGACGGATCATCGGTTTCTCCGACAGTGAGGCTGTCGATATTAAAACCTCTCCGGCTGAAAAGGCCGGAAACCCTGCTGAGAGTTCCCGCCCTGTTTTCCACCAGCGCCGAAACAATATGTAATTTTAAAATGCCTTTTTTACTCATAACAAATTTTTAATTTAAATTAAAGCTTCCTTATTTTTTTCTGATCGGCGCGGCGTTTGCCACAATTTGATTCATGTTCGCAAGATCGCTTCGCACTTCTCTTGCCCCGTTGGCGGCATCCTGATACCTGCCTGCCGCCTGATCCGCTTCCGCTTTGTCGGCAGCGTTATGCGCATTTACAATTCTGCTGTCAAGCGATTCGTAATCCAAATCCATCTGCGCGTAACGCGCGGCGCTGACATTCGATGTTGTTTCATCAATCTCAGATCTAAGGCCGTTCACCAAGGCGGCTGAATCTACGCCCGCTCTCTGAGACGCGGCTCTTCCGTCGTTAACGGCTTTTTCTGCGGCTGATGCCGCTTCCGCGGCCAGAGTTCTTGCCGAATCATAACGTTTCGCATCCGCTTCAATCTGCATACGGCGAAGAGCGTCCTGCGCACGGGCAAGCGTTCCTGCCGCATACTGAACAGCGTCAGCGTCATTTTCCGCTCTGAACACAGCTTCCCTTGCACTGTCCATTTCCGCCAATGGCGGCTGCTCGCAGCCCGAAATTATAACAATCAATATAAAAAATAAATATTTGAATTTATTCATTCGCTACCTCTAATAAAATTTTAATGTATTATAGCCGATTTTTCCATATAAACAGAATAAGAACCTTAAACATATAAATTTTTATATTTACCCTTGATTATTATGGTTTTGAGCATTATTTTCTATATATATGAAGTTGATTCAGCTCGCAAAAGGCGGGCTTTTTTTGATTGAGTGCTTCAGGATAATGATTCTGGCAATAACGCTGATGATTTTCGGAAACCGCGGCGGATTACAGGCGGAAATTGTGTTTGTCGCCCCATCTGTACTGTTCCTGCTTATAGCGTTATTCATCTTTTTGGATTCGGAGAGGTACAAATCATATATAAACCTGTTTATTGCCGGAAAATGCGTCAGTATTTTTATTATACTGGGCTGGTTAATATTAACCTCTCAGGTTACAATTATAGAGAGTTCTGTTCTGAGCAGCGACCTGTTCAGCATGGCATTAATTATATTAATTATCAGAGATTTAAATAAAATTGATGAAATTAAAGAAATAAAACAGGCGCAGATTGATTTAACGGCACAGCGGCATGAGAGAGAAATCACCGAGCCTGAAGCAGCGCCCCGGGAAACCGATAATTCCAACAGTGAAGTTATTATGGAGGATAGATAATGCGGATTATTCCAATTGCGAGCGGTAAAGGAGGAGTGGGAAAATCACTTGTATCGGCGAATTTAGCCGTCGCTTTCGCGCAGGCTGGGCAGCGTGTAGTGCTTGCGGACCTCGACCTTGGAGCTTCAAATTTGCATCTTGTTCTTGGAGCTCAGTCGCCGAAGTCAGGTATAGGTACTTTTTTAAATAATACAAAGTCGAATTTTAGCGAGATAATTTCGGATACCGATGTGCGGGGGCTTCGCTTTATTCCGGGCGATAATGAAATTCCGGGAACCGCGAATCTTTCAATCATACAGCGCAAGGCATTAGTCAAAAAACTTTTATCGCTGAAAGATGAAGCCGATATTTTAATACTCGATCTTGGAGCCGGAACGCATCAGTCAATTCTTGATTTCTTTCTGCTTTCCAATCAGGGCATCGTAGTTTCCGCTCCCGCGGTTACGGCAGTGCTTAACGCGTATGTATTTTTAAAAAACACGGTTTTCCGTTTGATGCTCGCATCCTGTTCCAAAGGATCGCCTGCGTACGCGTATCTTGAAAAAATCCGCAAGGACGGCGCAGGCCACTCAAAGCTTTACATCCCAAAAATGATGCCCGAAATTAAACAGATTGATCCCGCGTCCCATGAAAGATTCACAAAGCGGCTGGATTCGTTTTCGCCGCGTTTAATCATGAACCTTGTAGACGAACCCAAGAGCGCCGATGTCGCGATGAAGATCCGCAGGTCATGCGAAGAATACCTCGATCTAAAAATCGAACATCTTGGAATTATTTACCGCGATGTAATTCAGGACACAGCACTTGCCTCGCGCCTTCCAATTCTTCTATATAAACCGCAGTCTGTTTTATCGCAGGCGATATACCGAATCGCTGATAAAATTATGCAAACCCCGGAAGATAATTATTCGCCGGATGATAAACAAATAGAAGACAGTTTTCAGGAAGCCGAAATTGAGGCGGAAGTTGATTTTGAAGCAAAGATGGAATACATCGAAGACCTGCTTCACTCAGGCGCGATGAGTCAGGGCGATTTGATCGAAACGGTAAAATCACAACAGCTTGAAATTTCAAAACTGAAAAAAGAAAATAACTTTATCAAAATGAAACTGACAAAAGCGCTTCACATGGGTTTTAAGGTATAACATGCCGTTATTAGCAATTGATTTTCCTTCATGGATAACTCCGGAAATAATACCCGGATTTCCGGTACGCTGGTACAGCCTGATGTACATACTGGCGTTTGTCACTGCTTATTTTATTTACAGGAAACAAGTAAAAGAACGCCGCTTCCCGATGACAGAAGACAATCTGCTTGGATTATTTTACGCCGGAATTTTGGGACTGCTTCTTGGAGCAAGATTATTTTCTACGCTGGTTTACGAAACAAGCGATATTTACAGAAGGCAGCTGTGGCTGATCTTCTGGCCTTTCCGCGACGGCAAGTTCACAGGACTTTCGGGAATGAGCTATCACGGAGGAGTTATCGGAGGAGCCGCTGCTGTCTTGATTTACGCAAAAGTAAAAAAATTCAGCTTCCGCGAGTTAGCTGATATGTTCTGCGCCGCGATACCTCTTGGCTACACTTTCGGGCGGATTGGAAATTTTACAAACGCGGAATTAACCGGAAGGGTTACAGCAAGCCCGTTAGGGATGATTTTTCCTAACGCCAAGCCGTATCCTATAAGCGAAAGCTGGGTGGCGGAAATCGCGGAAAAAACAGGTACAGCGATAACAGGCTCAATGGTAAACCTGCCCCGTCATCCTTCGCAGCTTTATGAGGCGTTTTTCGAAGGTATTGTCCTGTGGGCGATTATCTGGCTGCTCCGCAACCGCAAACCGTTCAAAGGTTTTTTGATAGGGATTTATTTAGCAGGTTACGGCTTTTTCCGTTTTATTATAGAATATTTCCGCGAACCAGACGCGCATCTTGGCTACCGCATCGAATTTGTAAAGAGCGCCCTTCCCCCGGCTTACTCCCACCCAATCTTCAGTTTTACTACAGGGCAAATTCTTTGTTTTTTAATGATCGTTTTCGGCATAACATGGATTTTTATCTGTTCGCGTCTTCCAAACAGGGAAGCGATCCGCGTTTACAATATCGATGTAAAAGTAACAACTCCGGAAGTTAACACAAAAGAACGCAACCAGCGGCGAAAACTTAGAAAAAAATTAAAGTAATAGATATTTTCTTGTTGAAAATTTACAAAATAAAAAGTATCATGAATATATACGGAGGATCTATGTCAATATCCATAAAAATGATAGATATGATAACTAAAGGTGATGTGGTTCAGCTTGTAGTAATGGGCGTATTATTCATTTTGATAATAATAATGCTTTCAAGATTAGGCAAGGGAATAGATGCCATTTACAACAAACCTGCCGCGGAAAACGTCCCGCAGCCGGCAGCGGTAATTTCCCCGGACGGCGTTACAGCAGCTATAGCCGCCGCGGTAAAACAATATAAGAAAAACAACTAAAAAATAAGGAAGGAAAAAATGCCAAAAGTAAAATTAACCGATTTAGTACTGCGTGATGCGCACCAGTCATTGTTTGCTACCCGCATGGTCACAGCGGATATGCTTCCTGTCTGCGATAAGCTTGATAAAGCCGGCTTTTACGCTCTGGAGGCGTGGGGCGGAGCAACCTTCGACTCATGTATTAGATTTTTAAACGAAGATCCGTGGGAAAGATTAAGAGCGTTAAAAAAGAAACTGCCGAAAACTCCCATAATGATGCTCCTTCGCGGACAGAATCTTTTAGGATACCGCCATTATGCCGATGATGTAGTCGCAAAGTTCGTGGAATACGCCGCGAAAAACGGCGTCGATGTTTTCAGAATTTTTGACGCGGTAAACGATCCCCGCAATTTAAAGACAGCGGCGGAAGCGGCGAAAAAGACCGGAAAGCACATTCAGGCGACAATCTCTTACGCGGTAACGCCGTTTCATACAATCGAGAAGTACGCGGAATTCGCGAAACAGCTTGTGGATATCGGCGCGGACTCAATTTGTATTAAAGATATGTCAGGGCTTTTGAAACCTTACGAAGGATTCAATCTTGTAAAGGCGATCAAAAAGGTTACAAGCCTTCCCATTGAAATCCATACGCACGCCACTACAGGCATGTCTGTAGCGACTCTTACAAAATGCGCCGAGGCCGGTGCGGAAATCCTTGACACTACAATATCATCAATGTCGATGGGAACAAGCCACAGCCCGACAGAAACAATGGTCGAAATTTTCAAAGGTACTGAGTACGACACAGGCCTTGATATCAGTCTGTTACTCGAAATCGCGGCTTATTTCCGCGAAGTCCGTAAGAATTACAAGAAATTCGAATCAAGCTTCCTCGGCGCGGACACCCGTATTCTGGTCAGTCAGGTTCCGGGCGGAATGCTCAGTAATATGGAAAGCCAGCTAAAAGATCAGGGCGCTTCCGACAAGATTGATGAAGTCTTAAAAGAAATCGCCGTTGTTCAGAAGGATTCGGGGTATCCGCCGCTTGTAACTCCTACAAGCCAGATCGTCGGAACGCAGGCTGTGTTCAATGTGCTTTTCGGCAGATACAATAAGCTTTCAGGAGAATTCCTCGATTTAATCGCCGGAAAATACGGAGCCTGCCCCGCTCCAAAGAACGCGGAACTTGTAAAGAAATCGCTTGAAGCGCTCAAGATGGAAAAAGAAATCACCCACCGCCCCGCGGATGACATTCCGGCCGAGTATTCCAAACTCGAAGAAGAAACCAAAAAACTTCTGGGCACAAGCACCGTCGCTGCGGAAGATGTTCTTACCTACGCGATGTTCCCGAAACACGCGCCTGACTTCTTTAAAAAACGCGCCGAAGGACCTGTTGTCTTTAAACCGGAACCGGAAGCGGCTCCCGCAAAAGCGGCAGGACAAGCTGAGCGGTATTCAATTACGGTTAACGGCGCAAATTACGATGTAGTTGTAGCCCCCGCGGGAACTGTAGCA
>Ga0209755_10007227_pt1 | contig 12075 bp, 8 predicted proteins | sample TergutCo191P1_FD_187301 | JGI IMG/M metagenome (GOLD analysis project Ga0209755, IMG submission 187301) | Cornitermes sp. P1 segment gut microbial communities from Petit-Saut dam, French Guiana - Co191P1 (SPAdes) (version 2) | ecosystem: Host-associated > Arthropoda: Insects > Digestive system >...
TTTTTCTATGAGATTATTAATGGCACCACCGCGACCACCTTTAATCCATCCGGAACCATTACACGCCAAGAAGCCGCCGTGATGATCATGCGTGCGGCAAGGCTTACCGGCATGCAAACAGACATGAACCGAGTGGAGATCATCAATACTTTGGCGATGTTTGGTGATTATCGCCGTGCAAATGATTGGGCATGGAATGCATTGGCGTTTTGTGTTCGAGAAGGCATCATTGATGACGCAGAATTTTATTTGCTGCCGCATCAGGCGATAACACGCGGTGAAATTGCTGAAATGTTGTACCGTTTATTAGAACGTACCAATTTATTGTAGGAGTTTACTTGATTCATGAAAAAGTATAAGCATAAAATAATCGCCGCTATTGTTGTTATCACTATTTTGCTTGCGGCATGGTTTTTCGGTGGTATGCCGACCATTCACATGCCGGATTCAGAGGATATTGTTTTAATGACTGAACATGAAGCGGATATAAACGATTCATCAGCACTAAATGGAACCGGCAGCACATCCGAGACAAACGATGATTATGAAACGGTTGTTTTACCTCATGGGATACAAGGTGTTGGTTTTGATGTCATACCGGATGTGGCGAATATGGATCATTTTACACACACACCGGAAGGTGTTGTTGTTCCGGATGTTCATCCAAATGATGTTCAAATATTTACAGCACATCATCCCAACATGCGTGCGCCATTAGAACCGGAAGACATACCGCTTGGTGATGAACAGTTTACCGTTATATTATCGGTGCGGGCGCATATGATTTTATACAATATGCATTTATTACACAGGGACAAACATGAACTGGTGCCGGAAGATGGATGGATTTTTCCGCCAACCGAAGTTGTTGCCTATGCAGGAGAGTCCGTATTCAACGTACTTCAACGTGAAATGCGCCGCAATCAAATTCACATGGTGGCACGTTGGACACCGATTTTTAATTCTGCCTATGTCGAAGCGATTAACAATTTATTTGAATTTGATGTCGGACCGCTCTCAGGCTGGATGTACCGCGTCAACGGCTGGTTCCCCAATTTTGGTGCATCACGATATATGCTTGAAGATGGCGATGTGATTGAATGGATATACACCGTTGACCTTGGACGGGATTTGGGAGTGCATTGGCTTGGCGGTGAATAATACAAAAAGAGATGCTTTTGGGGATTATCATCCCATTGTAAACATGTGTTATTTTGTTGCAGTGATTGGGTTCTCCATGTTTTTCATGCATCCGGTAAGTTTGATGATCTCTTTTGTGTGTGCATTTTCTTACGCATTGTATTTAAATGGGCGACGCATGATGCGTATGTCACTCATTTTTATGTTGCCGGTATTGTTATTGACCTCTGTGCTTAATCCATTGTTTAATCATCAAGGCGCGACCATTTTGGCATATTTACCGAATGGAAACCCACTGACATTGGAATCGACGATGTTTGGCATTGCCACAGCGGTGATGTTTATATCTGTGATTGCATGGTTCTCCTGTTTTAATTCCGTTATGACATCGGATAAATTTGTATATTTGCTCGGACGCATCATTCCGGCACTGTCGCTTATTTTGTCGATGTCCTTGCGGTTTGTACCGCGCTTTGTAAAACAGGCAAAAATCATCGCCAATGCACAAAAGTGCATCGGGAGAGACATTGGTAGCGGCAATATTTTACAGCGTGCCAAACATGGCATTAAAATCCTTTCTATTTTAGTAACATGGGCACTGGAAAATGCGATTGAGACAGCCGACAGCATGAAAGCGAGGGGGTATGGCATCCCCGGACGCACAGCATTTTCTATTTATCGATTTAACAAACGTGATAGCTTGGCGCTGCTGTTTATTATTGCAGTCTCTATGCTGATGCTGTTGGGCGCTTTTTTTGAGGTGTATCGTTTTCGGTTTTTCCCAACCATTCGGCATTTTACCGGAGACTTTCCGGCAGTCTTTATGCCTGTGTTGTTTATGTTACAATTAATATTATTTTTACTGCCGCTCATCGTGAACGTGAAAGAGGAGTTGTCTTGGACGCTTACACAATCAAAGATTTAAGTTTTACGTATCCCAACAGAGAAATTCCTGCGGTTAATCATGTGTCTTGTACAATTACGCAGGGTGAATTTGTGACCATTTGCGGACATTCCGGGAGCGGAAAAACAACATTGTTGCGCCAATTAAAACCCTCTTGTGCGCCGCATGGACTCTTGACGGGTTCGATTGATTTTGAACAAGAGCCATTGGCGTCTTTATCCGAGCGCGATGCCTCAGCGAAAATCGGATTTGTGTTTCAGTCTATTGACAATCAAATCGTTACCGATAAGGTATGGCATGAACTGGCATTTGGACTGGAAAGCCTTGGCATACCCAGTGAAGAAATACGTCTGCGTGTTGCAGAAATGGCAAGTTTTTTTGGCATTCAAACATGGTTTTATAAATCGGTATCGGAACTGAGCGGCGGTCAAAAACAAATTCTTGCACTTGCCTCCATTATGGCATTACAGCCTTCGGTACTGATTCTTGATGAGCCCACCAGTCAGCTTGACCCTATTGCTGCCGGTGAATTTTTTGCAATTTTGGGGAAAATCAACCGAGAACTTGGTGTCACAATTATATTAACGGAACACCGTTTGGAAGAAGTATTGCCATTGTCCAATCGGCTGATCGTGATGGAATCCGGACAGATTGTTGCTGACGGCACCCCCAAAGATGTCGGTGTTTATTTGCAGCAACAACAAAATGACATGATGCTTGCCATGCCCACACCAAGCAAGGTATGGATGGCATGCACCAACATGTCCGGTTCATCCGAAATTCCGCTAACCGTAGGTGAGGGTGCACGGTGGCTAAAGTCACAACCGATAAAAGCTTTATTCACAAAAAAAAGAAACCATGCAAATCAAAATAAAGAACCGGCAATCATTTTAAAAGATTGTTGGTTTAAATATGAAAAAAATTCACCGGATGTGATTAAAGGTTTAAATTTTACGGCACACTTTGGAGCTCTGACCACGATTTTAGGCGGCAATGGCACCGGAAAAACCACCGCATTGTCGCTAATGTCCGGCATTCATAAAGCATACCGTGGTGATGTATATACAGAAAATCGTGTTTATGCATTGCCGCAAAATCCGCAAAGTTTATTTGTTGCCAAAACGGTTCGCGGTGATTTATTAGAAATACTCTCCGAAAAGAAAATAAGCAAAGAAGAAAAAGATCAAAAACTGGCAGTGATTGTGAAACTTTGTAAATTGGATGGCTTGCTGGATTATCATCCCTATGATTTATCTGGCGGTGAACAGCAGCGTGCCGCACTGGCCAAAGTATTGTTGCTTCAACCACGGATTTTACTGTTGGATGAACCCACCAAAGGGCTTGATGCACAGTATAAACAAATCTTTGCGGCAATATTACGCAAACTGACAGATGCGGGTGTTGCGGTGGTAATGGTCAGTCATGATTTAGAATTTTGTGCAGAGTACGCAGATTATTGTGCCTTATTTTTTGACGGCAACATTGTTACAGAAAATACACCCATGGAATTTTTTAACGGCAATAGTTTTTACACCACCGCCGCCAACCGCATGGCACGTCATGTGTTGCCGGATGTAATTACCGCCAATGACATTATTGTTGCACTGGGAGGGCATCTTATGCCCGAACCGGATGTGTTGGATTTTGATGCACGATATGATGCGGCACACGAAGTACTGCCGCCGCCACCCAAAACAAAAAAAATGAATTTGTCTCGCACCATTATTTTGAGTTTGTTTGTGTGTTGGTTTTTTGCATCCATTATCATTGCCTATATGAATGTAGACCGTTTGATGGCGTTTATTGGCGGTGGTCAAGAGGCTGTCGTCATCGCAAATGATGGTGCGCTTGTGTATATTGGCATTCTGGTGCTGTTGTCTGTTGGCCTCATTGGCATTGTCATGACATTATCGTATAAACGCGGACAACCGGTATTACAAAAACAAAAAAAGCCATTATCCAAACGCACATTGTTGGCAGCGCTTTTCGTACTGATTACCATTCCGCTTACAATTTATATCGGTGTAACATTTTTTGACGACCGACGGTTTTATTTTGTCTCAATGCTGATTATTTTTCAGACCATGCTGCCTTTTGTCTTTATTTTTGAAGGAAGAAAACCACAAGCACGTGAGATTATTGTGATTGCTGTACTTTGCGGTATTGCAGTTGCCGGACGCTCTGCATTTTTCATGTTGCCGCAATTTAAACCGGTGGTCGCAGTTGTGATTATTGCCGGAGTTGCTTTCGGCGGTGAATCCGGCTTTTTGGTGGGTGCAGTGACAGGATTTGTGAGTAATATGTTCTTTGGGCAAGGTCCTTGGACACCATGGCAAATGTTTGCGCTGGGGATTATTGGTTTTACTGCCGGTTTATTATTCCGTAAAGGATGGCTTAGCCGAAACACATTACCTTTGGCGGTTTTTGGCGGTTTTGCGACATTTATTATATACGGCGGGATTATGAATCCTGCCAGTGTTATTATGTGGCAGCCCAATCCCACCGCAGGCATGTTTTTAACGGCATATCTTCATGGGATTCCCTTTGATCTTGTTCATGCCATTGCAACGGTGACTTTCCTTGTACTGATTTCAAAACCTATGTTGGAAAAACTGGACCGCATCAAAGTAAAATATGGTTTGGTTGAATAAAAAATGCCAATAACACGCATCAATGCGTGTTAAATATATGGAAAGAGGGTTTTAAAATGAAAAAGAAATGTGCAAGTAAAATTCTTGCATTCATGCTGTCTATGATGCTCATTACCGGATTGGTACCGATGTATGTGATGGCGGCAAACGATGACATCACCGTCATCATCTCTTTTGAAGGTTTCAATCTTGGACACGGGTTCTATGTAGCACCGACACAAATTGCAGTACCTGAGGGCAGTAGTGTCATTGATGTAACTGAAGCACTCCTTGAAGCCAAAGGCATCGCGTTTACGCTGACCGATTGGGGCGGGCTGGATCGTATCTATGTTGATGTAACCACATCACCGGAAGTTCCGGAATACATCACCATTGATGTTGGCGCTGGCAGCGATGACGGTTCCATTGGTCAATTTGATTTTACGGACACCAGCGGTTGGCTGTTTACGGTAAATCATTATATGGCGCAAGTGGGTCCTGCTGATTTGTTGGTTCAAGACGGCGATGTCATTCGCTGGATGTTCTCCATCCAAGATTGGGGTGGGGATTTGGGTATTTCCGAAGCGTACGGCGGATTTACACAATTGTTTGAACAGGCAAACAAAACCATTTTGATTCGCAGTCTGTTTGATGATGGCATGCTGGATGAATACATCACATTGGCATTGGCACTCATCATCGATCCATTATCAACCCAAGTGGATGTGGATGGGTTTTTACTGGACGGTGTGTATGAGATGTATGCACCGGAATATGACGCAGAAACAAGCGATGAAGAGGTCACGGATGAGATCCCTGCCGAAGTGGGCATTGTGCCGCCGATTGGTATTTTACGCCCCATTGATTTTGTGCCAACGTATGATATTGATGGCGTAACAATGGTTGGTTTTCGTGCCGTAGCCGTGCAATACGGCATTGAAGATTCTTTGGTATGGAATGGTGCATATCAACGTGTTGAATTTATTTTAAACGGTACACAACGCGGCTACACCGTCGAAGAGATGTCCGGTGTTAACATTGACGGAACAATTTTCGTACCATTTGAAGTTGCAGACAATATATTTTCATCGTAATTGTATTCATTATGCCGCTTTGCGGCTGTATAAAAAAGCTGAATGTTGTCATCGTGTGGTGACGGCATTCAGCTTTTTATATAGGATTGTTGATTAATAATGTGCAATGTGTCCGTCACAACGTTTTTCAGTTCCGCCAAAGAGCACACCTGTTTCTTGGCTTCGCCAAATCATTTGTCCTCTGCCGAAGCTTCCGGATTCTAATTGCGAAATTACTTTGTGGCCTTTATCAATGAGTCCTTGCGCCAAGTGTTTGGGGAAATCGGTTTCAACTTCAAATCGTTTTTCACTGAGCCACTGCCAGCGCGGAGCATCTAGGGATGACTGCGGGTTTAAGTTAAAATCAATGCTGTTCATCATCATTTGCAGATGACCTTGCGGCTGCATATAGCCACCCATAACACCAAAGGGGCCGATGGGCATATTATTTTTAGATAAAAATCCGGGAATAATGGTATGGTATGTTTTTTTATTGCCTTTCAGTGCGTTTGCATGGTTTGGATCCAGTGAAAAATCAGCGCCGCGGTTTTGCATGGCAATGCCAGTACCGGGGATGACGATGCCGGAGCCAAAGCCCATATAATTGCTTTGGATGTAACTGACCATATTGCCGTCACCATCGGCGGTACATAAATAGACAGTACCGGATGTTGGCGGCAGATACGGTACGGCTGCATCGGCTTGGTCGGTGATTTTTTTACGCAAGTAATCAGCATAATGATCGCTCAATAAAGCATCAATCGGGATGCTCATATGCTCGGGGTCTGTAATGGCTTCTTTACCTGCAATAAAGGCGAGTTTCATCGCTTCAAATTGGTAATGCAATGTATTTAAATCATCACGGGATGCAAATTCAAATCCTTTTAAAATGTTCAATGCAATGAGTGCAACAATGCCTTGACCGTTCGGAGGGATTTCCCATACATCATAACCGCGGTAATTTACAGAAACCGGCTGTACCCATGATGGATTAAAGGCGGCGAGGTCATTCATGGTTAAAAATCCGCCGTGTTGACCGATAAAATCAGTGATCTGTTTTGCCAAACCGCCGGAATAAAAATCTTCAGCATTGGTTTTGCCAATCGCTTCAAGTGTGTCGGCATGATGCTTTAATGTCATCATTGTTCCGGCATGGATGCGCTGTTTTGTTGGTGCAAAGGTGTCAAACCATGGTGTAAATTCTTCGGTGGTGTATAAACGTTTGTATGCTTGCGTTGCGCGTGCCCAGCTTTTTGCAACCACCGGTGAAAGCGGAAAACCACTGCGTGCGTAATCCACTGCCGGTTTTAAGCAATCCGTGAGCGATAATTTACCGAATTTTTTATTCAGTGCTGCCCATGCACCCGGTGTGCCCGGTACTGTGATGGGTATCAGTCCATGTTTGGGCATCTCCTTATGTCCCAAACCGGTGATTTTTTCAATGGAAATAGATTCCGGTGATTTTCCGGAACTGTTGAGCCCGTGCATGGTGCCATCCATCCATACAATGGCAAATGCATCACTGCCAATGCCGTTTGATGTCGGTTCAACCACGGTAAGGCATGCCGCCGTAGCAATTGCCGCATCCACCGCATTGCCGCCTCGTTTTAAGATGTCCAGTCCTGCTTGCGCTGCCAATGGTTGTGATGTCGCAACCATACCGTTTTTTGCAATAGACATTTGGCGAGAGGATGCATACGGGTTTGTTGTCGGCATGTCGTTTAAATTCATTTTTTAAAGCTCCTTTGCTGAATCAGGAATGGCTTTCATCATGTGCCTTGTTCCGCATTTGGGACATTTTTCCTCACAAGCTCCGCCAAAAAAATGTGCCGTAAAGAAAAAATGTTTAAAGTCTGCTTTAAAGATATTACCACATTTCGGGCATGTAAAGTGATGATTTTTTGATTTTTTCATGATGCGTATGACATTAAATACAACAACACAAACAATAAGTATTATAAAAATGATGATGAGTATGTGTACATGGGTCATAATGATTGCTCCCTATCCGGTGGTTTATTATGTTGACTTTCTTGTGTTCTGATTGATTTAATCCTGGATTTGATGTTGGAAAATAAAAAATCTTTGATGCCGCTTGGATTTTGAATCTTAATCATGGCGTATGCAATTTCCGGGGTAATATTTTTGGTTGAAAAAATAAAATAACCAGGGATCCATTGCGATGGATTGTATTTTTCTTTTGCATGATGTAAATCTTTAAAACCATAAAAACCATTGCATTTTTCATAAATAAACGCCAGCAGCTTGACCGTCATGTCATTTTTTTGTCCTTCTTCTTGAATGTTGGCAAGCGGAGCCAATCCCATGCTGCCCCATTTGACCCCCTCATCACGAAATGTCATAAAACCATCGTAAATTAATTTTTCGGTTACACCGCCGGGCGCGTGTGGTATGCGTCTGGTCACATCAGCAAGATAACCCTGAAAATGATCAAAAGGTAAAAAAACATTAAACGCAACGATGTTTCCATCCGCATCCGCGGCATAAAAATATCGGCGATCCATGGGGTCATCCAGTCCTACGCCGCCAACTGTAAAACAAAGCTGTGAACTTTTCTTGCTTTCAAGCCATGCCTTTGAAACCGCTTCAATGGACTTTTCAATCTCTGCGTCATAATTTGTCTGCGGTTTGTATTCATGTGTTGTCACTTCTTTATTTGCATGTGTAATTAGTGAACGCAGTTTTTGCATTTTGCCTCCGGCGATTGAATAGGTGGCTAACTCAAACATGGCTTCTTCACCGGATTTTACATGATGATAACCCAGTTGTTCATAATCTCTTAAAAACTTATGCGTTGTTCCCATGAAGATGGCCTGATATGTACAGTTTACGCAAAATGTTTTAAATTCAATGAGCAGCTGTAAAAAATCATCATCAGCACAAATAGGGTCGCCGCAAACCACCACAGCATTGCCCACGGCACCATAAGCAATAACACCCGGAACACCGGTGCCGAAAAATAATGTTTTATCATCTTCCAGCACAAGGTAGGACGATGAATTTTGGCCATATTTTAATACCAATTCGCGAGCGGATTGTTTTTCTTGATCGGTGCGTTTTTTGTTAATAAAGGCGGAGTGGAGGATGAGTGACACACTGGCAATAACACAAACCCAAAATACATACAAGATAAAGGCATCATAATGCGGGAAATTTGCATTTGCGCCCATAATGATGCTGATGGTTTCAAAAAAACTTTCACCGATGGAAATATTTGCACCTTCATGGATGCGTAAATTATATCGACCCAATACAGCACTTAAAAAAATAAATATCATGGTAAATCCAACAATGCATAAGGCTTTATGTACCGAGATTCTATCCGATGGACGCATAAAGCTACGGTAACTGATGAGCAGTGTGATGAGTGCAATCAGTTCAACCCCTACGGCAATTAAACCTAAAATATGATGATGCAACACCATATTGATGGCGATCTTTGCGGTTAAAATAACAATGGTAAACATCCATGCAAACCGTTTGCGCATGTATAAATGCCACACAATAATCAACAATGCAACTGACGCAGTGCGCTGCACAAAGTTGTTTATTTCTCTATAATACACCAAGGTATGGAGTCTGCTGCCGGGCAAAAACGATGCCGCAAAAATCAACAAGGACATAATAACTACTAATAAAACGCCGAAATTCGCCAATTTATGTTTATCAAATGAAAATGTCATAATGTATCCGATGCCTCCTTATGTCGGCGCTGATAAAAGCAGTGATGATGCTTGTTATTCGTAAACGACGCTGCAATTTAATCCGGTACTAATATGCATCCAAAAAGGGTTGCATGATTTTGTATAACTTTGTTGAGCTGACAATATAACTGCCATGTGATTCGCCTTGAACAATTTTTAACACCGCATCCGGGATGTTGTATGCAATGTTTTCTGTGTGTTCACGTTTAATGATGTCGTGACTGCCCGCCAAAATCATGGTCGGGATTTGTATGGTGCTTAATTCATCATTGGTGATGTGTGGTTCATCCAACATCATTTTTAATTTATAGTTTTTGCTGAAAAAATAGCCCATTTTAATAAATGTATGAAAAAAAGTATTCAAACCATCAGGGTTTGTATTTGCACCACTGATGATAAGTTCTTGCAGGATATGCGGATAATGAATTGCCAATAATAACCCGACAATGCCGCCATCACTAAACCCATACAATATCGGATTTATAAGTGTTAAATCTTTAATAAACTGCGCGGTGTCCTCCATAATATCCATATAACTCAGTGATTTTATTTTTTTGTTTTTACCATGTCCACGGCTGTCGATGGCATATACTGTATAATGTTTTGCCAGTTGGCGGATCAACAATTGGTAAATCGTGTGATCTTGACCATTGCCGTGCAGCAACAAGAACGGTCTACCACTGCCGCGTTTGACATAGAATAAATCTGTTCCGTTTACATGAATTTGCATAATCCCACCGTATTATAGCCATGCGCCAAAACGTTTAATGTAAATCGTTTTAAATATTTGCGTGGAAACACAGTATCCGATCAACAGCAGTACAAGCCATGGAACAAATGTTACCGGAAGCGCATCCATCGTTAGGCCGGAACCAAGGAATGAAAATCCAATGACAACAGCAACAATGGCAACCAATAAGGTTGACACCATGAGCGGCAAGCTTGCGGTACTGTGTATGAATGGAATTTTTGCCGTGCGTATCATGTGGATGATGAGTACTTGAGAAACTGTGCCAAAAACAAACCAACCGGCCTGGAACAAAGGTGCAAGTTCTGTTGTGTTTGCGCCGATAATAAACCACATCGTGGCAAAGCACAGCACATCAAAAATTGAACTGAGTGGTCCCATGACGAGCAGAAACGATGTGATGGACTTTGTTTCCCATTTGCGCGGTTTTTTTAAATATTCGTTGTCTACTTTATCAAAAGGCATGCCAAGTTGTGAAAAATCACAGAGCATGTTTTGTGCCAAAATTTGTATGGGCAGCATGGGTAGGAAAGGGAGGAAAAGCGATGCGATGATGACAGAAAACATATTGCCGAAATTGCCGCTGGCGGCCATTTTAATGTATTTTACAATATTACCAAAGGTTCTTCTGCCGCCAATGACGCCTTGTTCAAGCACCATAAGGTCTTTTTTTAATAAAATAATGTCTGCTGTTTCTTTGGCAATATCCACCGCTGAATCCACAGAAATACCTACATCTGCGGCATGAAGCGGCGGTGCATCATTAATACCGTCTCCCATGTAGCCCACAGTATGGCCATTGGCTTTAAATGCATTGACCAAGCGTTCTTTTTGTGACGGCGATAATTTGGCAAATAAATCACAGTCTTTAATGGCATTGCGAAGCTGCACATCATTCATATTTTCAACATCGCTGCCTGAGAGAAAATGTGCCGCATCAATGCCGACTTTGCTGCACACTTTTACCGCCACGCCTTCGCTGTCACCCGTAAGGACAACGGTTCGCACACCGTATTCACGCAGTGCGTCAATGGCGGCTTTGGCACTTTCTTTCGGCGGATCCAAAAAACCAATAAACCCGATGAGAATCATGTCACTTTCATCTGCGACACTGAAGGTGTTGATATCCGGTACTTCATTTTTTTGTGCCACTGCGATCATGCGCAAACCGTCTGCATTGTGCATATTATAAACATCTTTAGCCTTGTCTTTGATGTCGTCCGTAAAGGGGATGACCTTGCCTTGCCATTCCACCAATGCGCAAATGTCGATAATTTCTTCAACCGCACCCTTGGTGATGAGTTGGCGTTTGCCGGATGTATCTTGGAGCACCACCGACATTCTGCGTCGGGTGAAATCAAAGGGTATTTCATCCACACGTTCATATTTGGGCAGCAAATCATCCAACTTTTTCTCTACCGCACGGTTGATCACCGCAATGTCGATAAGGTTTTTAAGTCCGGTTTGAAAATAACTGTTCAGATAAGCATGACGCAATACCCTTGCATCGTCATCGCCTGCGACATTCATATATTTTTCTAAAATAATTTTATCTTCGGTTAATGTGCCTGTTTTGTCGGTACATAAAATATCAATTTCACCAAAAGCTTGAATCGACCCCAGCGTTTTGACGATGACTTGATTTTTAGACATCGCCACCGCACCCTTTGCCAGTGTCGATGTCATGATGACCGGCAGCATTTCGGGCGTGAGCCCTACGGCAATGGTGATGGCAAAGAGCAGTGCATTACCCCAGTCGCCTTTGGTGATGCCGTTGATGAGCAAAATCAGCGGCACCATGATGAGCATGAGCCGTATCAATAATTTACTGACAGAATCGACGCCGCGTTCAAAA
>Ga0209755_10007228_pt1 | contig 12074 bp, 3 predicted proteins | sample TergutCo191P1_FD_187301 | JGI IMG/M metagenome (GOLD analysis project Ga0209755, IMG submission 187301) | Cornitermes sp. P1 segment gut microbial communities from Petit-Saut dam, French Guiana - Co191P1 (SPAdes) (version 2) | ecosystem: Host-associated > Arthropoda: Insects > Digestive system >...
TCTGCATTCCGTATGTCAAAAGGCGTATCCGCGCCCAAATATAAGGCGGAGTCCACCCCCGGTTCCCCGTCCAGCGCGTCAATCACCAAGCCGGAATCATCGGCAAAAACCGCATACGCATCGGGGAGGTTTACCGTCCCCTTTTTCTTCGCATCTCGCAAAAAAGCCGCCGTCTCCCGGGCCTTTTGCTCCGCATTGCCTATAAAGGTACCCCTGTCCTCCCCCGCCGTAAAGGAAACCCCTATATCCGCCAAGGTCAGCAAGGTACAATTCCCCTCAAAAAAAGCCCGCAATTCACGGGCTTTATTTTTATTATTTGAAGCAAGTATACAAATCATTGGGGTTCAATCAAGCCGTATTCGCCGTCGCGGCGTTTGTACACCACGTTTACCTCGTCGGACTGGCTGTTGCGGAACACATAAAAATTATGGTGCAAAAGTTCCATTTCCATGACGGCCTCCTGAGCATCCATGGGTTTAAAAGCAAACCGTTTGGTACGGTTAATCACCACTTCATGGGAAGTAGCATCCGCTTCCGCTTCGGCAACGGCATTTTCGATATACAGCATTTCTTCGTTGGTGGCCACATTACGGCGGCGGCGGTCACGCAGGCGGGTTTTATACTTCACCACCTGCCGCTCCAAAATATCCACGGCGGCATCCAGGCAGTTGCCCACATCCTCGTCGGTTACCTCTGCCCGCATAATTCTTTTATGCATCGGCACCGCCACTTCCATGGTAATCAAATGCTTGTTCATGCTAAACGTAACATTTGCCTCTGCGTTATCGGGTAAAAACTTTTCCATACGGCTCAGCTTCTTAACCGTCCGCTCCTTAAGGCCCTCATTGACACTCATGTTCTTTCCCGTAAAAACAAAACGCATAGTTGTCAGCTCCTTCGTATATTAATTTTTAGAACCCAATATCCCGTATCACCGCATCCAGCATCACCATCAAGTCACCCATCATCAGCACCGAGCGGGGCTGTAAATACGCCATGGTAATGAATCCGATATCCGACGCTTTTAAAATGTTGTGTTGTAAAGCAGGGGTGGCATTTTCCAGCCCGGGCAGCATCTGCGGTGAAGTCATGGGTTCAATAATCTGCCGCGTACGCAGTTCATAGAACCGCACCAGTATATCCGCTGCGGCCTCCCAGGTCAAAGGTGCGGACGCAAGGAAGCGGGCACGTTCCAGGGCTTGCCTGTCGGCATTGGACATCGTTGCATTCAGGTTCACGCCGGTGCGGTTGTTCACCAAGGCATTCATCACATTGTTAAACTCGTCGGCATTTACCTGCCTATGGGGATTGTACTCAAACATATCGGTAAAGGTCAACCGTGAAGTTACCCGTTCCATGGCGGCCTGGCTTGGGTCGGCCGGAAGCACGGACATCGGGGCCTCCCGAACAACAGCGGCCACCGTCCCGGGCTGTTGAATTTGCGTTTCCAACCCCCCTGCATCCCGCCAGCCCCCGGTTTGGGGCGAAGAGAACAGGAGCGTCGTATTCACAAACACCTCCGGCCCGATAACATCCGGCGAAGACAAGGCCACGTCCAAAGGCCGCGCAAAGTCCGGCACCACCAGCGTCCGCTGGGGCGTAACCGCACGCACCGAAAATTGCTGGGGCAAGGTGGCAAAACGGTGGTTCATCACCAGCGCAGGCAATCCCGTTGCCTGTTCATTGGTTTGCATTCCAATATGCACATAGGAACCGATGCCCATGTTAAGCCCCCGCACCGCCGCCGTATCAAAGGCACCCGGCGGAATGGACACCACCATGTCACCAAAATTAATATCCAAGGTAATCAAACGCTCGTTAAATGCACGCACAATGGACAGGGGAATCACCAACTCCCGGTTACGCACCGGCCAGCCCGGCTGGTTTACATAAGCCGAAAGGTCAATCTCATACCGATGCACACGGCTGTCAACCAAACGGCTGACAAACCGTTGGTCGGCCTGCTGGTCGGGCCGCCCGTCGGCACCTATGCGGTTGGTACGGAACCGCCACATCAACGTCCCGTTGTCATAAGTGATTTCCCAGTCGTATTCCGGCAAGGGGAACTGCTCGGGGTCAAATATGCCGTCAAAATCATCGTCGGAAGGGGCGGTGGTGATAGGGGGAATAATCACCCATTCCGAATAAGCACGGCGGAAATCCGCGCCGGTGACACCCAAGGGCGGCACAACGGGTGGAATCATAAAAACAATGGCATCCAAGAAGTCTTCATTATTAGCCAGCCATATTTCATAACTGAACACCCCATTGGGCGGGCCGCCACGCTGTACTGTAAAAATGGTTCGGCCCCGTACATAATAGGCACGATTGGGCAACAATCCTTCAAACCGTGCAATATGGGTATTATTAAATTGGGCTACAGGCAGGTTTAAGGGAATAACCGTACCCCCTACCGCTTCCCCCGCGTCTGCCCTGGGGTTGTTTGTGGCAATGTCTGCAAAAATACGCCGCCAGGTAATATTTAATGCATCGGGTGCATTCGCCGCATGTTCTGTATTATTTACGCTGTTAAACAAATTAATCATGGAAGCCGGGGCGCGGCCCAACCCGATGGGCGGCAACGGACGCGGAATATCATGGGTACGCACTTCCACCGGGTTTGACCAAGAAGAAGTAACATTATATATACTGGTGGCATTCGCCCAAATATAATGGTTCGTATCCGCAAAAAGATGGGGTTGCCCCAAGGTTGGGATTTGCAAATAAATATAGTACTCACCATTATGAACCCTTATTTCCGACGGATTTTCATCATTCGGGGCCAAAATGGCAGCCATAATCATATCCCAGGTGATTAGATTCCCCCCGCCGGGAAAAAGCACCAACTGTTCTGCCCAGCGTACACTGTAGGTCATTACCGCGGGCAATCCGTCTTCACCAAGCCCGCCGTTTATCTGCCAACGTACACCCACCGTACTCATGCTTGTAAACTCGCTTACGGGTTCCAATATAGGCGTCGTGGGGTCGGGTACCAACAATTCGGGTTCGTTGGGTGTGGTAACAATGACATAGGTTGGATAAAAGGCAACCAACCTTAATGGCGGAACAGAGGGAAATTCCTGATAGGGCCGTAAATAAATGATATGGCCTGTATTGGGCTGGATGGTTCCGCCGGGAAATTCAACCACATCAATTTGATACGTAGCAACACCACCGCTTACTTCATGGTTAATGGAACGCCAATTATTTGCATTTGCCGATGCGGTTAATTCACACAGCCGCGCAATACGGTATGCTTCATACGCCTCTGCCAAGGGCAGACCACCGGGTACAAAGTTTAAAACAGCAGCCAATGTTGCCGTGTGTATACTAAAACTCCGGGCGGACAAATCCTGTATGCGTATGGGCGGCAACAAATTAATATCATTTATGCCCAGCCATTCTGCCACAGCCGTTCTTGCCAGGGGTAAAAATTCAGAAATCTGTACTACACTTTGTGTATTAAAATCCTGGGCACGCATCCGGGAAAGCAAAAGGGGATTGGTTGAAGCCAACATCTCATTTAAAGCAAGACCTCTAATACCCTCGGTTGTTACGGCACTGCGGCCAAACACCATTTCACTTGCGTCCGTACTCCCTTGGGGAAGCCCCGCCGCACCGTGCCAACGCACACTCACCACACCGTTTTCATCGGTTACCGTTTCAGCAATTTCCAAGTAACGTAAATCCCATGCAATATTAATATAGGTGGGTTGCACAGGTTCAATCACCCGCAAAGGAGGTGCGGGCATCATTACGGGACGCACTTCTACAGGGCCAACAGGCGGGACAAATACCGTATAAAATGCAATGTAGGGTGAACGCACCAGATTACCCTGGGAATCCATCCGTAAAGCTTCCAACGCGATATGATACGTTCGGTTACCTGCGATTGGAACCCGTTCCCATGCGCCGCCCGTTCCCATTGCCTGAAAATGCGTGATGCCCTCGCCGTCCATGTCCGGGTGGGTGAATTGAAACACCGGTTCGGCAAATACAGGGCGTGGCACTGAAAGCGCGTGGAACTGCGCCAGGTATTCATGTTGGCTGATTAATTGGTTTAATAAGGTGATATTGTCTGTAACAAATAAACGGTACGTAATTTCCGTGTCTAAGTACTGCCCGTCAAAGGGCATTAAATTGGCTGCACCTTGTTCAATAAGGGTATGCGGCTGACGTAAGAACCCCAAAAACCGAAGGGGATTTATTCGCCCGTCGTCGGTTGGGGTTGCCTGCTGTATCGTGGGCCGATAGGCATGGAAGGTTGCCATCAGCGGGTCAAAAACCACAATGTTAGAGTACACAAAGGCACCGTCATTCATCAAAATCCTGAGCCTGAAATAACGGGTAGCAAGGGGCATTCTGCCCGGGACAATATGCTCACTGATTTGACCAACGTCCACCGTTCCGGCAAGGGACAATAAATTAGTCCATGTTGCCCCGATTTGTTCCTGCACAATCACTTGGTTAATCGAACCGGCAATGGCCGTCAAGGAACTCCAGGAAAGCAATACATCATTTTGCCCAAAGGGGATGTAGGACAAGGAGGGCGCCACCATAACAGGCCCGCTGACAAACTGGTTGGCATCCCGAAGGCCCCTGTGTGCCACTTGCACGGTGCGGCCGTCGATGATGTGCATATTATTTTGTAACGCGTTGGGAACATTGTTACGGACGAATTGCATTGCACCAAACTCATCCATAATCCGCGGCTCTACCCTTACGCGGATGGCGGCCGTCGGCACCAAATTAACGCCAAAAATTTCTGCGCGAATTACGGTGCGGGCCGGGTTGTCTGCCGGAACAATCGTAAAGTTTACACTGTCCGTGCTGATAAAACGGTGGCCTTGGTTTTGTCCGTCACCGATGGTAAGGGGAATGGGGTCTGCCGCCGAGGCGGGTTGCCATGCAATGGCCCATTCGTCAAAAATGGATTCATTCACGTTATTCCATGACGGGTTGTACCACTCCACTATCAAGCTGTTGCCTGATGCTTGCACATCCCTGATTTCAATGTCGGTTAAAAATACAACGGTTTGTTCGTTCGGCACGTTAGCCCCGGTGTCCGGGGGTGCGATAACACGCGTTTGAGTCCCTATAAGGGATGGTGGTATCGGCGCGGAAACCCGTGCGTTAAAATGGCCGGGGATTACACGGAATTCATATAGGCTGCTGTGCATCATCGCCTGTGCCGGCAAGGTAGCCATAACAGACTGTACCCCGGCGGCCTGCGACAAAGGTGGGGTTACGATTTGCGTCATACCCGCGTCCACATGCCCGGCTCGGCCAATGTGGTTGGGAAAGGGTGTAGTACCTGCGCCTACGCCCCTTAATGAACGGTTAATTGAATATAAATCATACCATTCCGGGAATCGTGTCCATTGCGCCCCGCTTGAAGGTAGGGTTCCGTCGGTGTGACGCAAACCTGCCAATATATTTAACCCGGCCTGGGGATTGTCCGGCACTGCCCAGGTTGAAAACGAAGAAACCGATTCCGGGTCGTTATTTAACGGGGTTGGGCGGTTCCACTGCATGGCAATGACGTAATTATCCCCGCTGCCCGCAACGGTATTAATCCGTGCATGGGAAACCGGCACAGACAATACGGGATGGTTTTCAACGGCAGCCAACACGCCAAGGGGCAGCGTTAAAATAAATATTAAAATTAATATTATACCTGCACATTTTTTAATCATTTTGCTCTCCTGCCTTCTGTGGTTATAATCCGATGCGGGCATCCAACGATGCAAGCATATCCAACAAATCACCAATGGTCGTTGGGTTTGCGGGTTGGAAGTTATACGCATTAATTAAATTTAACTCAAAAGCAGCACGAACAGCCTGTGCATAACGGTTGTCCAGGTTCATACCCGCCGTGCTTTGCTGGTTGCGTATCATTATGGCACTCACCCGGGTATTGGTCCTTTGTTCATATAAGGCCATAATCATAGCCACGGCTTCTTGTTGTGAAACCATCCCCTGTGCATTGCGGTTTGCCAGGGTTACATTCATATTGTTTGCTACCCAATCAACATAATTGCTTCCGGCAGAGGCACCTGCCATCCGGGCAATACTGCCCGCAATTACCTGACGGGTTGCATTTTGGTGCAGGTCGATGTTCCCCTGTACCAGTGAATCCAAATCAAGCCGCGCGGCTAATGTTGTGATGGTTTGCCCCTGGGGTATGCTTTCAATCTCCAATATAACCACTTCCCGCTTGGAGAAGGCAAAAACACCGGGTGCTTGTGTTATAAGGGCATGGCCGTCAAGCTGTGCCGTTACGGGGGTTTGTTGCCACACCACCGACGTAGCGGTCCGTACTTGGTTAAACCCGTTAACGGTCATTGCGGGCGTTGCATTGGTTGCTCGTACATGGACCGGCGCGTCAAAAGTTACAACGGGAATGATTTGCTGTGCGATGATGCCTATATTATTGGCCTCAACGGGGATGTCCCGCGTAATCATCCTGTTAATTTCTGCCTCGATGGATGCCTCAACATCTGCCATAAAATCCAACAGCACATATTCCCGTCTGTCGCCAGCAAATTCATCCCTTTCGATGAGGTTAATGATATTTTGGCGTAACAAAGCGTCAGCCACGCGGGCTTCGATGTGCTGCTCCACTTGATTTTGCATACGGTTATCCCAGGTGCGAATCACGGGGGTGCTTACCCCCACCAAATCTACCTGCACCGCCACCGCATCGGAAAGCGGTTCATTACCGTGAAGCATCTCCGTTACTGTTTGCCGCTGTAACGAAACCCGCACAAAATAATCACCCACCGCAACGGTGCGGTTATTTAAAACCCTTGCCATATCCAACATGGCGCGGTTATGGTCTTGGCTGACAAAACGCGGCCCAAAAAGCACTTCTATATCCTCAAAAGCGGTGTGCAAACCCCTGCGTGCCTCATTTAATTCAAGCAAACCCGAAGCAGGAAAATAATAAATCACTTGCCGTGCATCGGTATTATGCAGGGGTATTGTTGTTCCGAGGGTTCCGTCAATCAACCCGCGGAACGCATTGGGGCGGTACACCAAACGCAACAATTCATCCGAATCGGCGGCAACCCAATAGGGCCTGCGCAAAATATCCATCAGATTGCGGCGCAAATGCTCCAGCCAGTTGTCTGCATCCCGCTCCAACTCGTCACGGGCCGTATCACCCATGGTATTAAAAATCAATACATTCGACCAAAGCGAAGCACTGCCTGTTGCAATATGGTACAACCGCACACGCACTTCATACATACTTCCCGGCCTAAGCCCGCGCAGCATGTAATAAAATGTCATGGTTCCGTCGGGATTGGCGCGGATGTTATTAATATTCGTTAATTGAAGTAAATCCATACGCGTAATGGGTGTCCATTGGCCGCCGTCTTCGCGGAATTGAATTTCAAAATAAAATTCAACACCCAGTTGTGCAATTACCGTTGCCGGCGCACCGCCAAATTGAACATCAAAATTAACAAATTCGTTAAACATGGGGTCAAAGCCCAGACGGTTGGTGGGGTCTGCCAGACGCAAATTTGTCGGCCCAACTACGGGGGTTGTTGTCACGGGTGTGCCTACCCAAGTGGAAAGGGTAAACTGACCGTCCTCGCCCATCTGCCTTGCCCGCACATAATAGAAATATACCCGGTTCGGGGTGAGTGTATTGTCCTGTAACCAGGGTGGCGGGTCCTGTAACACCGAAGGGCCATAAGCATAATCATAATCCGGTGCGGTTACAAAACCGTCTTCAGTGAGAATCAACAGCGTATTCCCATCGGTACGCCATGCCTTCGCAGGTTGGTTCAATGAAGCAACAAACGCGGCAAAATCGGGTACACGGGTTTGCATTTGTGCTTCGGTTAAGGGTGTGCCTTGCACACGAATAATTTCGTATTCCATTGTGGTGGATTGAAGGGGTGCTACAGGACTCCATTCAATTACTACAGAGGTCATTTCAAGGGAATTTTCCTGTACCCGCACCCATTCGGGTGCCGTGGGGTCAATTTCCGTTTCGTCGGGTATTTCGGGGGTGCCGGGTGTGGTTTCCGCCACAATGCCCGAAGTAACAGAAACATCCGCTTCATCGCCGCGTACTAAGAAAGAGGCATCATTTTCAAATTGGCGCAATGTGATTACAGGTCCATCGGGGGTTTCAGCCGGTGTAAAGCGTTCAACCAGCATACTCGTCATTAAATAAAACCCGCGGTTTTCATCCAAGCCGAATAAAGTCAACCATATTTGAGGGTCAACATTACCGTGGATTAAATTCCATGTATTGATTAATGCATAAACATCCCCAAAAAACATGTTAGGCAAAAAGGCATTGGTGTCGTCAACCACGGAAAGCGGGATGTCCGTAATGCGTACCACCGGTATGTTTCCGGTTGCACCGCGCAATACATCCGCATAGGCAGACAAGTCCACCGCCCAATCCATGCTTGTGTCATAAACAATGGATGGTATTGTGTCGGGTTGAACCGTACCCTCCATAATTGCAACCAATGATTCTTCAAAGGCGGTAATATACAAATTCATGGAAACATGGGGACGGAACTCATGCATACTTTCCAAGTACCGTTGCATTCCGTCACGGGGAATACTAAAGCGTACATTTAATGAAGGATGTGCGTTAATGGGATTACCCGGTTCTCGGTGTGTAACCCCGGGAACCAAGGGTGTTTCCAATAAGGAAACACGTAAGTCCGACGGCACCGGCGGGTTCATCCTGGGCATGTCACTTAAGGTTAGTGATTGTTCCCTGGAACGAAACGCATCGGGTATAGGCACATTGTTTGTTGTACCTACGGCCCGCCATTGGATGCCCCGCACATACATAAAATGCACACCGGGGAAATTAAAGCGTACCAGGTCGTCACCCGGCTCGCCGTGGCGTACGGTGGAGGTACGAATTGACACCTGGGCCACTTGGTTACCCAATATTTCAAACGCATATTCTTCATCATTAATTAATTCGATGTCGGGGTGGTAATTATCACCCAATACCATATTTGCACCCACGACGGTTACGGGATGCAATGTATAACGGATTCTAGCACCCAGCGCCCCGGTGGAAGTGAGGTGTACACGCACACCAACCAACGGCGCGTACATATCCTCCAGTTCAATAAGCGGAACTTCACTTTCCATAATTACATATTCAATAATGATTTCGGGTTCTTCACTTAACATGCGTATAATTTCCTGCATGGTACCCAAACCCCAGCGCAAATGAAGGGTCAAGTCACCATAATTCCGATTGGGTTCCAACCTTGGGTTGGTCAATACCGGACGGTGTTCATAACGCACAATGGTAAAGTCCTCGGGCAAACCTACGTTGGGGGGGCGTACATGGGGATGATAAATAACAATTTGCGAAAGCACACCCGTTGCACCCGGCACGGGGGGTGTTGCGGAAAACTCAATTTGATATTGCACCGGCCCGCCGTCTGCACCACCGGGCAAGCCAACACCTATGGGAATAAATATATTACCCGGCCCCATTTGTTGCACCCATGTGCCGGGGGCAAGGTTGGGGCCGTACCGTACACGGTACCAGCCACTGTCAGAAAAAGGAACGATTTCAATTTGCCTGGGCCCAAAACCAAAGTCCCGGATGTCAAAATCCAAAAATGTTTTTTCATTGTTTAAGAAATCCTCGGGGCTGTGTGAACGCACAATGGACTGCCCTTGCCCAACACCCGGTGGGGTGTCCAGGCGCAATAACATGGAATCAACCGTTTTGCTGGCTTCAAAACCCGCCACACGAATGCTGACAATCGTGGCATCCACACCGGCCCGTTCAATTAAAATAGGCGCGTCTAATATTTCCAACGGGCCTGTATTAGGCGTTGTGGGTGGAATGACAGCCATGGTTGCGATGTCTAAAATAATATCCATAAAAATATTGTTCGCCGTTCCCGTGCCGCTGTCTATCCGTAGGGTTGCGCGGGGTGCCGTCCCCGGTTCAAAACGTTCTGAGGGTAATGCGGAAAAAAATCCCGCGTTTTCGTCCAGCATACGCGGTATAGTAAACCGAATGTCCAAACCCACCGGGTTTGCAACGGGTGCAACGGTAAATGCAGGCTCGATACTCGGTAAATGAAGGGGTTCTATTGAATAAATTAACGGTAAACCGGGCGGGCCACCGTCCTGTTGATAATTTAAAACATTGGCAGGTAATGTGTTTAACAATCCACCACCCGCAGAGGCAAAAGGAATCGTATAAAAATTACTAATGCCGGTAAAAAAATATATTTTAGAACTAAGCGGTGCAACATAACCCGGTGCAACAGGCAAACCCGTCCAAACAGATGTGTTTCTGGTTGTTGAAAACCAGGGTGCATTTGCCAATCCGCTGGTGTGGTATGTCCATCCCGCACCCCCCGCACCCGTAGAATAAACTTCCAATTCAAACTCATATAAAATCCCGGGCAAAAACTGTGCCTGCCCCGGTGCTTCATTACCTTCAAAATAAACAACAAAACGGCTTTCCAAAGCGGGGGTTTCTTCCCACATAAAATGAACCCGCATTCCGCCATATTCAAAGGAAAATCCGGTTCCCCGCGTAATAACAAAGCTGGGGGTTAAATGGGTTAACGACGCAGCGGTTGGTGTTGCTGACGGAAACGTCAGCGGCACCCGGCTGAAAGATTCATCGGTTGTTACTACTACCGGAGCTCCAAAGCGTTGCCCTATATTCACAGAACGGCCGATTGCATCGTCCAGTTCCATAATCGCCAAATTATTTACATATTCATCAACGGGTATTAGGTTGTCAAAAGGGTCATATAACATAAAGGACGCGGGAGGCAGATGATGCTCGGGGTCGCTGACACTGCGGTAAAAAAAGCTGCCGCCTTCCAAGTCAACCTGTTGAAAAATGTCGAAATTTACTTGCATTCGTGTGGTGTCGATGGTACGCGCCGTTAATTCTATGCGGTGCATTTCATCGTTAAAAAAATTAAAATGGCGAAGTACATGCAGCTGCCCGCCGCCTGCCGGACTGCCCATCATCCAATACATGAAGGCACTGTTATCGGGTGGGGTTTCATAAGCGACAACAGGCCCACCCCCGTCTGTTTTCAGGATTTGGTTAGCCAAATTCAAATGCGCACCCAACCCGTCCCAATCCGGGGCATTCGCTGCCTGCACCTCCACAAACCCCATCCCGGGAACCAACCCCGTCGGTGCAAACATCCCAAACAGCATCATCAACGCCAACCACAAAGCCACTTTTTTCCTTATATTATGTATACGCATAGCGCAACCCCCATCGGACATTTTCTAAGATTTTGTCACTTTCGTATTATATCGGATATTTTGGATTTCTCAATGACTTAAATATTACAAAAACAGCATTATCTTGCTTTGCATTATTTATACATACATTTGTTGTCATTTTGGCATCAAAAGGGTATACCCTGTAAAAAGAAGGTGATATGATGTGGTGACCCACGGAGGCAGGTGATGTGATGTTGCAGTTTTGTATATCCCAACAAACCGATGCACCGCCCTTTGCCTTTAAGGCTACGGGCATTCGGGTATATTCCTTTGAAGAGGCGTTGTACCATGTTTTCCATTATTGGCGGGAATCGGTGGACGACTTGCTTTCCGATGCCATGTTGAGTTGGGTTTCGGATTTGGGGCTGACCTATATGGCGGCGAAGATGAAGGACTTGACCAAGGTGGATTCCTTTACGGAACGGCTGATTGGTTTTTTGCGGCTGGTGGCCTATTTTGACGAGGAAGAACTGGCGGGGCTCACCCAAAAGCTTACCCGCTGGGAAACCCGGCGGGAATGGGAACAATTAAAGGAGCGGGGGGATTATTTCTTGACCCGTAATGAACCGGGGAAGGCTTTGCCCTTGTATCGGCGTGCTTTATTGTATGATGAAAACGTTCCCTTGTTGAATAATCTGGCGGTGGCTTTCATGCGCCTTTCCGGGTATGGGGAAGCGGTGCGGTATTTAAAGCGGGCCCGGGTGCTTGCGCCGGAAAATACCGCGCTGATGCTGCATTATGCCGAGGCGTTGATTTTAAACGGGCAGTTCGACGAAGGCGGGGAAATTCTGGAACAAGCG
>Ga0209755_10007230_pt1 | contig 12070 bp, 7 predicted proteins | sample TergutCo191P1_FD_187301 | JGI IMG/M metagenome (GOLD analysis project Ga0209755, IMG submission 187301) | Cornitermes sp. P1 segment gut microbial communities from Petit-Saut dam, French Guiana - Co191P1 (SPAdes) (version 2) | ecosystem: Host-associated > Arthropoda: Insects > Digestive system >...
TTTTTTGAGTTTTTAACAAATGAAATTAGGATAAATTCGATGGTGCAAAGTTACGCATAAGGCAAGCATTTTGCGTTACCGAAAAAATATCAAATGTTAAAAATAAATTTGCTTTTATCGAAAAAAAATGTTAACTTTGTAACGTAGAAATCGCACAATGCGACACAAAAATTTAACACAAAACTTATGAAAAAAAAATTTACGGTTACTAAACTTCTTATTGCAATTTTTTTGACCTTTTCCGCTGCGCAGTTTTTGCAGGCGCAGGTAACCACTGGCAGCATGACGGGCGTTGTTCGCTCCACTGACGGCACAACACTTCCGGGTGCAACGGTTGTTGTGACACACGTTCCAACGGGAACAACGCACCACACCACAACATCCGTGACCGGAAATTACAACATTCAAGGGATGCGCGCCGGCGGACCATACAGATTAGAAGTGTCGTTTATGGGGTTTCAAACGCAAACCATCGAGGATATCACGGTTTTGTTGGGCGAAGTAACCAATATCAACGTGACGCTTGGCGACGGTGCGCTTGCACTTGAAGGCGTAACGATTGTTGGCGAGTCGAGATTTATTTCGGAACGCACGGGTTCTGCGCAAAATATCAGCAACCAAGAAATTCACAGATTGCCAACTATTTCACGTAATATTACCGATGTTGCACGACTTTCGCCACATTCTACGGGCGGCATTTCGTTGGGTGGCCGTGACCGCTATATGACCAATGTTTCTATTGATGGTGCAAACTTTAACAGCAATTTTGGATTGAGCAGTATGGGAGCGATGCCAGGCGTTTTTGGTGATCCGATCTCGATGGAGGCGATTGAAGAATTGCAAATCGTGATTGCGCCGTTTGATGTGCGTCAGTCAAATTTCACAGCAGGTGGAATTAACGCTGTTACGCGAAGTGGAACAAACCAAGTTACCGCATCTGCGTATGCATTTTTTCGCAATCAAAATATGAGTGGACGAAGAGTTGGAGATTTGGAAATACCTGCTCCAGAAAGTAGTAGCCAAATATACGGCTTTACCGTTGGTGCGCCGATTATTCGAGACAGACTGTTTGTTTTCCTTAGCGGAGAGATGGCACGAGATAACACACCGAGACCTGCGAGTTTGTTGCGTGCACAACGCCCTGGCGACGATCCAGATACAGACCCAAACATACACCCCAACGTAAGATATGAGGATATGATGGCCTTTTCTAATTTTTTGAGAGAACAGTTCAGCTACGAAACCGGTGGCTTTGAAGGCTTTTCTGACAATATGACAAACTACCGAGTTCTAGCTCGTTTGGATTGGAACATCAACAATAATCACAGAGTATCTTTTCGCTATAATTTTTCAAGGTCATCCGTTGAAGAGCCTGTAAACTGGGGAGCAGCACCTACAGTTGTTCCTGCTATCCAGTCTGGTACAGGTCGTCACGCAAGAACAGGTGGTATGTCGTTTGAAAATAGCAGATGGTCGCAAGACGGGATTTTGCACTCGATTACAGGCGAGTTGAACAGCCGTTTTTCAGATAGATTGTCAAACACTTTTTTGATTGCTTACACGTATTACGACCAACCACGCTCTACAAATAGCGACATTTTTCCGTTTATAGACATTATGGGCAACCCTGCAGGTGCTAATGTTCCGCTTATGAGTGCAGGAATGGATTTGTTTACCTATCAAAACCGTGTGCAAAATAATACGCTTATCATTACAAATAACGCAACCTTGCAACACGGCAGACATACGCTTACAGCAGGTTTATCGTTCGAATATCAGTATTTTTCTAACGCCTTTTTCCCTTTTGGTACAGGCTATTTCCGCTACAGCAGCTTGCAAGCATTTATGAATCACGCTCAAGGCATTGACAATTCGCCAGGTGTATGGAACCCAAACTACCATCCTCTTGCCTTTGGTTTTACCTACGGTCTTGATGGTAGAATGGAGCCGAAAGCCGAACTTGGATTTGGTCAGTTTGCTGCTTACATTCAAAATGAATGGAGCGTAACCGATGATTTTCGATTAACAATGGGTTTGCGTATGGATTTGCCGATGTATTTTGATGGTGCCGTTGACAATCCTGCCACGCACGGTATGGAGTTTAGGGACGGACAAACCATTGATATGGGTAGTTGGCCTGATGCAAGACCATTGTGGTCGCCACGTGTTGGATTCAATTGGAATGTCAATGGCGATCGCAGCTTGACCTTGCGAGGTGGTACAGGAATTTTCACGGGTCGTATTCCATTTGTTTGGTTTATCAATCAACCCTTAAGTAGTCAAATGCTGTGGCGTGAAATGGCATATTCTGCAGGGGCAGACGCATCACCGAATGCTAACCATCGTGCAATATTAGCACAAATTCCATTTACTGCAAACCCAAGAGATTTGCTCGGGATGGGCTTAACACAACCTAACGGCGAGCCTGTTTTTCCAATGACAGGAGGACTTGGGACAGGTAGTAGTTTGGCTGTTATCGACAACGATTTTAGACTTCCGCAAGTGTGGCGAACAAGTTTGTCTGCCGATATTCGCTTGCCGTTAAATATGATGCTTACGTTAGAGGCGATGTATGCTAGAGATATCAATGCTGTTGCTTTCGAAAACATCAATATACAAGATCCAACAGGTATAATCCGAGAAGGTTCTAATGAGCGCGATTTCTTTGAAACTGGGCGACAGCCGGTAAATTCAGGCATTAACAATGTCGTAAAACTGACCAATACGGACAGAGGGCAAAGTTATTCATTGTCGGCTCAACTCCGCTTGCCAAATTGGAACGGATTTAGCGGAAGCTTAGCCTACACATTTAGCCGTGCAGAAGAGGCTTTTTTTAGAACAGGAAATAATCCGCAGGCTGCTTGGGGAAATCGTATATCACGCAATAGTCTAAATGGTGCTGAAATGGGATTTACCGTAGCAAATACGCCACATCGCATTATGACAGCCTTGAGCTACCATATTGAATATGGCAGAAACTTTTCTACGACAATAAGTTTGTTTTATATCGGACGCTCTGGAAATGCATTTTCGTGGCTTTACAATGGAATTCCTAATGGTTTTGGTACTGGAACTTATCTGGCCTTCTTGCCGAAGTACAGAACTGATGTTGAATGGCAATCTGATGCAGATTGGTATGCTTTCCAGCGATTTGTTGAATTAAATCCTGAAATTGAACGCCATTTGGGTACAATTCCAGGTCGTTTCACATCTAATTTGCCTTGGAATAACCGTTTGGATTTGCGCATTGCACAAGAATTCAGGTTCAATTCTGTAAACAGAGTACATCGATTGACAATTACTGCTGATATTCTTAACTTTACAAACCTACTCAACCCTAATTGGGGTATCAACAAAGTAACAGCGGGAGGCATCTACGGTTTTCCGATCTTGAATTTCATTGATCGTAATGATGAAGGAAAAGCTATTGTTTCGATGCGAAGAATAGGCAACCAGCAAACTGGAGATTTTGTTACAACACATACCCAAAATCCGAGTTCACAATGGACAGGTTCAACGCCAAACACATGGGCAATCCAAATCGGTGTGCGATATTCATTCTAAACGCTTAAAAATCTGAACAAAAGGGGTCGAAAACAATCGACCCCTTTTTTGTTTTTCGAAAAAAGTTATTAACAAAATGTACAATTTATTAACAATTTTATACAAAAATCGACTTTTTTGCGTTATATAGGATGAACACAGTTTTAAACCCTTCGAATTCGACGGGTTTAGAAAGCTATTAATATCAAAAAACAAAACATTATGAAAGGCAAAAAAGAAACAATCAACGTGCAAGGCACGGAAATCGCAGTTATCTCTGTAGAGGAACGAGATTACATATCTTTGACGGATATGGTAAAACCTATTGAAAATGGACCTGCTCTCATTGAAAAATGGTTACGTAACAAAAACACTATTGAGTTTATTGGGATATGGGAGGAAATGTACAATCCCAATTTTAATTCCCCCGAATTCGGGGGAATTAGAAATTTAGCAGGCTCAAATCGTTTTTTACTTTCTGTAAAACAGTGGATTGAAAAAACAGACGCAATCGGTATAATTGCAAAATCGGGACGCTATGGGGGAACTTATGCCCACAAAGACATTGCATTTGAATTTGCCTCGTGGGTGTCGCCTCAATTCAAGCTCTATTTGTTAAGAGAATTCCAGCGCCTAAAAGAACAAGAACAAAAAGCCTTAGGTTGGTCGGCAAAACGTGAATTGGCAAAAATTAATTACCACATTCACACGTCGGCGATTAAGAAAAATCTTATTCCTGATGAACTTACAGCGGAACAAATTTCGGTCATTTACGCAAGTGAAGCCGATGTGTTGAATATGGCCTTGTTCGGAATTACAGCCAAACAATGGCGTGATGCAAATCCCAAAAGGGACGGCAATATGCGAGATTACGCATCAATCAACGAACTGATTTGCCTTTCAAATATGGAAAGTCTGAATGCGGTTTTTATTGACGAAGGCTTGTCGCAGAAAGACCGCTTAATCAAACTCAACCAAATCGCAATTCAACAGATGCAAACATTGACAGGAATTGAAAATAGAAAATTGTTAAATTAAATCACACATTATTAACCTAAAAACGCAAAAAATTATGAAAACGCAAAGCAACCTAAAAATCCTACTTGCGGAAGGTGATCCAAACTTTGGACCTTTTCTGCAAACTTACTTGAATGCCAAGGGCTACCCGTGCTTTTTGGTGCGTGACGGCGACGAGGCGTTGGATGCCTTTTTGACCGACGAGTACAATTTTTGTATCGCCAATGTGATGATGCCTCAAAAAGATGGCTTTACGCTGGCTAAACAAATCCGCAGACGCAATCAAAGTGTGCCGATTTTGTTTACGTCTACACAAAATGAGGAGGACGATCGCTTGAGAGGCTTTCAAGTTGGTGCCGACGATTTTATCACAAAACCGTTTAGTGTGGACGAATTGTTGTGTCGTATTCAGGCGATTATTCGTCGGGTGGAAATCACGCGACAAGAGGACCATTTTGTTTTTTCGATTGGTCGTTTGACGTTCGATTACAACTTGCAAATTGTTTTGACACCAAATCGCCAATTCCGCCTAACGCCAAGGGAAAGCGACTTGTTGCGGTTGTTGTGTCAGTACCAAAATGAAATCGTTCAACGAAATTCCGCCTTAACCAAAATTTGGGGCGAGAACACGTTTTACAACGCACGTTGTATGGATGTTTACGTCACCAAACTTCGCAAGTTTTTGCGCGATGATCCAGATATTGAATTGCAAAACATCCACGGACGTGGGTTCAAATTGTTTGTGCCTCCTCGAAAAAGAAGAGGTAGTTGTAGAGACGCACAATTGTGCATCTCTGCACGCAAAGCTACTAATCCAGCGACAATTTCGCCAAATAAAAAACAACACGCCGGTTAGCACCTCGCAAGGCATTGTTTTGAATGGTTTGATAACCGACGACCAAAAAATTGGAGCCGTGCCAATGCATAATTCGGGAATCTTGATCGTCGATAACTCTATCGTTGCGATGAAGTTGCTGAAGACGTAGCGTGCGATAAGACACATCAAACGGCTCGAGCGATTTATAAAAAATATTTGTCGCGTTGGCAAACATAATCGTCGTTTCGTTGGGAGATGTACACAGTGCAACCCTATTGACCAACCGCCTGCTATTGAGCGACATAGAAATGTCGGACACGTGGTTTTTTCGGGCTTTTCCGTCAAGTCCTAAAATCCAAATGAACGCATCGTTGAAGCTATAACCTTCAAAAACCGTCACCGTGTAAGGCACGGTACGCCCGAAATAGTCGTGAAATGTGCGTGTTGTCGTGCGATATTGTCGTGTCACGCTTTCGCCGATGAGTGCAAGTTCACCATTGATTTTTCGCACGTGAAAATTCACCAAAACATCCATCGAAAACGGCTGTTGACGCCTGTCTCGGCGCTGACGAAGTGTTCGAGATTGGTCCAAACTTACACGCGAATCCACATCGTTAAAATCTGCAAAATTTTGCATCGACAACAGTTGCGTTGTGATGCCATTAAATGTCATACTGAAAAATCCGGTCGAGGCTGTAAGTCTGTCGTTGGGATCCATCCGCTGGCGTTCGGAAGCAAGGTTGAATGTCCCGAAAATAAAGACTTTCCCAGCGGTGTCGATAAAAAATTCTGCTTGAACAGGACGGTTTTGCGCGTCCAGCCGAACAGGTTGCGAATGTACCAAATTCGCGAGCGTATCGAAAATCGCAAGATTCAAAAAATCATCGCGACGCGTATTGTCTGCATAAAGCACAAACAGCCGTTGCGAAATTGTGTCCAACGCAACATCGATAATTTCTTGGTTTGAAAATCGTGGAAACACATATTGATGAAGTAAGGTATCGCCCGATTTTGCTACATTTACAGAGGCATCCCAACGGTCAAGTTGCACCAACCACACACGCGAATTGTGAACAAATCCAGAAACGGTCGGCGTTCGTGCCAACGAAAATAATGTGTCGGTTGTGTGTTCGCCGGTTTGCAAATCCACATTCATCACAAACGTTGGTGTGTGCGTGTTTCGATAGACTTGGTTTCGCAATAAAATCTGCAAAATACCTTTGTTTAGTGTGTAATTTATGACCGAGTATTCAATCGGAAAATGCGTGCGAATTTGCCAAACTTGGCGAAGAAATGCATCGTAAAAGAAAAAATCTTGATTATTTCCACCTTGCGAACGGCGCGTAACTTCGGGCGTTGCAGTATGTACCAAAATACCATTTTCTTCAAGGTTGATAAGCGCAAACGGAAAATTTCCATCCGTTGTTGGAATCTCTGCGCGCAACGGTCTGTCGAGTTGCGGAAAAGCCGTGACAAACGTTGCCAAACCAAAAAGCAGTATCAAAAAAGGCCGTTTCATTTTACAAAGATACGATTTTTTTGGAACTTTCAGGAAATTTTACAGAAAACGCTGGTTATCAGCGGAGAGAATGGGATTCGAACCCATGAAGCCCTTTTGGAGCTTACACACTTTCCAGGCGTGCGCCTTCGACCAACTCGGCCACCTCTCCGTTTTTTTTGGACTGCAAAGATACGATTTTTTTTTGAAAATAACAAGTAGATCCTTCGCTGCGCTCAGGATGACACGTGGAAGAAATTGTCAGAGAAGTTGACTAAATAAACGGTTTCTGTGGCGCGTGTGATTGCAGTGTACATCCAGCGCAAAAACTCGGCATTGAGCATATCATCGGTGAAATAACCTTGGTCAATAAACACCGCTTTCCATTGGCCGCCCTGCGTTTTGTGAGCAGTGAGTGCGTACGCAAATTTCACTTGCAACGCATTCAAATATGGATTTTTTTTGATTTCTGCAAAGCGTTTTTGTTTGTTTGGAATGTGCTCATACTCTTTGCAAACTTCGTTCCAAAGGCGCATAGAATCTTTGTAAGAGAGTGCCGGCGATTCCAAGTTTATAGTGTCCAAAAGTAATTTTACATCCAAATCCGGCTCGTCGGGATAATCTTTCAACTGCAAGCTGACATTCGCAAATTGAAATCCATACATGTCCTCAAACCCGCGAATCCGCTGAATGTTCAGCATGTCGCCGTTGGCTATAAATCCAATGTCCGAACTTTCGGGAAGCCAAAAATAATTGTTTTTTAAGGCCATCATCAAGTCGCCTCCGGATAGCGTTTCCTCCCGAAACAACAGGCGGTTCCGAACTTCGTGATTGAATAAATTTGCACGTTTGTTGGATCGTGTGATGATCGCAATTTCTTCCGGCGAATGCTTGGAACTCGCGTCATTCAAGGCATCTTCGAGTTCTGAACCTTCAATTTTTTTGATGTCGGTATAATCATTCACATCAAACAACGGCAACGAAAAATCGTCTGTGGCTAATTTTATGCGCAGCAATGTTGCATTATACAAAATGCCGGAATCCTGCGTTTGACGTACAACTTCACGCATCTCTTCCGAAAAAATTTCGCAATCAAACGTGTGTTTCAAGAACTCCAATTCCAACGCCGGACTCATATCCAAACCCACAGGCGGAAGTTGTGCCGTGTCGCCAACCAAAATCAACTTGCAATTTACGCCGCTGTGCACAAACGTTATCAAGTCTTCCAAAAGGCTACGAACCGCGAAAATACTGCTTTCCGACGAAAGGTTGATGTCGGGAATCATCGAGGCTTCATCAACAATAAAAATCGTGTTGCGGTGTGTGTTTTTGTTCAAACGTGTGCGAAATCCGCCAAATTCATCGGCTTGCGTTCTGTAAATTTTTTTGTGAATGGTCAACGCTTGTTGTGCGGAATATCCAGCTAAAACCTTCGCCGCTCGCCCCGTTGGTGCAAGCAAAACAGATTTCAAATTAAATTGCGACAGCGCCCGAACAAACGTACCAACGACCGTCGTTTTTCCCGTTCCCGCATACCCTTTCAACACAAACAACGACGGCTCACGAAAGCGAATCAAAAACTCGCTAAGTCGCTCCACAACTAACATTTGATCGCTTGTCGGCACCACCGAAAACTGCGATGCAATAATCTGGCTAACCTCTTCTTGAGATATTTTTTTCACAGTACAAAGATACAAAAAAAAACAAAGTTTCAGATTTTTTCGTATCTTTGCAGAACCGAAGCACGTAGTGCGAGCTCAACGAAGTTAAACTCAACACAAAAACACAATGAAAAAAACTCTACTTTATTCAGCAATCCTCGCTGTTGCATTCTTCGCTGTTGCATGCGGAAGCCAGCAGCAAAACAGTTATCCAGCAACAGCTGAAACACAGACTACGGCAACACAAGTCACTGGAATTACTGGAATTCACTGGCAATTGGTGGAATTGCGCGGCAATGCGATTGAAACAACATCAGCGTTTATTTTCTTCAATGAAGACGGAACTGTTCACGGAAACCTGGGCTGCAACTCGTTCAGTGGCTCATTCACACAGCAATCGGGCAACCGCATCAGTTTTTCACAGTTGGTGAACACGCAAAAATTTTGCCTCGAAGGCATGGACGTTGAGGCAGAAATGGCGCAGGTTTTGCAGCAAGCCGACAACTACAATTTGACCGAAACACAATTCGTGCTAAATCGTGCAAGAATGGCACCACTCGCGCGATTTGAGGCGGTTTCAGAAAATTAATCCCATACATTTCAAAAATTTTTCGTATCTTTGTGTAGATTTTTACTGAGATATGAAATTTTTGAGGTATAGTTTTCTGGCTTTTTTGCTGTGTTTTTCCACGGTTGCTTTTCCGCAACGCGCGTTGGAACGTGCAAACAGAGCATTTGAGTTGCAACAGTTTAATCTCGCTGCAACGCTTTATCAACGGGCGTTTACAAGGGTTCGAAACGATGATGTGCTCAGAAATCAGATCCTGTTTCAAATTGCAGAAAGTTACCGTTTGTCGGGGCAACACCGCCGAGCCTTGCAACATTATCGCCGATTGATTCGCGCGCGTCATTACGAAATTGAACCAAATGTTTTGTTGCATCTGGCTGAAATCCTACGTTTCAATGGCGATCACGAGGAAGCCGTTGAAATGCTTGAACGTTTTTTAGAGTTCGTTCCCGAGGATGAACGGGCGATGCTACTTCTGGAATCCAGCAAAAACATTGAGGAATGGGAGAATAATCCCACGCGACATGTCATTGAATCTGTCCGACGGATCAATTCCAGAGCCAACGATTTTTCGCCACGTTTTTTGGACGATAGCGAGCGTGCTTTAGTGTTCACGTCTTCGCGGGATGGCGCAACTGGCCGACGAAAGGACGATTGGACTGGACAACGTTTTACAGATTTTTTCATCACCAATCAAGACCAACAAGGCAATTGGAGTACACCGCGTTTATTGGAAGACGAGGGCATTTTGAACACGCCCGCCAACGAGGCTGATGCGTTTTTCATTAACAATGGAAACACGGTTTTTTTCACGTTTTGTGCAAATGTTCGTCGCACGCAAAGCGGCTGTCGAATCTACACATCACGCTTTGATGGTGTTTCGTGGAGCGAGCCACAATATGTGAGATTATCGCCCGATACTGTTGCGGACTTCGTGCATCCATGGGTAAGTCAGGATGGTCGAGTGATTATTTTTTCGTCAAATAAAGAAGGCGGTTTTGGCGGATTAGATTTGTGGATGTCCACACGAACAAGCCCTAGCGGAGAATTTAGTCCTGCACAAAATTTGGGTCCAAACATCAACACATCGGGCAGAGAAGCGTGGCCGTTTTTGAGAGATTCGTTGTTGTATTTTGCATCCACTGGACATCCTGGATTGGGCGGTTACGATATGTTTGTTAGTGAGCGAACAGCCGATGGTTGGGGCGTTCCCGAGAATTTGGGTGTTCCGCTAAACTCCACTGCAGATGATTTTGGCATCACATTTGCACGCTGCGGAAGTCGTGGTTTTTTCAGTTCAAACAGAAACGTTGGACGAGCTTCTGGACGTTCGGACGACGATATTTGGAGCTTCGTTTTGCCAGCGATAAATTTCACCATTTCGGGCGTTATTCGTGACGATGAAACGATGCAATTGTTGCCAAATGCAATGGTGCAAATCGTAGGTTCGGATGGGTTTACAGCGCGTGTGCTGACAAACAATCGCGGATTTTTTAGGTTTGATGAAACGCAAATTCGACAAGAGGTTAGTTATGTTTTGACCGCTTCGTTGTCGGGCTATTTTGACGACGAAATCATTGTAACAACAGTGGGTTTGAACAATGGCGTGGATTTCGTTCGTGACTTTCGTTTATCACCGTTACCACGCGGAAATGTGATGCTTCCGGAGATTTTGTTTACACTCGGACGCTGGTATTTGCGTGAGGAATTTCAAGATTCGTTGATGGGTTTGATTGAACTGATGGAAACGAATCAGAGGTTGGTTGTGGAGTTGGGTTCGCACACCGACAACCGTCCGTTTTGGATGACCAACGACACACTTTCGCAGTTTCGTGCGCAATCGGTGGTTGATTTTTTGATTACACGAGGCATTCATCCGGGACGTTTGGTAGCAAGGGGTTACGGCGATCGTGCACCGCGAATTTTCATGGAAGAAACATCTATAACCTCTGCTGATGGTCTAACACTTGACATTCCTGCTGGCTCTGTTTTGACGTCTTATTTCATCAACGATTTACCGACACGACCGTTGCAAGAAATGGCGCACGCGCTCAACCGTAGAGTAGAATTTCGGATTTTGCGCGACGATTTTATTCCGCCTGCTGAGGCTGGTGGCGAGCCCGTTTCGTTGGATAATTTGGTTAGAATTGCCCGTTTGGAAGAGCATCAGCGCATACCGTTTCGCATCAATCCACCGAGCGGTTTGCCCGAATTTGAAACCGTAATTAATGGGGCAAGATTTACGTTTATTTACGATGAAAATGCCCGTGAAAATCGCATCGGATTAGAGGATGCTACACGACTTTTGCGCACAGGGCGCATCAACAGAAACGACTTTGCAGAAGGCGAAAGAGCCTTTGACGAAGATGGCGATATTTTGCTAAATTCCGTCATCACTTTGCGTGAAATGCGCATCGGCCGACAAACGCTAAACGGCGTTACAGTAACGGTTACAGCCGAACAACCTGCTCCGGTTGTTTTAACCTCTAAAACCTTGCAACAGCTCGGCGAATTTTACCTTAACCGTGTTGAGCGGGAGTTGCAGTTGTTGGGGAATTAATCATCAGCAATCAACCGCATCAACTCATCCAAATTCGGTGTTAAAATAATTTCCGAACGGCGGTTTCTGGCGCGGTTTTCGGGTGTGTCGTTTGGTGCAACGGGCATCCATTCGCCACGACCGGCTGATGTGACACGCGATGGCGCAATCCCTCTGTTTTCAAGCAAAATCCGTGTAATCGCTGTTGCACGCATCACACTCAAATCCAAGTTGTCGCGAATGTCGCCACGACCACGCATTGGGATATTATCGGTATGCCCTTCAACCATAATGCTAATCTCTGGACTTTGCGCTAAAATCGTCGCAACTTCACGAATGGCGCGCTGTCCCTCGGCATTCACTTGCCACTGACCCGACGCAAAAAGCAAACGTTCCGCCATCGAAATATGCACACGACCATCTCTCG
>Ga0209755_10007231_pt1 | contig 12069 bp, 19 predicted proteins | sample TergutCo191P1_FD_187301 | JGI IMG/M metagenome (GOLD analysis project Ga0209755, IMG submission 187301) | Cornitermes sp. P1 segment gut microbial communities from Petit-Saut dam, French Guiana - Co191P1 (SPAdes) (version 2) | ecosystem: Host-associated > Arthropoda: Insects > Digestive system...
CCACTCCATGCGCGTAAGCCCCATTTTAATATTTGAAAGAAACTCGGCACGTTTATCCGGCGGGGCATCTTCGAGCAAATCAGCCATTATCATCATTGAAGCAAGCGGCGTTTTAAGCTGATGCGAAATATTCGCAAGCGTGTCCTTCATCAAGTCACGCTCGGCTTTTAGCGCGTTTACCTGTTCATTCTTTAAACTGGCGAGCGTATGAATATCATTTTTCAAAATCCCCCATACACCCTCACGATTTTCCCGCAAATCAATATTTTGCCCGTCAATAATTTTGCGGACATTCTCAGAGAGTTTTCTTATATCCCGCCTGCTAATCCACACGATAACCAAGCCCCCTGACAGTTTCGATATTCACGGCATGCTTTTTCTTTCTTTGAAAGGTTATGATTATGCTAAACAGCAACGGCTGCACCATTATTTCTAAGATACCCAAATTCATATAAAACGGTAAATCATCAATAGGAGTTAGATATATTATCCCCTGAATGGAGCCGTGAGCGGGATTATAAGTATTGAAGATACCAAGTATTACAAGAACAGCCCAAAGTTTAAGCCACGCCAAATTTTTTCCGATAATGCTGTCTTTAATCCACCAAATTACTATTCCCAGCAAAAGCCCTCTGATAATTTGACCAATAAATACCGTTCCCATGCTGATTTCGTCCAAAGGTTTAAAGCCCATGAGTTCTACTATACTTTCTGCGTAACTAAGAGTTAGCGGCATAGCAATTAAAGCGACAACCATGTAAGTAATAACATGCGCCGCTGTTATTTTCGTAAAAAACCTGAATTTTTTATTTTTTAATAGCTTACGCATTGTTTTCAGTCTCCTTTATCTGCTTTTGTTTTCGCGAAACGCACCAATCCCTATGCCCGCATTCGGGGCAAGTCATCCAACGCACATTATAATCGCCGGTGCTAAAGAATGTCCGCCTCAGAGATGGTTTGAACACTGAGTTGCAGTTTGGGCATACAAACACCTTATCTCTTAGATGAAAAGATGACACACACAAACTGAATATTGCGATAGATATATATACCGCAAACCCCCACCAGATACGTGATGCTATGAGCCATGCCATAAGCAAGAGTCCTAAAACTGATGCAATCCCTACTCCAATATAAATCATTGTCAGCTTTTTCTTGTTGCTTGGTCGGTTCTTCTTTTCCATAGTGCTTTCTATGCCAATTATTGTACTTGCCGGGACAACGGCTTTGTCGCGGATGCCATTTTTGATGACATTTATCATCTTCAACTGTTTCTCTCGCTCACCTATTTCTCCTGTAAGCAGCTTCACTTGCTCGTCAAGCAGTATTGTTAGGATTTTTCCCGACAATTCGCTCTCCAAGACGCTTTTAACGGAGTTTAAAGAAAGTCCGATTGCCCTTAGCGTGCAGATAAGTTGGAGTTTACACAAGTCTTCCTCGCTGTAGAGACGCCTGCCACCATCGGTCAAGTCTGCCGGGTGCAGGATTCCTTTCATATCGTAGAATTGCACCGTCCGCACCGAAACATTGCACAATTTAGCCATTTCTCCGGTCGTATAGCTCGGCATAGATTTCACCTCCTTGCCCTAACTCTACAACATCACGTTACGTCATGAGCAATGGGTTACGTTAGGGGATTTTTCGTATAGCGTAGGGTGATTTTTGAATTTATATCATTTCTAAAGCAGTCTGCCTTGTCACAATTATCCCGTCTGCTAATCCACACGATAACCAATCCCCCTGACAGTTTCGATATTCACGGCATCACAGAGCTTCTCGCGCAGACGCTTGATGTACACGGTCAGCGTGTTGTCTTCAACAAAATTGCCCGATGAATCCCAAATGTTTTCCAAAATTTGGGAACGCGTCAGCATTTGCCCCTTATTTGAAGCAAAAGTCAAAAGCAAACGGTATTCAAGCGCGGTAAGGTCGAGCAGATTCTCTCCGATATATGCCTTCCCCGCCGCAGTATCAACTGTCACGCCGCCAATCGTCAGCGCAGACAAACGTCCGTCCGGACTTCGTGTATTCAAAGTACGCCTCACTCTGGCAAGCAATTCACGCAACCGAAACGGCTTTGTAATATAGTCATCCGCTCCGCTCTCAAACGCACGAACTATATTGCCCTCATCATCGACGACAGTCAAAAATATGACAGCCGTATCCGCACTGCCGAGCTTTTCCCTGACATCAAATCCAGTACCGTCCGGCAACTGCATATCAAGTATCGCGAGATCAAACCGCTCATTCATTATTGCACTGGCAGCTTCACTCACACTCTTACTGCAAACAACGCCATAGCCCTCCTGCTCAAAAGCATACACAAGCCCCGACGCAATCACAGCATCATCCTCAACAATCAAAATCCGTTCCATCGTCCTCGCCACCCTCGCATCATCAATTTCTGCAAATGCCTGACATCTTATCAATGCATACATTCTAACACAGTAAAGGAAGCGTATCAAAACGAAAGTTTTGGTGCACTTCCTTCTTTAATTTGCTATGCTTTAATTGTTTGCATTTTCATTTTCCATTCGTTTGTATTCGAGAATATCACCCGGCTGGCAATCTAAAACATCACATATTGCGTCAAGTGTCGAAAAGCGGATTGCACTGATTTTACCCGTCTTGATATTTGATAGGTTCACGGTGGCAATTCCTACCTTTTCCGCAAGTTCATTAAGTGATATTTTTCTGTCAGCCATCATTCTGTCAAGCCGTAGAATAATAGCCACTCCCATCACCTCACAATGTCGTGTCGCTTTCATTTTGGAGTATGCGTCCATACTCGAAAATCAAGCAAAGCACCCAAACTACCCCCGCCGCAACGAAAGGAACAAAACCCGATACCGCACCCATGAGAATCAAGGCGATAGACAGTTTTTTTAATGACTTTATTACATCATCACGAAACGGTGAGCCGCTTTCTTTTACTACTTTGAAAACCACCATAGCAAACCCAAGCCCGATGATTGTAAATACGGTAAGCAATAGACCGCTTAAATTAGCCGACGCGACAGAGCGTACACCCAAGAAGTCAAAACCCGTTTCCCATGCCATAGGTAAATAGACTTCCGTTTCTCCCAACTTGAATAAAAGCGGGTATTCCGCTTTGACTTCGGCAATCGTCAATACTTCGGTGTTCAAATCTAAAAACGACCAAAGTAAAGAATACACTTGAAAAGCACCGACAACGATGAGCGCGATAAACGCTATCTTCAACAAGATATGAGTTACCTTGCTGAACCTCTTGATTTTTTCTGTTTGTTTTTCCACTGTTGAAAACCGCCTTCCTGATTTAATTTGTTTGTCATGACATAAACAGAATAACACATCAAATTATGATTGTCAAGTAATTTTTAACGATAATCATTAAATAATTTATCCATAGCATGACAACAAGCCCCGAAGCGGTAAACCGTCACCGCCGACAAATTCATGGCGCAGGAATTTGAGCCGTTACAATTCCTGCGCCATCGAAAAGATTTTACCGCACGGGTTATTTATCTTTGCCTTAAGCCCAAAAGTGGGCGCAGGTGGGCGCATAATCTTCATAATAGCAAATTCTGTAGTAATATTCTTTATGCTGTGCTATAATTACTGCCGACAAGGTCAAATTAGAGAAAGTTTTGACTTTGTACTCATCTGCAATATCTGAGACAATAGAACTGTGTGATGACATAATGAACAGGGCATCAGACCTTATTCAATGTGGTATCAAACCTTTCGATGCTCTCCATGTCGCAAGCGCAGAGTATGCCAAAGTAGATGTATTCCTAACAGTCGATAATAAGCTATTAAACGCAATGAGCCGAGCGAAAGTGAGTGTTCTGACTAAAAATCCGGCAGCATGGTTACTGGAGGTGTTATATAATGAGCAGTAATATTAGTACAATACGACAAACCGGGCTAAGTGCGTTAGCTAGAGAGCTTGGAGCAACAGGGACGGTATTATTTATTCGCCAATTTGAAGATGGCTATGGCAATTATACAGAAGAACGAAACGAGACACTTAAAGACATCACTTTAGATGATATAGTTTCAAGTATTCGAGAGCGGAAGAAACCAGAAACTACAGATTAGTCAATTTTCTTTCTTGAGCGATGGGAAAACCTTGCCGTGTCCATCACATCCGAATGTAAAACTTTCCGTCAGCGGACTGTAGTTTCAGATGGTGACAATTTGTCACCATCTGATTTCCTTTTGCATTCACGCATTATTTTAACTTGTTTCGGTATTTCCTGCCGATTCGGTAAACAGCTTAGCCTTTGACAATCGGTACTTGTATTTCTGTCAGCCATTCATCTTCGCTTCCTTTGTTCCATATGCCGTCAATATAGCTCTCGCGCGGATTGTCGGCGGCGGCGTAGCCGCTTTCTTCAATCCATTTCAGAGTGTAGGCATATGCCTGACCTAGTTTGCTGTATGCGCCCTTGTGCAAAACCGATACGACGGTTGCGGCGTCGATTGTTTTGAACGTTATATCGTCAAAATCCGGGTAAAACTTATCGACAGCTTCACATAATTCAACTCTGACATTTTCCTCCTTGTGCTCCCCGTCGAGATACACAAGAAAGCAGTATTCGGGTATGGCACATTTAAGCTCGGGGTATTTCGCTTCGATGGTTTCACCGATTTCGGGAATGGCTTTCATAGCATCACTGTAGCGCGGCAGCGTAAACTTTTTGGAATAAACAATACATTCCGGTATTTCCTTGATAGTCACAGAATAATTCATGCTGTTTTCTCCTTGCAGAATAAATTCAATTCGGGAGAGCTGGCTTTGCCCGTGCGCAAGTTCTGAAACAAGCTCCGACTTACGTTTTTGCAAAATCGACTCACTGTCATGTCCGGACAAAATCAAATTGATTTCATTAATAGACAGTCCGACTTGCCGTAGCTCTTGTATTCGATGCAACCTGAATAACTGCTGTGTGGAGTAAAACCGATGGCTTGTGAACTTATCGGTTTCTTCAGGTTTCAGCAGTCCGATTTCATCGTAATATCGAAGCGCCTTTATCGTAGTCTTACTCATCTTTGAAAACTCGCCAATGCGGTACATAGCCTAACGCCTCCTTCCTCGTGATTTTACTCTACACCCTCCTGTCAGGGGAGAAGCAACAGGTAATTTTGAAAAAACAAATATTTTTATTTTTATGCCATAAATCGCCACATCTCATGCCCACGCCGACACTATATTTGATTTCGATATGCAATAAACTTATCATGGAACTCTGCCTGAAAACGTAGTATGATAGCGATGTGATTAAATTATCGGGAGGCATTATGAGAGCAAAGGAAAAATACACAAAATCGGCAATAACGGGATCGACATTCCTGATAGATATGGAAACCAGCGTTAACGCTGAAAAACAAAAAGAAATGAAAAATTTCATCAAGAAATTCAGGACTGCCGTTGTGAAAGCTCAGGATGTGTCTAAGTATTTAACCCAAAGCTTTTTCTATAGTAAAATGCTTCAAAAAAGAAGATTAGAATCTGTTGGGGTGACAATAAAAGAAGGGTATAGGAAAAATATATTGAGACTGCTTACCGGTCATTCGGCAATATGGCTGTATGATGGCAAAAATGTTGCGTGTAATTTTACAGATGAGTACGGAATTCGAGTTAAAAAGTATTTTATATCAAACTCTAAAAAATTATCAATAAAAGAGAAAGGCTTTAGCAGTTACTCTGTAATCACAAATGCTTCGGGAGCGTCGGAAAGAATAAAGTGTTCTAACTGCGGGCATGAATGTTCAGTTACCAGCTTTTTCAATGGTTGTGAGTATTGCAGAACGAAGTTTAATTTTAATGACTTTGATAACCGGGTATCAAGCATTTCATTATGTGGTCCTGGCAATAATATTGCATCAGGAGTTGCGTATTTATTTTTCTATAGCATGATACCAATAACCATCTGGATTAATGTTCACTTTGATATTATCGGAGGTCAATTTCCGGGACCGGGTACAATAATCGGTGGTCTTTTACTCTTTTTTCCTGTCATGCTTGCCTTTGTGGTTTTATATTTCATAATTTACTTCAGGCAAATCTTTTCCAATGCAAGAACGCATGCTATTGGAAAAAAGATGCGAAAATATGATAAATATTTTTCGAGCGAGCATTTATTTGGGGTAATCAATTCCAGACTGTCACTCTGGGCATTTTGTGATAAAAAAGACCCTCTTTTGCAATCTGTCAACAACCTTTGTTTGGACACGAATAGAGTTATCGACTTGGATATAGTATTTTTCCATAATATGTTATTGAAAGAAGAGGGAGACAACACCATTATTAATTGTATTTGTAATATCAGGTTAGTATATCTCAGGGATAATAATATTCAAAAGGATACCGGAAAATATAGATTAACTTTGGTCAGAAACAAACAAGTAGAAACAGATTTGAATTTTAATCTTCAAAGCATTAAATGCAAAGCCTGCGGGGCAAGTATCAGTCTGTTAGACAGTCCCGGCGTCTGTCAAAGCTGTAGAACTTCGGTCAATTTATTGAATTATGACTGGGTTATGACTCAAATATCCAAAATCAAAGGCAAATAAGAAAGCGGAAATGGATAGCTTGAAACGGCTAAACAAACCGCCTTTGCTTTGCCGAGCATGGGCGGTTTGTGGTTTGACAAAATCGTATATGTTGTATTATTGAAGTTCACGCTCAAAAATACAAACTACCCCAAATATCTGACCGCCTGAACCTAATTGAGTCATAGCTACCAGTTTCCAGCCTTCTTTGCCTAAATTTGACAATTCCTCATCCCACTTGGAAGTATCAGGTTTCTTTTTCATTAAACCTTTAATTAAATCATCCACAGGCATTACCTTTGTTAAAGATTCATACTTTTTCATTTTAACGACCACTCCTTTTTTACTTGCCGCCATTTAGGGCATTAGTTTATGAACCGCTAACTAATTATACCGCAAAATATGAATAATTCAACAAAAGCATTTGCATGTGACGCATGTGACGCAGGGTCATATGTTACACTGTGTCGAGTTACAATTATAGAAGGCTTTTATGAAAAAGCAAGCCATGCCGGAGGGATATATGACGGTTGGTGAGATAGCGCAGAAAATGGGCGTCACTGTTCGTACCATGCAGTATTACGACAAAGAGGGGGTGTTGTCTCCGTCTGCATAAAGCGAAGGCGGTCTTAGACTGTACACCAATTGTATTATGCGTCCCTTTGGGGAAGCGGATATTTTTATCAAGGTATCGGCTTATCATCTAATCAGGTTCGATTTTATGTCATCTAAGATTTTATCAAAAACCTGTTCACGTTCCGCAGATGTATCATAAATAGTAAAGCTATATTTCATTAAATGTTTAGACATAAATTGACTGAACGAAGCAACATCATTAGAAATGTCCATGAGGTCATTATCATTAAAACCATATGTCCAATCGTCATGTGTATCGTATTTCTTGAAATCGCTGACAAACTCATCAACAGTCTTATTGTTTTGCACCAACTCAATTAGCAAGAATTTTTCTTTCAATTCTTCTATCCCATATGTTTGCAAAACAGGCAATATCTTATCAAAATTAAAATAACCACCTTCTAACACGAAATTATTTCCTTTTACAGCACCATGACTGTATGATAGCAGTCCGCGCCCATCATCTGACGAAAACATGCCAAGAAAATGACCAAGGAATGGTGCAATATTGTCTGTGGTTTTTTCTCTATTCCAGTTTAGTCTAATCTCTAATTGCGGATATGCGCCTTGAAACGTTGCGACAAATTTGTCAAGACCGATTACAAAAAAGTTTAACTCATCGTTTATTTTTCTTGCCAATGTCGATTTACCGGATCTTGGTGAGCCTGCAATTATTATACTCTTCACTTCGTATCCCTCCGAATCAATATACTCTTCATACATTCGTTATCGGGAAGTGCAAGTTGTTTTTCTTCTTCTGTGCAACCAATTAGAACCTTTATCCCGCTATCACGTTTTAACAAATCCACCGTGCAAATGATAACGTCGATATAATCGCCGTCCGTGCCTTTCCAAACGTCAATCCCGCCGCCATCCATTGACGCGGTTTCCTCAAGATAGCCATAATCAACGAGGTATACGCAATTTGAGTACTTCGGATGATGACTGCCTTTCGGACGGTCGATAACAATTTTCGACTCGGCGACGAGTTTATCGAGAGCTTGCCAAAAGGCGTTCTCCGATATGTCCCTTACGGTCGCATCCAGTATCAGTTTGCCTTTGTTGTCGCCGCTACCTGCTGTAGGTGGCGCATTGCTATCATCTGGTGGGCGGCTGCGACGATAGATTTCTTCATTTGCCTGTGCGCCTTGTAATGTAAAGCACAAAGGCTCCAAAGCCGGAAGCGGTTAAGTTTAATATGATATGCCAAAGGGCAAAATCAATCACCGCGTCAAGCGCGGAAAAAAGCCCCAAAAGAATTCCTGCCAGTCCAAGCAGATTGAACACTTGAACGCGCAGGTCAAGACCCGGATGAAAGTAGGAATTATATAATTTGGTTATGAAGTTACTCTTTTTCACATTGATTCCCCCTCGCAGGCGAGAAGCAACATTTTCGAGAGCGCATAAACCAGACATTTTTTCATCGTTGCGTTCCCCAATCTGGCAAGGGTAACTCGACGCGCCGATATGAGCGGGTCGGTTCACACGAAGCATGAACGGACGGAAAGGCGGTGCGGTATGGCGGTACTATAACCCAAGCAAATCTGTGTGCGTTCCTGTTCCGACGAGATAGAGAATCATATCGGTTTCCCGCTTCTCGTACACAAGCAACCAATCGCCCGCGCCGCCGATGTGACATTCACGATAACGCTTCATGTTTCCTTTTAACTGATGGTCTTTCCAATTTGCGGGCAAAGGAACATCTTGTGCCAACTGTTCGATACCCCATCGTAACAGCAACATATCAAGACCTTGTTTCTTGGCAAGTTTACGCCCTTTTTTGAATTGCGCACTTTCAAATGGCTTGTATTTTTCAATCATCGTCCTCATTGTCCCATTCTGAAAACATTTCTGCGGTGTTTTTGTACGGCTTGGCTGTGCCGTTTCTAATGGAGGCATAATCTTCTTCGGCGGTTCTGAGAACCTCCGCTTCAAACTCCGCAGTATAACCGTTTTCGGTTAGCTGTATTGAGGACAACTCAAAGGGGATTTTACGTTTTAGATATATCTGATTAAGCGTGAGATTAAATACATCGCTGAAAGACAAACCGATAGCGGCGAGTATCGGCTCAACATTCGCTTTTATTTCAGGATTGACCCTGATGTGCATACCGCTTGAACGTGTATCCGGCATAATTTATCACCTCGTATAACTACCATACACAAAATAACCACAAATGTCAATTTGAATATTTTTCAAGCTCCGAAGCGGTACACACAACGCCATCGAGGGGCTTTTCTATATAAAAATAAAGTTGGCATAGGTTTTATATGTCGCGGAAAGTTTCGCTTGACAAAATCTAAAGAAAATGTTATATATTTATATCATTAAGATATATATTCATAACGTGAGGCTGTCTATGAAAAACAAATTGTCGTACTTAGGTTTTTTAGGATTACTTGGATTCACAGGATTTTTCGGCTCGTTTCTCCTCTTCGGTTTCTTTGGTTTCTTTGAGTTCTTTAAGTATATCAAGGTTGAGCCGGACGAATTGTTTTGGAATAATGTACGAACTTGTGCCACTCGTAGTTTTTTTATTTTCCTTTTCACATCAAGTATTTTGCTTGTGGCTGTGGTTTTACTGACCTCAAATAACCTCTACACTTATGCACTCGCGCTCGTTGCAGGAGGGTTTGGTATAATTGTAGCTGTATGTGTGTTCGTGTTTGCCGCCAATCTTGCATACCTTGAGCGGAAAGAAAAATTGGTGAAGGATGATGGGGACTAAAAAAATCACTAGAACTCGTATCAAGGAATATCGTGCAAGGCACGATATGAAACAAGAGGAACTGGCAGGTTTAGTAGGTGTACGACGAGAAACAATATACCACCTCGAAAAAGGGAAATATAACCCATCTCTTATATTGGCACACTCCATAGCAAAAGTATTTAATGTGGCGATAGAGGAAATTTTTGAAATTTCGGAAGAATAGACGCAGGGACGGGAACGGCAACACTCCAGCCATCTCTGGTCATATTGATAGTCCACGACCCGAATATAATCATATTCGATGAGTCGACAAACGGGTGCAAGCCAAAGGGTGTCAAAGAACAAAGAAACAAATAAATAAATCAATAAAACGGAGGCTAATTCATGATTCAAATGCAAAATATTGTCAAGCGGTTTGGCGATAAGACCGTGCTGGATGATGTCTGCTTTAATGTAGAACCCGGCGAAATTTTTGGTCTGCTTGGTCCATCGGGTTCGGGTAAGACTACTATCATCAACATCTTGACCCACCAGCTAACACCTGAGGACGGTCAGTACAATGTTGGTGCGACCCAAAAGGAAACAGGGCTTATGCTGGAAGAAGACGGACTTTACAAACGACTTACTACTGCCCAGAACTTAGATTTATTTGCGGGCATTTATGGCGTGGACAAGAGCAAAGTGCTGACAGCCTTGCAAAATGTGGGTTTAGGAGATGACACAAAAACGTCTGTCACTAAGTTGTCAAAAGGTATGCGGCAAAGATTGGCACTCGCCCGTGCATTTTTGCACTCACCAAAAATTATGTTCCTTGACGAGCCGACATCTGCGTTAGATCCCGGCACAGCACGTGGAATCCATAAACTCATTTTAAATCTCAAAGAACAAGGCGCAACAATTTTTCTAACCACGCATAATATGGAAGAGGCAGTAGATTTATGCGACCATGTGGCACTTCTGCATAAGGGAAAAATAGTGGAACAAGGCAGCCCGAAAGAAATCTGCGATAAGCATAATTCCTATAAGACTGTACCTGACCTGGGCGCTGTATTTATAAAAATGACGGGGGTGACATCAGATGAATAACGTAAAAGCGATTTTTATTAAACAACTCAACGATTTACCAAAAAACGTCACAGTTCTGAGCCTGTTTATCTTGTACCCCATCATGGCAGTTGTTTTAGGTTATGTCATGGGAGCTGCAGATATTCAAGCGGGCATGTTTGCATCAATGCTTGTTGGTAGTGTACCTATGATAGCGATTGCAAATAATGTTGCGGAAGATAATGAATACAAGGGACTGCGCTTCTTGGTGATGGCAGGTGTAAAGCCGTGGCAATACCTTTTTGGCTTATTCATTTCAGTATTTATTTTTTCTGTGGTATCGCTTCTCGCCCTTGCTCTAATCGGCGGGTTTTCAGGTGATGTTTTACTCAGATTTGCCATAGTTTCTGTTCTGGGCTTGATTGCTTCTGCTATTTTAGGCGGCTCAGTCGGCATATTTTCAAAGAATGTCCAGCAAGCAACAGGTATTTACACACCTCTGATGATGCTTCTCATGTTGACTCCCCTTCTCGCAGGGTTCAATGAAGCCATCGAACGTGTTGCTGAATATTTGTATCCGTATCAAGTCTTAATGATAATTCTCAACCCGGACGCAAACTTCTCACGCGCGTTAATCGTAATCGCATGCAACGCAGTAGTTCTTTTAGCCTTTTTCGCGATAGCATACAAGAAAAAAGGCTTGAAAGGGTAGCAGATTTGATACAAAAGCTGTATGCGGCTTGCTTTTGTATCAATCACCATCCCGCTCGCAGCATCACCCTTCGGACACAGCAGCGCATGGCTCTGGTTCCTGATTGCCGGCATAGCAATTCTGGCATCTGCAATACTGATACTGCCGCTCCTGCTGAAGAAAAACAGAAAACGCAACACCGAAGCGTAACGCACAAGAACAGGTTCAGTGCATAGCAAAAGTATTTAATGCAGCGATAGAGGAAATTTTTGAAATTTCGGAAGAATAGCAACTCATTTTATCAATGCGTGATAAATATTGAAATATTAAGGGAGATAATCACATGAGTAAAAAAGAAGAAAAACGTGCTATACTGCGCACTGCTGTTTGGATAGCTGTTATTGGCTGTCTGGCAAGTGTCGTAATCGGGTTTGCCGCCAGTTTAAT
>Ga0209755_10007232_pt1 | contig 12069 bp, 12 predicted proteins | sample TergutCo191P1_FD_187301 | JGI IMG/M metagenome (GOLD analysis project Ga0209755, IMG submission 187301) | Cornitermes sp. P1 segment gut microbial communities from Petit-Saut dam, French Guiana - Co191P1 (SPAdes) (version 2) | ecosystem: Host-associated > Arthropoda: Insects > Digestive system...
ATTATCACGCCTAGCATTACATTTTCCCATACTCAACCCATCGAGATTTGACTTGGAAAAAAATATCCACCACTTCGCAGAGTTCCCCCGAACTGCAATATCCATTATTTCTTCCCATAGAATTGTTTTTTTAAAAAATCTACCCAACAACGATTTGTGCAACCCTTTATCGTCAATTTTCACAATAGGAGCATTCTTTATAAATACCCAAAGCCAAAGAAAAAACGGCAAGGCTAATAGCATAGTAGCCATTATAATATAAGTAGCCAAACTAATAGGACGAGCACTTGGCAAAATCCACATAAGTGAGAAAATTAATGCTCCTATTGGCAACAAAAAAAATACACCAAAAACAAGAAGAGGACTGACCATAAAGTTCTTCTTTATCATATAAATATTATATCATAATAAAAGATTATTTGCCAAGTAATTCATTTAGAATTCTATGAATTGAAAATGAACCTAAATATGCCGATGCGACTGCACCCATGCCCAACCCTGCTAACATTTGAGAAAAATTTTCCCTTGAACTTGTTAGCTGGAACGGTAAGATAAATGCAACAGCATTCGTTAGTGCATTTACCCCACCAAAAACCATAGCAATATCCCAATCAATTTCATTGTTATTAATAAACTGAGTAGTTGCGTTACCTAATGTTCCACCAGCAAAACCAAAAGAACCTGAAACAAGCATACCTAAAGGTAAACTACCAGTAATCAAAGCTAACGACATTCCAAATGTACTTATAAAACCATTCACAAAACCACCAACAAACTCAGCCCCCAAATTTACACCTGTACCAATCGCATTCATAACATAAATAGTAGCCGTAATACCACCACCTATACTAGATACAAAAATAGTTTTTCCAACAACTTTTGCGGCTTTTAAAATGAATAATGGTATTGGAAATTTTCCGTCTGGGTCAACATACATTGTTGGGTTGTTTCCACAATAAGCATAAAGGTTTAATCCGTTAACCATATTTTTAGTAATTTCTAGAACACCAATATTGTCCGGCGAAATGAATCTGCAAATCTCCGGGTCGTAATAGCGGGTGCGGAGGTAGTACAAATTGGTTTCGCTGTCGAAATAATAGGAGCGGTAGCGAATGGCGTTCAATTCCGCAATGCCGTCGACGTTTTCCAGAATCGTACAATTCCCCCATGCGTCATAACAATATTTGGCGACGACGTTTTTGTTTTCGTCGACAATCTGAACCACGTCGCCCTGTGCATTCTTGACGTACCAGTATTTTTGCACGGGGGCGTTGTCGTTTTGAACCGTGAACCCGATGACCCCGGTCGAGCCGTAAATGTAATCAATGTATTGGTGGTTTTCTTCAAGGTATATCCCCTCGTCGGGAATTACAAAGCCACCTTCGGGAATCTGCCCGTTTGGACCTGCTCCGAAATCGGTGTGGACGGTCGTGCGTTTTTCACTGATTAACCTGTCGCCTGCCCAGTAATATTGGTGGACGATATTGTCGTGAGTCTTGGTCGTGCGGAGTCCGTCCGCGGTGTACGTGAATCGGGTTTGGTCAAACTGGCGGAGGTTTTTAAAGTCCCATTCTAACTTTTTGTCGCGGTAAATCGTCGGGTTGCCAAGTTTGTCGTATTGAAATTTCTGCCCGTTAAATTCCATGAGCAAACTTCCCTCGTATCGACTTTGGGGTCCAGCGTCACGCTGGTCGAAAAATACGTTGCCGTTGTCGTCGTAGGTGAAAGTTCGGGCGTTCTCGCGAATCAACCTGCCATGAGCGTCATATTGATATTCCTTTTCAACGTCTTCTTTATCGATTTTAATAATTTTATCGTTGTCGTATTCTTTGCTCCCGTAATAGTATTTCGTATTCCCTGTAATATCAATATATGTTTCTATTAAACCTGTGATTTGATTGTCATGAATTTTATATGTCAAATGAGTTTCACCAATTTTATCATTTCTTTGGCTCATTCGCCCCGCCCAATCAAACATCGTTTTTTCTACTTCAGAATTTTGGAAATAGGTCGTCTGTGTTTGTGCATGCAAGAAGTTATCTCTATCATGTTCATACCGGAAATTATAGGTCATCGCAGGTCTCTCATCAACAACATACGAAATTTGCTCCATGTTGTCGTTTGGATTTAGAAAGGGGATGGTTGTTAAATCACCTTGCTTAATTTGTGATATTGCTCCTAAATTATTGTATTTAATTAAAGTTCTCGTTTGCCAATCATTATTATCTGTGATATCTGTCAAACGCTCTTGGTTGTCATAAGAATAATTCAATATTTCTTGACCATTTTTTCTAATTGACGTGACTTTCCCAATTCGGTTCAAACCCATTTCAAATTTTGTGCCACATGGATATATTGACTGCATTTGATTTGGCGACAAGCGTTCAATACTTAAAACTTGTGAATTGTTCTTAATAATTTCTTCCTTGCGACCCCATATGTCATATTTATAATTTATACTTATTTTGGGTTTACCGCTTTCAAGTTTTTCAACAAGCCATTCTTTGATGTCGTCTAACCATGAAACAGCCACATAATTTGGGTTTTTTCTTATAATCTTGTTAAACTTTTGGTCGTCTATAATAATTTTCTCATCACGGTTAAATGCATGCCGCATTTCCAAGCCATTCAACTGTCCTAAATTGTCATATTTAAGTTCAGTCCATATATTATTTCCTTGATCCCAAATTGACTCGACACGACCATCTCGGTCAACATTATAAAATGTGAGTGAACGTATACCATTTTTTATTGTCCACTCCATTTGCAAATTTCCATTCATATTATGGTCAAATTCTTTGCTAACTGTTTTTGTTATAATCTCTCCATTAGACCCTTGTACTTTTTTCGGGCTGAAATGTTGAACCGTAAAACTTATCAAGTTGGATTCAAAATTATTATCAAATCGATTTGACGATAATGCCCAATTACTTTCAGTTCTGCCGAATTCATTAGATATGTTTTGTGCTTCTTGAATAGATAAAACTCTATTGTGAAAAAGAGCAAGGCTTATTGGTTCGCTAATATCTCTTTTATGAGTGAAACTATAATTTATCTGAACTCTGTTCGTCGCAAAACAAATTATTTCAGAAGTTCTTTGTCTAAAAGTATCGCCTATAAAAAGGTCTTCTTGGTCAAAGTCACGAATGTTTACGCCAGATTGTACTCTTGAAAAAGTTTTCACTAACCTTATACCCGTTCTTGAATCTTCAACTGTTGCATTATTATTACTTGGTCTTGTGATAGTTATATTATTTCCAAATTGCCTTTCTCCCCGCTCAGAAACTTCACTTAATATAACATTGTTGCCATTAGTTGAGATTTGCATACCAAGCCTTGTTGGTGCAAGAATTTCAGTAAGAAAATTATTGTGGTGTGTAATTCTAATAATTTTACCGTCAGGCAAAAGCACATTTGTAGTATTTGCATTGGGATATAGAAACTGCGTTACCTTATCTTCAAAGGCGAATGAATCTAATCGTCTTGAATTTCCTGAACGGGAAAAAAGAAATTTAACAAGTTTATTATCTTTTCTTGTAACAACTACTGTATTTCCTGTACTTTCAATACTGCGATGGCTTTCTTCGTAAACTAAATTGAATCTACGTCCATACGTATTTGTACTTGTCGAGTTATATTCGTAAGTTACGCTACTATGAAACATGTTTGCATCTGGCAATATGTCAAGCAAAAATCTTATTGCCCCGTTAGTATGTGTAAGGTCAATCGCACCCGTGCCTACTCCGTCAACACTTATATTATGAAATCTAATCATTTAAATATCTCCTTTCAACCACTTTGGTTTTTGCGGGACTTTTTTTGTCTTGGTGACATCGAGCCATTCCTTATACCATTTTTCAAGTTCTTTAAGTTGTGATTCTGTAATTGTGTTATACCAAAGTTTTCCTCGATTTACAATCGAAAAACATTCCACTTCACGAATTCTTCTTAATTGTGTTATGATTAATTCTTCCGGCAATTTAAAAAAGTCTTTATCTAAAATCATTTCCACCACCCTATTGCATGATATCTTACAGTATGCCCAGAGTGCCAAACTCCGTTTGGACTTTGAACTACAAAAGTAAAAGACGTTCCGCTAAAAATTGACCACTGTGATTCAAGTGCAACAATAAATGGGTCACCTCTGTTCAGAGTTGCTTGGATTGAATAGTTAGTATCCCTAAATGCAATCCCGCTTGGCAAATTCACAGTATAACCAAGCGTATTACTTGTTACGATACCCCAGATTTCAAGTTTTCCGTTTGAGTATTTTATATAATTCAAATTTCCGATTGTGCCCTGTACAACAATTTTAGCAACAATATCGTCGTCGACATTTCGTAAATCTGTATCCGCCTTTGTCGCAAATTTTTTATTTATAAAGTCCGTTGTAATCGGTGTACCAGCCCTAAATTGCATAACTCCCCCTTTTGTATTAAGACAAGTTATGATAACATTTAATTAATGGGAAAACAAATAAAAAGTTGTAATTTAAGAGTTTCTTACGATGTTAGAAGTAAGGAGAAATATATGGAATACAAAAACAGAGATTACGAAATTGACAAGAAAATTGCAGAAATGATTTACCAAAGACACTTTTACAATTTCAAAAACCACAAGGACGATTTAGTGCAATTTGCAATAATTAGACTATGGAAGTTTAAAAATCAAGAATTAATGACAGAGTGTCCATTTACTTTGGCTTGTAAAATTGCTCGGCGAGCGATGGTAGATTATATTCGTCCCCATGCGAAATTTTTAAATGATGTTTCAATTTTTGAACAGTCAGAAAATGATTTATCATACATGGAGATTTTGCGTGATAAACAATCAGATAACAATATGAAAATCCGATATGAATTTCTAAAAACATTGATTCAACATGAAGTCAAAGGAATGAAACTAAAGGAAGCAAAAATAATAAAACTTTATTTAAATCGGATGTCGCAGCAAAACATCGCAAAAATCGTAAATTGCACTCAACAAAACGTAGCCAAGCATATCAAGAAATTTCGCGAGCGGATATCAGACGAACTTGACCGCGAGGTGGCATAGTGGTAGAAAAAAGTTATATCATTTGGTTTTGGGATAGTTTTGAAAGAAACTTTCGCTTGGGCAAAATTTTTAAGGATAAAGTCCAAGCCGAAAAGTTCGCGAACCAATTACCGCATTGGCAATACATATCAACGACGTTCAGTTACAAAACTTTTAACTTTGCGGCGTGACCAAGTCTGGGGTGACTTTGACTGCCCTACCACTCATTGCAATGTGAAACTTAACAAAAGGAGAAAGTGAAAATGGATTTAAAAGACGCCATAATTTCTGCCGTGACCGGGTCGGATACAAGCAAGAAAACTAACAAGCCCTACACATATGCCGATATTGTTTTCAAAGCCGACAATGGAACGGTAATTCGGAAACGTGTGTTCTTGTTTGATTTTGAAAAACAACTTTTGAAAATCGAAAATTAAAAGGAGGTTCATATGGGCTTTAAAACGTGGAACAAGGAAACTAAAAGTACTTTCGGTTTACAGTTTCCAAAGCAACAACGCGAAGGCTACCGCAAGGGGAAACGTAACGGTTTCTTGGAGGGAATTAATGCCGACACGAAAACAAGAAACAAATACAAAGCAAAAAAGAAGTAACAGTTTGGCGGTTTAAATACCGCCACCAAAAGCAAATGAAACTCTGTTGACTTTTATTTGCAAGGGACAAGGATTGAGAACATTTCGCAAATTTGTAATCAACCTGTCCCGCCCCGCAAGGGTTAAAAAATTAAAAGGAAATGAACAAAATGAAAAACAAAAAATTTAAATCAATACTTGTTGCCGGTTTAATCGTACCTATCGCGTTTGTCTTTGCCGGGTGCGGTTTTAACTTGTTCAGTAGGTCGAACTCAAACGCGACCACAACACCCCCGCCGGCACTGCCCGACAACGCGATTGTTGTTTTGAACGAGCCAGTCACTTTAACAAGCACAGGCACTACGGCACGACATCGTTTTGACGAGATGGAAGTACTTGAAAAATTGCTTGCCGAAGACATTGATTTGTTTGTGCAATCGGTTGTCGTTTTCACAGTTACTGCGACCGACGGAGTCAAACAACAAGTTGCAACCAATCAAGTTTTAAGACCGGGCAGGAGTATTATTTTTCAAGGTCGTGTAGGCAATTCAAGTATTTCTTTTGAAAGAAGTTGGCAAAATGTGACATATGGTTGGCTTATCGGAACTATGTACCCCGGCGTTACAATTCACTCGGTTGTGTTCCATCATGGGGGCGTACAATGAGAAAAGCAATCGCGGTAACAGTCGTGTTAATTCTTGTTATCGTCGCGGGCGTGGCATTGGTAGTCACGCCTTGTGGGTCGCGGGTGGTGAGTGCGTCAAGCCAAGTTGTCGTTGTCCGTGACACAATCGACATGCAAGGGGCGGATTTGATTTTTGACTTTCGCGATAATGCCCCGAATAGTGACGGAATTATTACGACCTTGTATTTGCCGAGTGGGTACACGCCGTCAGCAACGGTAAACCAAGACCAAATTGTGCAAGCCCCGACCAAAATGCAGAGCGTGACAAATACGATGTGGGGGTTGAACTTTTCGCGGGACTTTATGCAATACGTGACGATTGACTCTTTTGTGACGGTGTCGATTTCGATTGACGGCGAAAACCATGATTACACAATTCCGTTTTGGAGCGGTTTTGTTTGCGGTTGCGAACTGGTCGAGATTCACATTTTCGCTGGTCTGCCGTACGACATGTTTGTTATGTCGCGTTTCGGGGTCGTGGTAAATGACATTGTTGTTAATTCCGTGATTCTTAATATTCCAAGTGACACTCTGCAACCGCAAATTGCAATGATTGATTTTCGCATTTATAACTGGGCAGGTCGATATCTATTTGCCCTTGATTTTTGGGGTGACACAAACCGCCAAGACTGGTTAGAAACAAGGCAAATCTCGTGTCATGCAATCTTGCCGACACCGTCATATGACACAAGGAATTATCACCCACGAATTACAACGGGTTCATACAATGGACAATACAACTTTATCCGATTTCACCACGGTCATCGAAACATTAGGGGAAATTTTTATCAATTACTTTTGCCAAGTACATTGCAAAAAATCGAGATTGACTTTCACGGTTTGGCTTTCACCGAATATATGCCCGTTGAAATCACGGTCAGATTTTATACTTTATCCCAAGTCCACTTTTATTATGAATCCGCCGCCTCACGTTCGCGTAGTATCATTGGAATTTTAAAAGTCACCGCGATTGTCGTCGGGGCAATTGCTATCATTGCTGGAGGTGTTGTTCTTTACAACGCATATCTTGCCGCCGTGCCACCGCCGAACTTGAACACGCATTCGGTTAATGCGGTTGTGCGACTTACGAAGACAATCGACGTTTGCCCGACAAGTCTATCGCGTGCCGACTTTGGGAGATATATTCCGCTTGGGTTGTACGACCGCCCCGCGTACGACAATATCCCCGGTTGGCAATTAAACGGTTGGATTTTCAACGACCGTACCGGCATTTGGGAAGCCGACTATACAATTCCATATATCACGGTGCGGTACTATTCAAAAAACAATGTCCGTGTCGCGACAAGGCAACTTGCCCCTATACTTGCCCCGGTAAGTGCGTTGCAGTCGGAAACGTCGACGTTCCGCCAGAGATTTTGGAACGGCATGCGAAGAATATTGAACCTTGATTTCGGCGGTTTGGAGCAAGACCGATACGACAGTTTCATGTTTAATCAAATGGTTACGGGCTTGAACAACGCCCACGTTGTAGGGCATTCAGAAATTTGGTTTGTGCTTGCCCGACCCGATTTGTATATGCCCGAGCATTTCGGACTGTTTGGCTCAAGCGGTGTGACGGTTGATTCAACTTTGTTCGGTTTTGCAAGCGGTAGCCCAAACAATTTTAATTACCTTATGTTTGCCAATTTCTCGGGGCTTAACGCATGGTACGCAAATTGGGAAATGGTCGTAGTTTTTGATACGCCGTTTGACCGCGGGCTTGCCGTTGCGTTTAATGTTTGGCGAGCAATTCAAAACGCGTTGACATGGTTTGTAAATGGCGGTTGGGTTTGGGTGCTTATTATTTTTGTTGTGCTAATCGCAATAGTCCCGATTACCAAAGGCACAATCGCGATTGTGTATTTGTTTTTTATTCCTTTCACGTCCGCGAAACGTAGACACAAAAGGCGGTTAAAGAAATGAAATATTTAATCAGAATTATTCTTGTGTGCTTTGCGTTGGTTATCCTTGGAATTTTTGACCAAGCCGTCAACAACCCGATTATTACGACGTTTCTTTTAGGCTTTTATGTATACGAAAGGTTTTCAAGTTGGGGCTTGCATTCGCTCGGGATATTGTTTGCGTTGATTATCCAAGCCTTTATTATCTACAACGTGATTAAGTTCGTGCTTTGGTTGTTTTTTAAGTTCAAAAATTTATTCAAACAAAAGGGGTGAAATTATGCTTTGGGTGACCAAGAAATATTATTTAATCGAGTGCCTGCGACCGCTTGGGTTGTCAATCATCGCGGGGCTTGTCGTTTGGTTGTCTGTGCGTGACATGGCGGACTGGTTTTTTATCTCAAGCCTTGTTATCTCGATTGCCCCTTTCGCGTGGTTGGTTTTGCGTTTTGCCGATGTCGTTCGTGTGTTTTGGTATCAACGAAAATGCCACGACAAAGTTGAGAGTGACCAAGCCCGCAAAGGTATCGTCATTATGGAAGGCGGCAACCGCACCGGGAAAAGCCTTGACGGGTTCGCGACACTGTTTAACAAATCACAAGCCCTTGAACAATATGTCAATCGGTTTACCTTGCTTTACCGAGCAAAGAAGACCAAAGAAAAGTTGACCGAAAAAGAACACCGCGAATATCGAGAAATCAACGAAACGTACAAGTTTTACAAAAAGCACCCCCAACATTTAACAAGCCTTGTTACCAATGTCAAAGTAATTTCTAAATCGGACGGACGCGAGAGTATGGAACTTTTAGGCGGTCACCTTATCCAAACGGAAAAGTTGCCCCGCCCGTGTGCGTTGGGTCTTGACGAAAGCCGCGACAAAGTCAACAACGATATTTACAAAGACCAAGACGGCGTCCACCCGTTGATTAATTTTGCCCGACTTTTTAACCAATACACGGGTGACAATTCTTTGTTTGTTTTAATGGAGCAAAACTCGGCTCGAGCATTCCACGGTTATCGCGACTCGGTTTGCGTTATCAAAAACATGAAAGGCATCAAGGTTTTACTCGAACCCGTGCGATTATTTAAGAGACTTGAAAAGCGATATAGATTGCTTGATTCCATGACCGAGCCACCAAATTATGATTGGGCAAAAACGACCTTTAATCTTATCAAACGCATTCGCAAAATTGGGGTGTTGCAACTTAATTTTACTTTGTTTGGAAACAAGGAGTCTTCGGGCGAGATTATATCCAACGGCAACCAAAAAGAGTATCTACCCTGTGATTTGCCGTTTGAATATGACAACCGATTCTTTCGCACCGGATACGCGTGCAAAAACGAAGACATCAAATTTTCACGATTCAAGGGTTCGCTCCAAAGCGAAGCCCAAACCGACGACCTTATCCGCCTTGCGTACGAAGACAAAAAGCCCGTCGTTTGCTACCGCGGTAGATGTGTTGAAGAACTTTACAAAAAGCAACGAGAAAAATCCAAACAGTAAAATTACTGTCTGCTGATTTATTACGCTACGCCCGCATGTCGCGTCTGCGACTGCGGCGTTCGGCTAGGTAAGTATTACCCTAGCCACTGTGTTCCCACACTAAAAGGAGATTATATGGAAATTATTGACAATCGTAAAAAAGCAAAATGTTGGACGTGTACTTTGAATAATCCAGAGTACACCGACCAAGAATTTTATGACTATTTACAAAGTTTTGATATCATTGACGCTTTTGTATTCCAGCGTGAACGTGGTGAAAACGGCACGGAGCATTTTCAATTTTTTGTTGTGTTTAACAAGCCCACACATTTCACAACAATCAAGCAAATCTTCCCCAAAGCTCACCTTGAAATTGCTAGGGGCACAAAAGCACAAAATATAAAATATTGCACAAAGCCGGACACCCGAATCGGCGAGATATATCAACATGGCGAATTTATCGAGGAACGCCAACGCACGGATTTGATTGATTTGCTTAACATGGTTTACGTGGGCAAGACGCTTGCCGAAATTCGTGAATATTATCCGTCGCAGGTGTTTATCTTTCACAAGAAAATTGTTACCGCAAGAAACCTTTATTTGTACGAAAAGTTTTGCGATACATTTCGCAATGTCAAAGTCACATATATTCACGGCAAAACCGCGGTCGGTAAAACTCGAAGCATCGCGGAAAAGTTCGGTTACAAAAATATCTACCGCATCACCGAATACGACCAACGAGCATTCGACAATTACGACGGGCAAGACATCATCGTCTTTGAAGAATTTCGCGGTCAATTAAAAATATCGCAAATGCTTAATTATCTTGACGGTCACCCGGTTCAACTTCCCTGCCGTTACGAAGACAAACCTGCGTGCTTTACCCAAGTTTTTATCTTGACCAATCTTCCATTGTGCGACCAGTACAAAGATATCCAAGCCGCCGAACCGAAAACTTGGGACGCTTTCGTTCGCCGGATTCACGAAGTAATTGATTTTGATATCAACACGGAGGTACTGCCGTGGTAATTAACAAAATTCATTTTGGAGACGCGTACGAATTAATCAAACAAATTCCCGACAAGTCAATCGACTTGATTTACACCGACCCGCCATATCATTTTAAAAGCAAAACTCTAGGCAAAGGTATGTTCATGGGCAAAAACAAGCGAGAGCCATATCAAGACATGAGAAACACAAATTTGCTAGACGGGATTGATAATTCAATATTGACCGAGTTCGTCCGCGTTTTGAAAAGAATCAATATCTACATTTGGTGCAACAAAGCCCAGATTCTTGACTATTTAAATTTCTTCAAAAAACTTGATTGTAACTTTGAAATTTTGACGTGGCACAAAATCAATCCCGTTCCCATGATAAGTAATATCTTTTTACCCGACACAGAATATTGTTTGTACTTTCGCGAGAAAGGGCTTTCATTAAATGGCGGCTATGAACTTAAAAGCAAATATTATTTAAGTGCAATAAATCAACGCGACAAAGAATTATTTTCACACCCGACAATCAAGCCACTTGACCTTGTCAAACGGCATATATTGCACAGCACACATCAAAACGACGTTATCCTTGACCCATTTATTGGAAGTGGCACAACCGCCGTCGCTTGCAAGGAACTTAACCGCAACTATATCGGAATTGAAATTTACCCCAAGTGGTACAAGGTCGCCGTTGACCGCCTTGAGAATATAAACGCCAAAGGTCAAATCGGGTTCTTGGCGAGGTGAGCATGGAACTTGAAGAAATCGTACTTAATCAAAGCCAACAGATTGCACAACTTGCCGATATGTTCGGACGGCTCTTTGTAAAAGAAGGAGTTGAAAAAGTGGACGCTTTGTGGTATAATGGTCATAGTCCAAACGGACACGTGAACATTGAAAACCAAATACCAAGTAGTTTAGATGTCATTAAAAGCACTTCAAAAAAGGAGTGTAAAATGGCATATTTAACAAACAAAGGGATACTTAAACCAGAGGGTACAATAAGGCAACGAAATGACAATAATCGTTGGGAGATTCGATACATGGACAACGGAATTCAAAAGTCGATATCCAATCGGAATCAAGCGAAATGCTTACAACTGTTTAATCAAAGGCTAAAAGAACGTGACAGTCGACCAAAGCAAGCAAAGACCGAAAAGAAACAAAGATTTAGATTGTTTGGTTTGCTTGACATGTGGCATGAAAGCGAAGTCAAAAATAATATTCGTCTTGGCAAAAAGCGGGAGAAAAACAAGGTAAGCAAATCACATTCCGACAAATTGAAAACCGCGATTGAGTTACACATTAAAAAGCATTTTGACGACAAGTACATTGATGATTTGACTGTGTTCGAACTTGAAGAAAACTCAAAGAAAGT
>Ga0209755_10007233_pt1 | contig 12068 bp, 10 predicted proteins | sample TergutCo191P1_FD_187301 | JGI IMG/M metagenome (GOLD analysis project Ga0209755, IMG submission 187301) | Cornitermes sp. P1 segment gut microbial communities from Petit-Saut dam, French Guiana - Co191P1 (SPAdes) (version 2) | ecosystem: Host-associated > Arthropoda: Insects > Digestive system...
TTCAACGAGCGCGTTGCTTCTGGGGAGCTGCTTTACCGCTACCGTAGAGCGCGCCGGCTTGCCGGTAAAATGCTTCGCGTAAACCTCGTTAAACGCCGCAAAATCGCTTATATCAGCCAGGAAGCAGGAGGTCTTGACCACTTTCTCCAAAGACGCGCCGGAAGCTTCCAGAACCGCCTTCAAGTTTTTTATGACCTGCTCGGTTTGCTCCTGAATTGTCGCTCCCTCGATCTGTCCGCTCGCAGGATTCAGAGCAATTTGCCCGCTGGAAAAAACCATGTTCCCGGAAACCATTGCCTGGGAATAAGGCCCAATAGCTGCCGGAGCTGCGTTCGTTTGAATAATCTTCATAACTATCTCCTTAGATGTCTGTATAAATTTAGTATGGCATTTAACTTTTAGAAGTCAAGCGCCTCCGGAAACTTCGCTATATGTGCTACTCTTGTCACATGCATCTAAAAAAGGCCAAGGGCATACTCTCAGCCGGGAACGGCATGAACCTTTGCCGGGGTTGCACCCACGGCTGTATTTACTGCGATTCCAGAAGCCGCTGTTATCGCATCGAACACGATTTTGAGGATGTGGAGATCAAGATTAATGCCCCGGAACTGCTGGGAAAAAAGCTCGCCTCCAGATGCCGCCCCTGTATGATCGGCACCGGCGCAATGAGCGATCCCTATATTCCAATCGATGAAAGCTTAAAAAACACCAGGACTTGCCTTGAGCTGATCGAAAAATACGGCTTCGGCCTCGCAATTCAGACAAAGTCCAATCTAATCCTCCGTGACCTGGATCTCTTAACGAGCATTAACCGGAAGGCAAAATGTGTGGTTGAAATGACCCTCACCACCTTTGACGAGAACCTTTGCAAAATTATCGAGCCGAATGTCTGCGGCAGCCGGGAGCGTTTTGAAACCCTGAAAGCCTTACGGGACAACAAGATTAAGACCGTAATCTGGCTTTGCCCAATTCTGCCTTTCATAAATGATACCGAGGAAAACATTCGCGGCATTCTTGACTACTGCATCGAAGCTGATGTTTTCGGAATACTCTGTTTCGGGATGGGCATGACATTACGGGAAGGAAACCGGGAATACTTTTACGAAATGCTTGACCGGCATTTTCCCGGACTTCGGGAGAGATACGAAAAAAAATACGGCAACAACTATGTTATTACCAGCGATAAGAACCGTGAACTAATGGCGCTCTTTCAGGAAACCTGTAAAAAGAACAGTATCCTTTACGGCAACGAGGAAGTATTTGGATTCTTGCGCGCTTTTGAAGAAAAAGACGGCGGCCTGCCGGCGGGGAAGAAAAGCGAGAAAGGGCAAATGGAACTGCCTTTTTGATAATGGCTAAGCGCTCAGCGAAAGAAATTGAGTTTTGCGAACTTGTTCCAGCGGCCGGAATTCTTCTTTGAGCCTTCATCAATTATCTTGAAAAGCCAGGCGGAAAAATCTTCGTTTACGATACTTCCCGAAGCCGTAAAACCCATTGTCAGAAAAGATTCATTTGCGGATGAAGTGAAAATGCCCTGAGCAAAGGCGCGGAACGAAGCGGAGGCGGAAGGCCCCAGCATATCCGTCTGGACGTTCTTGCCTGATCCGGACGTATTAAACTCCGGCGCGACGAAGGACAGGGTTCCGGATTTTACACGCTGAAAATACAATGCCAGCTCCCGAACCAGAAAAAACCATCCCCGCATGTGATCATTGACGAGGATATCAATTTCTTCCGGCGTCAATACTTCGGCGGTTCTAAAAACAGCCGGAGGAGAACAAACCAGAACGGCATCGCTAATCCGTTCCAGCCTGTTTTCTGCGGCCAGTACAAGGGTACGGGCGGATATGGGGCTGGCGGGATTCCATGAAAGAGAAAACCCGGCAGGCTCGCTCTTTGGCAGCAGCCCTCCGGCCGGCATTGGGAAGCGGTTGGGAATTACGGCTGAGGCAAAAGTCTCAACCCTCTTTACAGCCTCATTGGCTAAAGCAGTGAACAGGGACGATTCATTTCCCGCAATTAGTATACCCCGGATCATTGTTTAATTTTACCTCAGCAATGCCTTTTCGTGAAGCGCTCAATTGAGGCTTTCCCAAAACTTCAGTTTTTGGAAATAGCTCAATTCTCAAGGATCATTAACGTTCTTGGATCCAGCTTAAGCGCCAGATGCACAGGAGAGGAATCGCGCGCCTCCGCGGAAGCAGCGCCGTCCCTGTCCCTGGAAACGGTCAAAGCGATATGATCCTTTTTCGGCTCAAGTTCGATGACCACCTCAAAAAAAGCCGCAATGCTTTTTATTAATCCATGAGTTTTCTGTTGATCAGGTAGCGGCTCCGAGCTGTTTATGTTGCATGAATACCAGGCCGACAATCCCATTTCCCCGGCAAACGACTTGATTGCCGAAAGATGTTCTTTCTCGGCCGCGGAGAAATCATAGCCGTCAACGATCACCACGTCTGCGTTGAAACCGCCGTCCTTTATCAGTGCCCGCAGGCTCCGTACAATTTGCTCGTTTGTGATTCCACCCTGGGCAAATTTCATCAATACGCGGTTTTTTACAATATCATTTTTGACATCCTGCTCATTCTCAAGATTCTTCTTTTTAATAAATTCATCGAAGATGTTTTCATACCAGGCAAGGACATAATCGGTATGTTTGGTGAAAGAAATATGGATAACCTTTTTGTCCTGAAGCAGTTTATCCAGGGCAATTTGTACAAGCACAGATGTTTTGCCGATGCCGGAAGGAGAGGCAACAAGTCCAAGCTCTCCCGGCTTGAGTCCGCCGTGGATGGAATTCATGAAAACCCGGACAGGACTGCGCTGGATCAGTTCTTCCTTAACCATTTTGCTTTCTCCTTTTATCCTCATATTCTTTTATCAAGGCTTCAGAAATGCTCTGCGGAACTTTTCCGTATTTCAGAAACTCCATGGAAAACTCCGCCTTCCCCTGAGTGAGGGAGCGGAGCGCGGTAGAATAGCCAAACATCTCGCTTAACGGCACTTCCGCTTCCACCTTGGAAAAAGCGCCCTCCTCGGTGGAGGAAAAAATGACACCCCGCCGCTGGCTTATGGAAGCGAAAATATTCCCCTGGAATTCCGAGGGGCCTTCAACGCTGACTTTCATTATTGGCTCAAGTATGCAGGGTTTGGCTTTTCCGTAAGCTTCCCGGAAAGCGCCGATAGCCGCCTGCTGAAAAGCAATGTCCGAAGAGTCCACAGAGTGGCTTTGTCCGTCGTTTATCACACAGCGTATATTCACAACAGGGAAACCTATAAGGCTTCCCTTCTTGATCGCCTCCCTGAAACCCTTGTCGCAGGATGGCACAAATTCTGTGGGGATTACGCCGCCCTTAATATTGTCCACAAATTCGTAATCGCCGCCTGTAAACGGTTCCATGTATCCCGCGACCCGGCCAAACTGACCGGCGCCGCCGGTTTGTTTTTTGTGGGTATAGTTGTACTCGGCATGCTGGGTAATCGCCTCGCGGTAAGCCACCTGGGGCATGCCCGTTTCAACCTCGGCCTTGTACTCCCGGCGCATGCGCTCCACATAAACTTCAAGGTGAAGTTCCCCCATGCCCTGAATTATGCACTGGTTGGATTCGGGATCCACATAGGTTCTGAAGGTTGGATCCTCCTTGGCAAAGCGGTTGAGAGCTTTTCCAAGCTGGTCAGAGCTTTTTTTGTCCTTTGGCATAACGGCCAGAGAGATTACAGGTTCCGGGACAAACATGGAACTCATAGCGTAGTTAAGGCCGCCGCCGCAGAAGGTATCTCCCGAAGCGCACTCAACGCCAAAAAGGGCAACAATGTCGCCGGGCTTCCCTTCGTTTATGTCTTCCATGTTGTCGGCGTGCATACGCACAAGGCGGCCTACCTTGAACTTTTTCCGTGCCCGTGTGTTAAGGAGTTCCTCTCCTTTTTTTAACATCCCCTGATAGACCCTCACATAGGTGAGCTGGCCGTACTGGCCGTCTTCAAGTTTAAAACCCAAAGCTACAGTGGGACTTGCCTCATCGGAAGAAAGCTCCGTCTGTTTCTCATTGTTGTCCAGATCGAGGGCATAGTTTTTAACCTCGGTGGGATCGGGGAGATAATAATTCACTGCGTCCAAAAGAGGCTGGATGCCCTTGAATTTGTAAGCCGAACCGATCATGACCGGGACGAACGATTCGCTTAATGTTCCCTTGCGAACTGCCGCGCGGACAAGGTCTTCTTCGACAGGTTTGCCGGACAGATACTTTTCCGCGAGGTCATCCGAAAAAAGCGAAGCCGCGTCGATGAGATCTTCCCGGTATTTTTCAGCTTCATCCTTAAGATGCGCGGGGATTTCCGCGTGGCGGATCTCTGTGCCCTGCTCGCCGTCAAAATAGACGGCTTTCATTGAAATCAAATCCACGACGCCCTCAAGCTTGTCCTCAAGGCCAATCGGGATCTGAATCATCACCGCGTTCAGTCCCAGTTTTTCCCGAAGCTGGTTTGTAACCCTGAAGGGATTGGCCCCGGTTCGATCACACTTGTTTACAAAGGCGATTCTGGGAACATGGTAACGTTTGAGCTGCCTGTCCACCGTGATGGACTGGGACTGAACCCCGCCGACCGCGCAGAGTACGAGGATTGCCCCGTCAAGCACACGCAGCGAACGCTCGACCTCAATGGTAAAATCCACATGCCCCGGAGTGTCGATGAGGTTAATCATGTGATTTTTCCACTCAACCTGGGTGGCCGCAGATTGAATTGTGATTCCTCTTTCTCTCTCCAGTTCCATGTGATCCATTGTCGCGCCAACCCCGTCCTTACCGCGGACCTCGTGAATGGCGTGAATCTTTTTACTGTAAAATAAAATACGCTCTGAAAGGGTTGTTTTCCCCGAATCAATATGCGCACTGATCCCTATGTTCCGCATTTTAGGGACATTAAGCCCTTCTGCTGAAGTTCGGGAAACACCTAAACTCATATTATTAGTACTCCTCTGATTCAAAAGCGGCAGTTTTTACACCGGTTTTGCGGATATTACCATAAATTCATCCATTAAAACAATAGCGTTTGCTCTTCCAAAACTGAAGTTATGCAAAAGCCTCTATATGTATTCATTTACTGTATTAATTTTGCAGTTTTTTGGGTATTGTACTGGAGTGAACGTTATCCTTTTTGACTCTGCGGAAATCGGAAAACCTCTTCCCCGGCGGGATGAGCGCAGCATCCACCTTCTAAAAATATTGCATAAAAAAGCCGGAGACACTTTTGACGCCGGGATTATTGACGGGAGCCTTGGCATAGGCCGTATCGATGCGATCAGGATTGACGGTGCGATAATTTATTCTCTGGACCTGCGGCAGGAACCGCCACCGCGTTATCCTATCAGGATAACCGTCGGCTTTCCGCGGCCCATCCAGATAAAGCGTCTGCTCCGGGATCTTTCAAATCTGGGGATCGAAGCGATTGATCTCATCGGGACTGAATTGGGAGAGAAGAGTTACCGGGACACAAAGCTCCTCAAAGACGGCGGCGCCAGAACCGCACTCATCGAAGGGGCTGCCCAGGCCCGGGATACGCGCCTTCCCGCACTTTCGGTTTTTCCAAGTCTGGACGAATGGCTTGCGGAGCAGCCCTGGGAAAAACCTCTCCATGCGGAATTGGCGGCGATGGAAAACAGATCTTCTTTCAGCCGTAAAATAACCGGCCTCAAATGGGGCGGCTATTCCGGCGGCGGTATTTCGCGCCCGCCAATCCTTATCGCGCTGGACAACGTGAGGCCGGAAGGCGCGCTCGCCCTGCTCTCCGCCCTGGGCCAATCCATGGTGGTAGCTGTCGGCAGCGAGCGCGGATGGTCCGACCGGGAAAGGGCTGAACTTGAAAAAGCAGGCTTTGTCCGCCTTTCCGTCGGCGAGCGCGCCCTTCGTACCGAAACCGCGTGCGTGACCGCGGCAGTGCTGGCTCTGGAAAAAATCGGCGCGCTGGGATGAGGATTTCGCCATGAATCAGGATCAGGTTAAGGAAAAACTGCTCAGCCTGGAGGAAGCGCCTTTGGATTTCGAGGTGATTTTTTCCGGGAAGCGGAGTAAAAAAGTAAACGGCCTTTACAAGCCCGACACGCGGGAAATTATAATCCACAACCGCAACTTTACGGATGATAAAATTGTGCCCTCAACTAACCCGCAGGGCAAAGCTTCCAAAGTTGGCGGCAACCTGCTCATCTATACCGCAATACACGAATACGCCCATCACCTGCACGCCTGCGCGAAGGGCGGCCGGCTATCGCCAAGGGCTCACACTGCGGATTTCTGGGCCATATTTCACGGACTTCTGGAAAAGGCCGAGAAAAAGAAAATCTACAAAAACGTTTTTTCCGGATCGAAAGAGCTGGAAGAATTAACAGATACCATCAGAAAAAAATACCTGACCGAAAACGGAAACCTTGTTAAGGAGCTGGGACAGCTCCTGCTCAAGGCCCACGAGCTCTGCTTGTCGATAGGCGGCCGCTACGAGGATTATATAGACAGGGTACTTTGCATTCCCCGGCAGGCGGCGAATCTGGCAGTCAAGATGTTCCAGTACGATCTGGACCCGAAAACAGGCGCCGACAACATGCGTTTTCTGGCGGGTATTTCCAATGAGGAAAAGAGAACAGCCGCCGAAAGCGCCCTTTTAACCGGGAAAAGCCCGGACACGGTAAAAACCTCCATCCGTCAAAAAATCAGCGCCGAAGATGATGATCCAAAACTAAACCTTGAAAAAGAAAAACTCCGCCTTGAACGAACGATCGCTTCCCTGACCAAAAGACTTAAGGAAGTGGAGAGGGAACTGGAAGAAAGCTGACACCAAAGCAGGGCCATTCAACTTTACACTTCATTCTTTTACTCCTATAGTGGGAGCATGAGATCCGCATTACAAAAAGGCGTATTGTTAATTGGATTCTATATTTTGTGCATACAAAGCCATGCGCAAAGCGCTTCGGAACCGGTTAACCTGCGCATGCTGGACGCTGGGCCGTATTCAATACTTGAACGCTCCGACTGGCGCAGGTATGACAACGGAAGATATGTAGGTTTGGTTCGTAACGAAGTAAGAGCTTCGATTATTACACACACCGCAGAAGGTAATTACGGCAATTCAACTTTTCACGATTCAACTTTTTATCACGGGAATTTTTTTGTATTCCAAAGCACCCTGCGGGATATGCGTCAAAGCGCCCAGGCAGTAGACGCCATAATACCGGTAAGTTTTGAAGTAATGAGTGACGGTTCAATTGAGATAGAAGACGACAAAGGATTTCCCATGATGCGCGGATTTCCGTCTTTCCCTGACAAAGGGGTAACTCAGGGCGTAAAATGGTACGCTCAGGGGAACCGCGCAGTTGATCCCCTTAACACTGGACAGGCGATTGTCATTCCGTTTATCGCCGAATACGAGTACAGGGGAACCGAATATTACACCGGAATACCGGTTCATAGAATTCATGCGTTATACGGTTACAATTATAAAAACGAGGTTACCCCGCATCCCTATACCCACGTCAGAGGAACCCACAAGGTTGACATTTTGATTCGCGCGGAGGACGGGCTTCCGATTTTCATGCGTGATGAGCTGACCAAAGCGTATACGCTTGCCGGAGGTTCTGTAACGGAGTTCAGAGGTTTTACTTTAACGTTTGGCTCCGGCATAGTGCCAATGAACAAAAGTCTGGTATTGGAGTCTTTGGAAAAAACACTGAAAATTGAAACGCCGGTTGTCATAGCGCCGCCGCCTGAAGTAATTACAGGCCCGGCAACTACCGGCCCTTCTGAAGCGGAAGATCAGGCCCGGCGTCCTCCACCTCCAATAGACACCGCCGGTTTGCAGAATTCAGCCATAGACCTCACACCGGTTCCCGAAGGCATAAAGCTTACAATCAAGGACATCCGTTTCATGCCGGACTCGGCGGACTTTCTCGTTTCGGAAAGGCCAAGACTTGATCTTCTGGCGGAAGCCTTGAAACAAATTCCGAACAGAACTTTTCTTGTTGAGGGACACACGGCGTCAACCGGCAGACCGGCAGGAGAGATGCAGCTTTCCGTAGAAAGGGCAAAGAGCATAATTGACGAACTTGTACGGAGGGGAATAAGCGCGGACAGGTTTATCTACAAAGGCTGGGGCGGCACAAAACCCATAGGCGACAACGGGACAGACGTTGGCAGAAGCGCCAACCGCCGGGTGGAAATTACTATTCTGGAATAACTATTTATAAAAAAGGACGGAGGTAAAACAGACATGTTATACAACAATTGGCGCTACTATCGCCTTGGACGTGATGAGTATAAGACGTCCATGGAAACAGCGTTTAAATATAACATCAGCGCCTTGCGCTGGGTGAATTTAATATTCTTTGTTTTAGCGTTCATCTTTTCCATTTTTCCGATTGTTACAGAAAAAAATTATGTTAAGGCCGCTTTCTATTTGGGAACAGCTGTTGTCGCTTTATTCATTTTCATTTTTTCCAGTTATAAACACTGGCAGTATAAAAATGAAAAAGAAATAAGCAACAAGCTTATCTACGCATTGATCCTTTTGTATTACGCAAATGTAATGTTTTTTGGATTGTATCTGGCCGTGTGGGCGGAACCTGAAAAGCTTGCCGGTTCTTTTATAGGAATTTTTATTTGCGTATTGTTCCTTTTTAATATCTCGCCTGTATTGTACCTTTGTCTTACACTCATTGTATTGGCATTTTATGTAACAGCCATTATCAACGTGAAGATTCCAGCAGTCTGGAATTATGACATTCAAAACGCTTTTTTTGCCGCAGCCATGGGTTTAATTTTCGGCTGGCAGATTGTTATGAACAGAATAACAATGATGTCAACCGCAAAAAAATTAAAGGATGAAAATACAATTGATGAACTGACGCAATTAAAAAACCGGAGGGATTTCATGAATACCTTCCAAAGATTTCTTACCAATCACCGGCATTCAGATAATTTTTTGTGCATAGCTCTTATGGATGTTGATTGTTTTAAAAACTATAATGACCATTACGGACATCCTGACGGAGATGAATGTCTGCGCGCAATCGGAAGGGCGCTTAACGCCTTGTATAAAAGCGACGGTATATATCCGGCGAGAGTCGGCGGAGAGGAATTTGCCCTGTTATGGCATACAGAAAAATCTACGGACGCAAAAGATGTCGGCCTGCGGGTGAATCAGTTAATAAGAGATCTGAATATACCGCATGTAAAATCGACTGTAGCGCCGTATATAACCATAAGCATTGGGATACACGTAGCCGAATGCGGCATTTCTCACAACATTAAGGATTTGTACAATTCAGCGGATAAAGCGCTTTACAGCGCCAAGTCGAGCGGCCGTAATTGCACGGTTGTAAGTTCATAAGAGATATTTCGCAAGGTTTTATTTCAGCAGTTTCCTAACAGCGGTAATTGTCCCCCCCTTGAGGGTTGAGACATCATTGGTGATGGTCATGGCGGTTTCGTCAAGCCGGTGGATTTCATCAATAATTTCTTCTTTACCCTTTCGGTTCGCAAAGATCATAAGCACTGTTTTCTCCGAGTTCCTGCCCTGAGCCTGCATGGTGGTGACCGCGTAGCCCTTTCCCCGCAGATGGTCAACGATCAGTACTTCACTCGCTTTCGGTATGATAGTCTGGATAAGCACCCGGCCCATGGCTATCCGGCTTTCGAGCAGCGAACCTATGTATACGCCTATTGAAAAACCGATACTGTAAACAATACCTTTTATAGGCGCTTCAACGATTCCCATAATCACCCTGGAAGCCACAAAAGTCCAAAGCAGTATTTCCACAAGCGAAAGTAAAGTCCCTTCCCGCCGGTATCCCTTGCTGATAAGAATTATACGAAGCGTACTAACCGAGACTTCAACGATTTTGGAGATAAATATGAGGATCAACTCTATCGGCGATGCCGCGGTTAAAAATTTGACAATGATCTCTTCCATAGTGTTATATTACTCAAAAAAATCAATTCATGACAAGTATATTTAAGTATTCAGGAGAACCCCAAAAGCCAGGGGCGTTCTTTTATATGGATTTAACTAAGAAATCAATATAGAATACCAATCTGGGAGAAAGCGCTATATGATACAGAATTTTGAATTAGGTATTTCCACATGGTTTGGTTATAAAATATCATATGAAGAAAGAATAAAACTTATAAAAGATGCCGGATTTCAATCTGTTATGATATGGTGGGGAGAGGAAAACGAAAATAAGGAAACAACACCTGAAATCACCAGAAAATACGGCTTAAAAATTGAAAACCTGCATTTCCCATTTGCTGATATAAATTCAATATGGGAAAATTCTATTGAAGGGGAAGAACTTTTTAACAAATACCTGTTGAATATTGACGATTGCAAAGTACATGAAATTTCAACAGCAGTAATGCATGTTACCCAAGGGGGGAATACCCCTCAATGCGGCAAACTGGGACTTGATAGATTTAAGCGCCTGATTGAAAATGCGGAAAAAAACAATGTGACAATCGCTCTTGAGAATGTATGGACGCCTGATTATCTTGATTATCTTTTTAACAACATTGAATCCGACAAATTAAAATTTTGCTATGACAGCGGACACGAAAATTGCTTTACCGCGGGTACAGACTGTCTTGCAAAATTTTGTAATAAACTTGTTGCTTTGCATCTGCACGACAATGATGGTACAGGAGATCAGCACGCCCTTCCTTTCAGCGGCACGGTAAAATGGGAAAGAATAACGAATAAATTAAGAGAACTGAAATATAAAGGCACAATAGCTCTGGAACTTGAGGCGCAGTACAGCAATGCGGTAAATGAGTACACTGCGCCCGCGTTTTTACTGGAGGCAAGGAACAGAGCTCAAAAACTTGTGAATATGGTTTCATCTAATACTAAAAAGGAGGTTCCCAATACATGACAATACGCATGGATTCTCTAATCAAAGCCATAGCCGTAGCTCTGGATACAGTGGAAAAAGAACTCTTGGGAGCAAGTAACAATCACGGCAAACGAATTGCGGTTCTTTCCGCAAAGATGGGAAAATTGCTCGGAAAAAATACAGAAGAGATTATGGGTTTAACGAATTGCGCCCTTTTACACGACAATGCCCTGACTGAATATATTCTCGCAGCGTGGACAGGCGGCCACTACGATTTGGCAATGAAAAAGCATTGTGACTTCGGCCAGCGGAATGTAAATTTATTGATGGGTAATGACAGTGTAAAAGATTTTATTTTATATCATCACGAACGGGCTGACGGGAAAGGGCCATTCGGCATTCGTGAGGGAGAAGGTCCGATAGAAGCGGAGCTGATAGCAATAGCCGATTCAATTGATGTCGCTTATCACTTACAGACATTAACGGCAGATAAATTCCCGGCTGTCCGGCAAACCATCAAGGCGGACACCGGTTCAAAATACAGCAGGAAAGCCGCAGAAGCGATGCTGGAAATCATGGACTGGCCGGCTATCGAATTACTTAGAGATGATATCATAATTGAAACCGCAGAGACTTTTTTGACTCCATGGACTGTTGATGTAGAGGAGCAGATAATTTTTAACCTCGCAAGTTTTATAACAAGGATAATTGACTATAAATCTGTTTTTACAAAACAGCATTCAGCACAAATTGCCAACATGGCCTGGGTTATGGGGGAATACTATAATTATAACAAAGAGGAAAAGACAAAATTTTACCTTGCGGCAGCCCTTCATGATTTAGGCAAACTGGCAACTCCAAGCACTATCCTGGAAAAACCGGATAAACTAACAAATGAGGAATATGCAATAATAAAACAACATGTGCGGACTACATGGGAACTCTTAAAAGACATAGACGGATTTCAGGATATTTGTAATTGGGCTTCAAATCACCATGAAAAATTAAACGGGAAAGGATATCCCTTTGGTAAAAAAGCTGAAGAGCTGGATTTTAATTCCCGGCTTTTGGCTTGTATTGATATATACCGGGCAGTCAGCGAAAAACGCCCCTATCATCCCCTGCGAAATCACAAGGATACAATGCAAATAATGTATCAAATTGCAGATGCCGGTGATATAGACAGAAGCATTGT
>Ga0209755_10007235_pt1 | contig 12066 bp, 13 predicted proteins | sample TergutCo191P1_FD_187301 | JGI IMG/M metagenome (GOLD analysis project Ga0209755, IMG submission 187301) | Cornitermes sp. P1 segment gut microbial communities from Petit-Saut dam, French Guiana - Co191P1 (SPAdes) (version 2) | ecosystem: Host-associated > Arthropoda: Insects > Digestive system...
ACAAGCACGTCCTGCGCGGCAGCAAAGAAGATATCCGCCGCGAACTTGAGTATAAAATGTGCGATATTACAAAAGGCGGCGGCACCATTTTCGCATTAGATCACCGTATTCCCAATGGTGTATCAATCGAAAATTACCGTTATTATGTAACCCTCGGCAGGGAGTTGCTAGGGTAGCTTTATTTATTCGCATACCTCGCGCTTCGCTTTTCGGCGCGAAATACATAGTATTCGCCTATTTCATAAACTTTCACACCGCCAAATATAGCGGTTAGTTTGTTTTTGTACCAATCTTTGCGCTTTGTCACCATGTACATTGTGCCGCCAATTTTTAGCCGGTTAAAGCCCTTTTCGATAAAATGCTTTGGCACTTTAAAATCGGCATGGTATGGCGGGTTCGAAAGAATTATCGTAAACCCGCTAGCAGTAATATTGCTAAAACCATCACTGTGAATTATTTTCATGTCATCAAGAACGTCGTTTAGTCTAGCGTTCTTTTTTGATAGTTCGACACAGGATTTGCTGACGTCACTCATGATAATGTTTTGTGGCGAGATTATTTTTGCCGCAAAAATACCAACCACGCCATATCCACAGCCTAGGTCAAGCAATTTGTCATCGGCAGCTAAATTTTGCGTCAAATTCGCAACTTCCAGCATTGCCAAAGTTCCTTTGTCCACACCCAGCGGAGAAAAGGAATTTTGGTTAGTTTCGAAAGTTAATTCAATATCGTTTATTATGCATGTAAACATTACATGGCCTCCATGTCTAAATCGCCGTCTTGCACAATTGTAATTTTGAAATCACGCAAGAAGGCTAGTATACACCAAAAATGGCAATAATGTCGTCATAAAATTTAATGGAGATGATTATTTTGTTTATCCGATACATGAAAAGAATTATCTGGGGGATATTATTTTTGTTGCTTATGGTTGCAGTTTTTATTTTTCTAATTTTGTATTTTACACCGCAACCCCAAGAGCGTGAATACAGCGGGCTATTTGTTATAGCAGTTTGCATGACAGGGCGGACAAAATATTATGGACATTTATATAAAACCTAAAAAAAAGGTGAGCCTTTCCAATCAACAGGAAATTTTAATTAAAGACATTGCCGAAGTTGTGGCAACAAAAGACGTAGCTGAAAAAATCAAAAGTATGAAGATACTTGACATAGACAACAGCGCAAAAAAGAAGCAGAATTTTTTGGTTAGCATCACAGATATTATCGCTATCATTAAAAAAACATACCCTAATCTTGCTATCAACAATGTTGGCGAAATGGATACTTGGGTGCAGTACTTGGCACAAAAAAGTCCGGACAGAACATGGCTAAAATGGCTAAAAATTGTCTTTGTGGTGGTTGTGCTATTCATAGGCTCATCCACGGCAATCATGAGCTTTCATACCGACGGGCAAATGCCAAAAATATTTGAAAAATATTATAGCATCTTTTTCGGTTATGAAAGAACCAACCCAGGAATTATCAACATCCCCTACTCTATTGGGCTTGCGGTAGGCATTATAGTCTTCTACAACCATTTGACGGGAAAGAAAATTACCGACGACCCTACCCCTATTGAAGTCGAAATGGAGCAATATGACCGCGAAGTTACCGAAACAATGGTGGACACTATGGCGCAACGCAAGGAGCTGACGAAAAATGGAAGCTCTTAAAGTAATTTTGGCAGTGCTTATTGGTGTTGGTACTGGATTGGTGGTATCCGGCGCAGTTTTTGCGTTTATTACAGTTGTGGGTGTTGTACCGCGGCTTGCACAAAAAACAAAAACAGAGCAACATATTCGCATATACGAGTCTGCAATAATACTAGGTGGGATATTTGGGACGCTAACAGGGGTGGTGCATTTTTCACTGCCAATAGGCGTTATTGTTGTTGTTGTTTTGAGCCTGGCCAACGGGATTTTTTTTGGTACACTAGCAATGTCTCTTGCAGAAGTGCTTAACGTAATACCAATTCTGACACGACGCGGACGGTTGCAGCGCGGAATGTTCTTTTTTATACTGGCCATTGCACTGGGTAAATTTATAGGAGCGTTGATATATTTTTTGATACCGGGTTTTTATGACGCTGGGAGCATGTAAAGGAGAAATTTATAATGAATCTAACAGAGCAAAACAAAGAATCATATGACGAGATGGTAAAAGCCGCCTCTCCAAGCGCTAGCACAGGTACCAACTGTATTAAAGCATTTTTAGTGGGTGGGACGATATGCGCCTTTGCGCAAATTATTCAAGATATTATGCTTCGTGCCGGTCTTGTCCGCGAAGATGCAAGCTTGATAACTGCGTCCATTTTAATAATACTTGCCGTTTTACTTACGTCACTTGGTGTATACAACAAGCTTGGCAAGTTTGCTGGCGCGGGTTCCATTGTGCCAATTACAGGTTTTGCAAATGCCATTGCAGCCCCCGCCATCGAGCATAAAAACGAAGGCTTAGTGCTGGGCGTTGGTGCGAAAATGTTTGTAATTGCCGGGCCGGTAATTGTTTATGGGCTTGCGACATCGGTTGTTGTAGGCTTGGCGTATTATTTTTTGAGGTGACTATATGAGCGTTAAACACATAGGACAGGCCAGCGTCAGGTTTTCTGCACCGCCAACAATATTATCCGCTGCGTCTATAGTAGGGCCAAAAGAGGGCGAAGGGCCGCTTGGTTTGCATTTCGATATAATTTCTGACGACATGCTATTTGGTAAAAAAACCTGGGAACAGGCGCAAAGCGAACTTGTTCGCCAAGCAATAGAGTTGACGGTTCAAAAAGCCAAACTAAAAATGGAAGATATCAACTACATTTTCGCAGGGGACTTGCTTAACCAAATATCCGGGTCAATATTTGGAGTGCGTTCATTTGGACGTCCGTTTTTTGGGCTGTTCGGCGCATGCTCCGCAATTGGCGAAGGCATGAGCCTAGGCGCGATGCTGATTGACGGCGGATTTGCCGACTATGTAGTTGCGTCTGCATCCAGCCATTTTTGCGGTACGGAAAAGACATTCCGCTTCCCGCTGGAACTGGGGACGCAAAGGCCGCCTACATCTGCCTGGACAGTTACCGGCGACGGCGCAGTTGTACTTTCTAAGCTGGGAGAAGGCCCGTATGTAACCGGCATCACTACCGGCACAATTGTAGACATGGGCGTGACAGACGCAAACTCAATGGGTGCGGCAATGGCCCCCGCAGCTGCGGAAGTTATCGCTACACATTTTCGAGATTTTGGTATTGAACCCACATACTACGACGTAATTGTCACAGGCGACCTGGGAAGCATCGGCAGTACACTACTGCTCCAGCTGCTGCAACAGCAGGGTTTTGACATTAGCCATATGCATGCAGATTGCGGGCTGATGATATTTGACCGTGAAACCCAAGATGTGGACAGTGGCGGCAGTGGATGTGGATGCTCCGCAAGTACCTTTGCTGCGTATTTTTACAAAAAGTTGAAAGACGGAAGCATCAAAAAAATGCTATTTGTGCCAACTGGCGCACTGCACAATGCAGTAAGCGTTCAGCAAGGTGAAAGCATACCGGCTATTGCTTACGCCATTGCAATAGAAGGAGGCAACAACCTATGACCATGCTTTGGGCATTTATAATAGGCGGGCTAATTTGTGCAATTGGCCAGCTGCTGATTGACCTGACAAAACTAACCCCCGCACGTGTTCTAGTAATTTTTGTAGTTGTGGGCTGCATACTTGGTGGCTTAGGCTGGTATGAACGCCTTGTAGAATTCGCCGGGGCTGGCGCGGCTGTTCCACTGCCCGGTTTTGGAAACATTTTGGCCCGCGGTGTAAAACGCGCCGTAGACGAACGCGGCTTTATTGGCGTAATAACCGGCGGCGCGACAGCCATGGCTGGCGGGCTAACCGTAGCCGTAATTTTTGGATATCTGGCAGCATTAGTAACAAAGCCTAAGGCTAAGGGGTAAAAAAGCAGCAGCGCCGCTTTTCTAATTATGCTTACGTACTGGTTTAATATACTTCCAAAACTCTGATGGGACATGATAGAAGTAACCCGTTCTGCCGGAGGATGTATCAAAACAATAGGAAGTATCTGCAAAGTCGAAAGCCGCGATTGCTTTATCAATTTTTGCCTCCACGCTAAGGTTTTCGTGATTATAGTCAAACGGTCCGTGTTCAAAAACAATATATTCTGCTTCAGGGACATCAATAACACGCATTATTGATGGTATTTCACCATCGTAGCCTGCATCAAGACGAATACCAAGACAATTATAAAAACACATAGCTGTATTGGGCGGCTCATTAGCATCATTGATATGTGCCATAATGTAATGATTGCCTTGTTCGCCATGTTCGGTCAGACGCTTACCGTCCAAACACCCCTCAATACCATGCAATAAGCCGCAAATGGTATCGAAATCCTGACCGGGTAATGCATTTTGCTTCTCTACAAAATCCCAAAAAGCATTACTTTCTTTGTTTTCGACGTACATTAGCTTATGCGCGGGAATGGTTGTAATATAAATTGTAATGCCATCTGTAGATTTTAACATGTGAATCTCTCCAATTCCTAAATAGTGGCGGTTAAAAGGGTTTATCTTTGTGCGGACAACGACATTCACAGGCTTTTTACGATATTCGCTGGGAGTAATACCATATGTTGTCTTGAAAGCTCGTGTAAAGGCTTCATGTGACGAAAAACCATAGTCAAGAGCAATATCCAAAATACTTCTTTCGCTATGACGCATCTCTTTTAGCGCAAAGGCTAACCTTCTATACCGCAGATAATCCCTAAATTGCATACCAGATATTTCTTTAAATTTTCTTGTAGTATGAAATTCGGAGTAACCTAACTTGAAAGAAAGAGACTGTAACGTTAGAGATTCATCGTCACGACGTTTAATACACTCGTCGATTTCATCGACAATTATTTGGATTTGCTTATGCCATTCGTACATATGTCTGCTAACCTCGCTTTAACCACCCTCATTATATAGTAATTGGAATTGCACCACTTGATTTTACTTGCTAAAATTGTTCGCCTTTTATTTAAACCCATTTGCCGCAGCCTTGCATACCAATGCCGCTTCACTTTCGCTTAAATAATTGCCGCCATGGACAAACAGCCTTTTAGTACCATAACGCTGCACCAGTTTTCTGACTTTGTGTATAAAGGTATCCGCACCAGTGTCTTCTAAATATACCCACAGGCATTTTTCCGCTTCGTGTACCAAATCGTACAATGGGTACCAGCGTTCGTCGCCTCCGTCTGGGTTGCCAGCACCATGCGTCCATTGCAAGCCGTTTAACCCAGGAATTTCTAAAACTGCCGGGGCATGGCGTATTGCATCAGGCCCGTCAAGATGAAAGATTGTGTTGTCCAATTGCGCACATTGCCGTGTAAGGGTTGGGCATACAAATTCGCGAAAATGGTCTGGCGACATAAGCACATTAAAGTCGCATTGTACCTTTGCGGTTTTGCCCGGCCCCCAAATTTTAAAAGCGGTAAATGTACTTGCACCGTCTTTGTCTTTAAGCAAGTCGTAAAATGCATCGTAGTAGACAAAATACAAATCATGCAATTCTTCCAGCCTTTGCTTTACTATGTCCGGCTCATCTATCAGGTCAAAACACATTTGTTGCGGGTCGCGCATTGCGGCTAAAATATCAATATTTTCTACCAAATCAGGTATTGTTACATAGAACTCGCCCTGCGCAGCTTTTTGCGCAACTTCATGAATACGCAAATGCTCTTTCCACCAGCGGTTATCCTTATCGTAAACCAGGGGGAAGTTTTCCCACGTATCATGCACACAAGGGTTAAACCACACTGTCTCCGGCGAAAATGTGGGTTCACTCCCCAAGTACAACGCTACAGAACCAGGGCCAAAGTTTAAGTCCAGCATCGGGAACGAGTCCAGTTCGTAATTTTGCATACGCATAGAATTCGTAAAATTGGCCAAAACCACATCCATGTCAGAAAAATAATGGTCGCCCGGTTTAGCCTGCGGGACGTCTTCAAGTGTTTCGCGCGGGTTGTCCCGCCGCACATAAATATTTAACATTGGCGACTCATGCAAATCGCCCTTCCACCAGTTTACATAACGCTGTTTTACTTCGTTCATGTTTGGTTTTACTTTCATTATGACTACCTCCTATACCCTGCGTTGCGCAACTATTCTATTCGATTGTTACAAAATAAACTCATATATAAAACCTGTGCCTTTTTCGTATGTCCTGCCCTTAAACGTAGTATCAACACCCCATGCTTTTGCAATAGCAAGGCGTACCAAAATACTGAAGTTCACGAAAATCAAAGAATCCCATAATAAATCCTTCAAAATATATGATGTATGCTGTGAAGGATGAAATAAAGGCATTAATAATTATGCATAGTTATCTGAGTTTTCTGCCTGTGCCACTCTCCACGCCTCCGGATAATATTGAGCCCAAAATCGTGACTGTGCTGAATTGATTGTAAGCAAATTTCTTTCCAAAATAAAATCCTTCATATTTACAATATACTCTTGCTTCGTTTTTTCAGATAACGATTCGTAGCTGATAATGCGAGCGTTTGTGGCGGCAACTTCTAGCATTATATGTTCATACACGTTGTCTATAAACTCTACGCTCACCACACTAACCGTTTCTTTTGACGACCATATGTCGGCAGATTGTGCAATTGTGATGTTGCCATTATTTTCGCAAGCATATAAATAACCGCTTCTACCTTGATACATTGTTCTAAGCTGGTCTGGAAAGAACTCGTGGCATTCTGGCACGTCGTCGTCGCCCACTCCAATAGTCACATGATTAACGTCCATATCACGCAAGTAAGAAAGTGCGTATAGTCTAACAGGGGTAAAATATGCAACTTTATCTTTTTTCGCCTTGTTTTTTGATTTCGACAAAGGGAGTATTTTTTTTAATCCCTCGATATTGCTTGCATGATAAAATATCATTTCTGCACCCCTCCTGCATACCTGATATAAAATTTACGCACGTACTTTGTACCCGTTATAAATAGCATCTTAAATTTTCTTAGTATCTCTTTACTGCAATAATAGCATATCAGTGTGCACTACTCAACCAAAAATAAAAGACGTTTGGAACTATGTGATTGTCTCAACCCCAACGTCCAAACGTCCCTTTCATAAGTACATATTACTCCACAACACATGCGTCTACCGGGCAAGCACCCGCACATGCCCCGCAATCTATGCAATCATCTGCATTTACAACATAAATGTCGCCAGCAGAAATGCAGGAAGTTGGGCATTCGCTTTCACATGCGCCACATGCAATACATGCATCTGTAATTTTATATGCCATTTGTCTCACCTCCATTAGGGATAATAACAAAAATACACACGATATGCAAGTAAGTGTTGACTTCCTGTATCTATGGGGTAAAATTGCCATAAGGAAAACAAGTTCAAGTAGAGGCACAGGCCCTACTTAAATAGGAGGCGACAATGAACAATTTCAGACTATACATCGACTGCGGCGTTAAGCTTGGACGCACAGCAAAACGCGAACCCCTTGTCCCATACGACGCTGCCGAACTGATGCGGGAAATGGAACGCGTCGCAATTCATGCCGCAATGGTAGAGAGTGCATCGGCCACAAACTATAGTTATGTGCGCGGCAATGTTGAGGTTGCAGAAGCTTGTGCTACTAACCAGCGTTTATTTCAGCTTGTTACTTGCCCGCCAACTTACAAATGGGAAGCACCGCAGGGGCTCGCCTATCTACCAAAACTGTTGGACAGCGGCGCACGCGGCGTAATAATGCGCCCCACCAATTTAAACCACGATATGGACCCATTTGACCTAGAACTAATCGTAAACATACTTACCGAGCGCGGGCTGCCACTAGTCCTATTTGGCGCGGACGAGGAATATCCAAAAATTCGCCGCGTATTGGAGGCTTTCCCGGAACTAAATGTTCTTGTTATGGACGGCAGATGGGGCTCGTTGCGTCACTTGTTCCCAATGCTAGAAAAATTCCCAAATATGCATATCGACACTTGCTGCAACCAGGCAAACGACATTATTGACATTGTGGCAAAAAACTTTGGCGCAAATAGAGTTGTGTATAGTAGCGGGTATCCGGGCCGCGTAATGAGCGGGCTAAAACCGCAAATCGAGTATTCTGCTATAAGCGAAGCAGATAAAGACCTAGTAGCCCACGGCAATGCCTGTCGTCTGTTTAAACTGGATGCGCCAAAATCCTATGACACATGCCAAATGGACGAAGTCGAAATTGCAATGACGCTGGGCAAGCCCCTCTCCGACTGGGTTGTAAACGACGTTCACGGCCATGTTGTGGATGAAGACGAAATTACAACAGCAGGTGTAATGATGTTCAATTCATGCGCAAACAGCATTGTCAAAAAAATGGATGCGCTTGGCATTGGCAAAATCGTGTTTAGTGCATGGGAAGGGCTGTTTGGCGGCGGGCCACGCCCCAACGAGACAGTGTGGTGCGCAATTCAAAACCACCCAGACAGGATTTACGGCTACGCAACCGCCAACCCCAACTATAAAGACGATATCGCTATCGCCATCAGCTATCTGGAAAAACACAAAAACTTTGTTGGCCTAAAACCATACTGCCAAATGCAGGGCCGCAAATTTAACGATCCTGTATACAAACCCTGGTACGAGTACGCCAACAAACGCCGCCTGTTTGTGCTTGTGCATTCTGGCGACCAGGAAACAGCCAATCAAATAGACGACATTGCCGCCACATACCCAGAAACCACATTCATGATGGCGCATTCCGCCATCTCATTTGAAAGTGCGCGCATAAATGTGGCCCTTGCCAAAAAGCACCCAAATGTAATGCTGGAGATAACATTTACGTCAATGACACGCGGCGCAGTGGAATACATGGTGCGTGAAATGGGATCAGAAAGGGTATTCTTCGGCACCGACCAACCAATGCGTGACCCTGGGCCGCAGCTTGCCTGGGCTGTATATGCAGAACTTTCTATGGAAGACAAACTAAATGTTTTGGGCCGCAATATGGAAAAATTGCTTGCCCGTACATTACCGCCGCTAGGAGGGAAATTGTAATGACTTGCAAACAACGTTTTGAAGCAGTTATGGACTATCAAAAACCTGATAAACTCCCCTTATACATCCCAACCGTAGCATGTACCGTAGCATCGGAAGTTTTGGGCAGGAAAGCTGTCACCGGCGCGGACAGCCTCCACTTTGCGGAAGAGCTTGCACTTTGTCAGGGCAAAGACGCATACGAGGAATTTGAGGGCCGGTTTTACCAAGACAGTGCCGACTTACACAGGGCATTGCGCGTAGACGTAGTGCGTGTAACATGGCGCGCTAATAGCAAAGCGACAAAGCCGCTGGACGATTACACTCTGCTTTTTGGTGACGAAAACGGCGAACATTACATCAAACGGTTTTATCCGGAATCACAAACTTATGGCATTGTACACGATGCCAGGAAGCCCAAAACTCCGGAAGATTTATTAGAAATTTACGAAAAAGCCTTGCGAAAGCCGGAATATGTACCAACTGCCGAAGATGCCGTAGCAAGTATCCAAAAATCTGTAAGAATTTTTGACTCCCACAAAGGGGAAAATTTGGGAGAATTGCTGCCCGGCGGCGGCTTTGGGATAGGAATGACCGACCCTATATTGCTGGAGCTTGCCCTTATCGAGCCAGACGTTCTGCGTGAAACATATATGCGGGCCGCCCGTTACGAAATAGCACGGATGAAACACTTAGTCAAATTGGGATATAGGTTTTTCAACGGCGGCATAGATATGGCATCCAACCAGGGGCCAATTTATTCGCCAAAAACATTCCGCGAAGTTATGGTAGAGCCGCTGACACTTTTTGCAGAAGCCTGCAAAAAAGAAAAGGCTATCTTTTGCTACCGCTCAGATGGCAATATATGGCCTGTTTTTGACATGATGTTTGGCGAATGCGGCGTGCAAGCCTTTGGCGAAGTAGACCGCGACGCTACAATGACAGTCGAAGCAATACGCAAACAGAATCCCAACGTTATTATCCTGGGCAACATGAGTTCCGCATTCCTACACCGCGCCACAGAAGCCCAAGTACGGGTGGAAACGCGCAAGCAACTTGAGGAATCTGGCGGTACGCATTTCATCCCTGGCCCATCCAATGCGGTTATGCCCGGCACACCTGTAAGAAACCTTTTTGCTATGGCAGAAGAGATTGAAAAGTTTTAAATTTGCAAAAAAGGCAATTGAGTGAAGCGTAGAGTCGCTGGTTCTCCACGACTCTTAGTTGTTTTACCTATGGCTACAACCTTATAGGGAAATAACATTCTTCAAACCCTTTTTCATAAAAATGAGGGTTATGACTCCAAACTTTTTTTATGGCATCATCAATATTGATGCCTTTTGACAATAAAACCTCTTCGAGAATAAGAACATCGGCCTTGTCTTTTTCGCGCATTTCCCATTGAGCCCACTCTACATTGACCAACTTTGTGTTTGTCTTCACGATGTACGCCATTTCAGCACCCCACGTATACGCAAGCGCACCATTAAAAAAACGCGGTTCTTTGTCTAACCACTCGTATGGAAAAAACACCGTACCTTGAGGCCCTATATGATGCCAATGTGCAATTCCGCATACATTTTTCATGGTGTTAAAGGCTGCATGAATGCCGTCTTTCTTAATTTGCAACATCCAATAGTCCTGATAGTAGCGCATGTCAATTTCATAGCCCATAGATACATATTTATGTTTTAGTGCATCTATGTTTTCTACAAGGTTTTCCGTAAAACAGTCCAAATCACTATGTTCACGAGTAAGTTTACCGTGCAGGATGTCTACAGCATAACCGCCCCATACGAATGTCTTAATTCCAAGTTCGGCAGAGACGATATATATGTCCGTCATAATTTGCAACTGTTTTTTGGTTTTGCCTGTCATAACAATGCTCCCGCCATAAAAGCTTTTGCAACCAATCTCACCATCCAAGCTCCTATTTTTTACCTAAACGCAAACATTAGAATGATTGAAGCTACACTAAGCCCGGTACTAATTGCAAAAATAAGCAAAACCGTACCGCGTGGGGTAAATCCGCGCTTCATCAACCGGTAGTGCAAGTGCGTAATGTCAGTAGAGTCTGCGACGTAGGCGGGTTTACGTGCCTTAATGCGACGCACCACCACCAGCACACCATCAAAAATTGGTACGCCCATTGCCAGCATTGGCACAGCCAGCGACACAACTGTCGCCTGCTTAAACGCCCCATGCAAAGATATTGCCGCAAGCACAAACCCAAGCAAATATGCACCAGAATCACCCATATAAATTTTGGCCGGTGGAAAATTAAAGCGTAAAAACCCAGCCACAGCAGCAACAAGTACCGCAGCAAGAAAGGCTGATTCTGTCTGACCCATGTGGATTGCCACTATAAAAAATGTAACGCCTGCAACCAACGCCAACATGCCAGAAAGCCCGTCTAGCCCATCCATGAAATTGAACACGGTAACAAGTCCAACAATCCAAAGCACGGTTAACCCAAATTGCAACCATATTGGCAAAGAAACATACTGCCCCGTAAAATGGTTAAAGAAGCCAACAAAACGGATATCACCAATAAACAAAATAGTTGCCGCTGCAATGTGTACCAAAATCCGCGGCCATACTGGGAACTCCCTGCCCTTAGACTTAGAATAATCATCTACCAACCCAACAGCAACAATTAGTGCCGCACCTGCCAGCAAAAATGGCATGGTAGGATCCCTATAGATTACAAAAATAACAAAGCCCACGGCAAACGCAATAAACATTGCAAGCCCGCCTGTAAGGGGCATTGGCGCGTCATGTTTTTTGCGTTCCGTGGGTTTATCTGTAAAATCATATTTATGAGCAAGTTTTAAAAACAAAGGCATTAGAAACATTATTAGCACAAAAACTGCCGCAAATGCAAATAGGTATTGCATCATTGGTATACTCTCCATTCCATCAGAATGGGGCTCTGCCCCAAACCCCGCCGCTACAGTGGGAATGAATCCCACTTCCGCTTCCTGCGGAACAGCTTTTTTTGTTGAACAGAGTCTATTATACCCGAATTT
>Ga0209755_10007236_pt1 | contig 12064 bp, 8 predicted proteins | sample TergutCo191P1_FD_187301 | JGI IMG/M metagenome (GOLD analysis project Ga0209755, IMG submission 187301) | Cornitermes sp. P1 segment gut microbial communities from Petit-Saut dam, French Guiana - Co191P1 (SPAdes) (version 2) | ecosystem: Host-associated > Arthropoda: Insects > Digestive system >...
TATTCTGCATGGTTGACGTATTTCATGAAAAACCATGCAGAATATCCCCTTTCAGACTATAAATCTAACTGTAGTATGAGAGAGCTACAATTCTACATATAACACAGTTCATTGAATACAGAATACAATAGAGTTGAGGTAATATTAATATTCATATAGGAACTAAACCTTAGTTACTTACAAGCATACAAATCTTCATTATTGTTAGCCTAAAAATAAATATTAATGTTTATTGGATGTCTTTTTAAATTCTGAGTGTTATGTCAGCAACCTGCCTCTAAAGTCACTTAATTCCCCATGCGCAACATGATTAACTTGTATTTATTACATTTTTAAGCTTGACAGTTCAGTAAAAAATGTAATTTTTAAGAAAATCCATTTACCTGTACACGGAGTTTGATGTATGCAGCCATTATATTTGCAGATTAACATATATTTATCCACTGTTATTTGTAACATTTTCTCTAGTGGATTATCAATTCTTCAAATTAATTTTTAGTTGTTCATTTTGCTTGAAGAATGTGAGAAATGTTTGATAGTAACTGCATGTGATGTTTCTCTGACGTTCTTAAATTGTCACAGCCCTGTGCCAGTTTGTTTTGACTGAGTCTGCTGCAACAACTGCTCCATTCTGAGAATAAAATAGAGGATAAATGACATTGCATGTTGTTACTATGTTAACTTTTCACAGTTTTTGCCAAAATAGAGTAAAATGTTTAAGCACTCTTCACACACCAGTTAAGAGTAAAGTATATTGACAGTTGTTATTTTGCTGGTAAATTTATTTTATCTTTCTCCACAGTTGTTGGGGTGTCTTTGGAACCCTGACAGATCTCACCAGACACATTAAAAAAAATATTTAGTTTTCTATGTTTCCTACAGTGCACTGTTGAGCAGAACCAAGGCAACCATCATATGGATTGCATGGTTGGCCTCAGCTACACTTGAAAGACCTAGATATGCTTATGCAAGACATTCAGGGATAAATGAAAATCATCATTAACATAGCAGTTTGAATATTCTTGAGAATTTCAAGCTACATATTATATTCAGGCCAGGTGTCTTTTTATTGATATTATGTCACATTTTCCTTACTGGAAATGAAGTAGACATAGCAAAATAGAAACAGTAGAATTTTCTTGGGCTTCTTAGTGGTGTAAAAGAATGTTGGGTATATAAAACATGTCCCTGACCATATGATGTTGATTTCTTTCCAGGAAAGATGTCCAAAAGATGATAGAACGGAGTAAGAAAGTCGACAAATACAAATTTAAGTATAATTCAGGGCTGGATTACTACCCATTTCAGAAATAGTTTTTCAAATTTGTATCAGAGTAATAAAAGCTGTAGAAACATGTGATACTGGGTTGCAGTTTACTTTTGATCTGTGTTAACTGCAGAAAATATATAAGCCAAACTGCCACTAAAGAGTGCATATTTGATCATCATGTCACAGCTTTATTAGACCCCTTCTGGTAGTAAGGTAAATAAGAAGTTACAGCTGTGATCAGGGGCAGTATGTACTTTCCATGGAGCACACCGACACTTTATAAAACAATGTTCAGAAACGGACTATATGCAAATTCTGTAACGCAGCTGCTGAATTTAAATAAGAACATCAGGGGGTAACTAAAGTGAATGTAAGTAGATAAGGAGAAACACCAGGTACAGTATTCCCTGGTCAAGCACAGTCTTGGTATTTGTAGTTAACAGGAAGGACACTGTCAGTGTTTTGAGCAGCCATAGCCCTTCATATGGCCTTGGCTAATTTTAACCTGAAGCAGTATGATGCTCATAGCAGTGCATCTCGATCTGCCATTATCTAACAACCATAATGATTATCACCCACAACATATCAGTGATTTAAAGCAAAAATGCTGTTTGTCTGTTCTACACAGTTTTCAGTAGAGTCAAATTAAAGCTGTATTAACATCCTGTTCTAGTAAGACACAATATTTCAACATATTCTTTTTCCATCACAAGGGTTAATCTTTTACTTAGAGTAACTGTAAGTGGATACACAACATTCAAACTTTCAACTATTGTACAAGTATATTACTAAACAAAGAACAAAAAAGAGAAGAGACACAACTTTTATTCCAGAATATGTAATGTATCTCACACAGTTCTCTACAAGAAAGAGGGGTAAATACAATGTACAAAAACCAGTGTTACAATCCAATATAAAACAATAACAGGAACAAAACACTACAAGACAGCATAACTGTCCCATCATGTGCCTGTCAACTCCACAGAAGCAAACAGAATACATAAATCATTTCATAATCTGCTGCATAAACCTAAGTTTTGGTAGCTGAGTAAATAAAGCTCAAATTCTAGTGCAGTAATCTGTGAGGTGGGTAAAAGAAATGCATATGAATATCTAGCTGTTAGCACAACATACACAGCAGAACAACAAAAAACGGTGCTGAGGATTGTAAATATGCTGTTCATATTCCAAACGAACAAACACTCAAATGACGAGATGGAAAAAAACGAAGGAGCATGTAGGTCACACAAAAAATATGGGACTGTTATAGACTGATACCACTCATCATCCCAGAGCATGTAAATGTTAACATCAAGCACTACCAACAAACCAATAATAATTGTTAAGAACTGCTTTCAAAATGAAGTCACCTTAGAAAGTTAGTCAGCCTGTATTAACCAAATGATGAGACTGCATGTTTTGGCCACATTAATATAACACTTGGACCTTGTATCTTGAATTGTAAGTGCAGTGCATTTCCTGTTCCTGTGAAGCTGTGGGAACTGCTGAAGGCTGATATCACCACCTGCAACAGACAGAATTCAGATTGAGATCAGAGTAAGGAGCTGTACATTCAAAGTGCAAAACCCCATTCACTTACCTGGTATAGCCAAATTCCTTGATGTGTAGCCCAGCTTTTGTGTTGGCTAAAATCTTATCACACCCCCAAAAGTTCCAGTTACCAATCACTGCCAAAGGCCAGTAAGCATCATGCTTGGAACAAGGCCACCATGTATTTACTATTTAACAATTTTCAGGATAATTTCTGAACACCCTACACTCCATTCGTCCTGTATATCATAGCATTGAGAGGGACCTTATCTTCTACCTGTGTCAAGTACCTGTGAGTAAAAACCTATAAGTGTTGGCCATAGCCCTGGTGTACTGAAATATACTGGTGCAGTCAAAGCAGTTTCCTCACCCAGTAAAGCTGATGATACATACTCCATGGTACTTGTCTACATATCCCTCCTCGGGCCTGACAAGATACCAGCTAACCTTATGCTTTGACTGTTGGCTGAGCTATCCCTGTGGCAGGTTTTAGCTGACCCGTATGCTGTGCATTACATTGTTGAATTCATCAGTACCTTGCTTTAGATCATCCTTTGATGATGGCCATATCGACAACAGGTAAAACAATGTTTAAGTAGGTCACTTAAAGCTTCACAAGACTGTCAAGGCATCTGACCTGCTTGGTAGGGATCCATTTTTAACAGGAGAGGCAATGAATGCAAGCAACCAATTGCAGTGGAAGAGCAATAAGTATTACACATTCTGAGTATGTCTCTGTAGCCTTAGGTATCCAGCATGCAATGTGCATGTGCCATATTATTGTCATCTGTGGCCTGTCTGGCTGTACCACAGTTCTCCACATTATCTCTTAAATGACATGATATTCAAAAGAGAGGTATTTTGGTCTTCATGTAAATCACTCATTATTCTTGTCAGATTTTAATGAAACTTCAATTTTCTCAACAGATTTTCGAAAAATACTCAAATATTGAACTTCATGTCAAAGCTAATGGCCGCTTTTCGCAATTTTGCAAATGCACCTAAAAACCAAATATGAGGACACTGGAAGATAAGGGTGAGAGGTGGAAAACAACTTTTAATAACACAAAGCTGTAGTGTGTATATATCAATATATACATACAGTCATGAACACAACAATATGAGTTAGTAGAAATATATTATAACTACACGTTTCGGCCCTGTATGTAGGCCATTCCACAATAAAAAACGCAGGTTAATTTATTAATATTAGTGCATGATAACTCAGCTAACAAGATTATTACATACTGATATGTACTACTACTACTACTACTGATAATAATAAAAACAGCACCACCACCACCAGTCACACTTTACATATCTGTTCCTTGTTCTTTGCATTCTCATTCCAGAGTCTTACATTCACTGAGCTACACCTCTCCCTCTCCTACTCCTGTTAATGTCTGGCTGATCGCTGTTCTAGTCCGGCAGGTGTTCTCTCACCATAGGAGTTGGCATTTTCATGGGCACTGTCCGAAATTGATTTTATGACTTGGAAAAGCTCAGGGACATTTGGCATCCTTAATAAAATTTCGCAGGACACCAGGACAGAGCTCTTTAAAACCAATTGAGCCAGGACTGTCCCACCAAGGTGAAGAGGATCCCTATTCGTGTGCCAGTTTGAAGAGCTGCAGAGTCATTTCTGGCTTGAACTTGGAGCCATCTTAAAGGATGGCAGCTGGACAGGCCCATGCGACTTCATCTTCTTCCCATGGTGACCAGTGGGATGCCCTACAGAGTTTTAGAGATGTTGTACAGGAAATAAAGTGGAGACCGGTATGCTTTTATCCCCCATCACTGCAGTTTGATGCACAGATTTTGTATCTGTGCCTTGAATGACAGCCTTTGGGAATAGATTTATCGGTGCCTGGTAATGACAAGTTTGAGTTGGGTCATGCTGGAGTTTCCTCAGTCTTTAGCCCTGCTCAAGAACTTGCTCAGGGTGTAACTTCTTTTGACATTAGCATCTACTGCCTACCCATACAGTAAGTGTTGTGCTCATGACAACAGCTTGCCTTGAAAATAAAATATTCTTCTTTTGGGATATAAATATTAATGTTTGATGATGCATTCTCTCTGAACCTGACATATATAGTGTTCCAATTACAGTGTGTTGCTGCCTGAATAAACACCACGAACTGCAACATTGAGAATTTTAATTCATAAACAGATGTGCTGAACACCAACCATACCCTCATATACATACCTGATAGAGGTTAATTTTGCAGCCATGTTAAATATTGCGAGTATTTAATATGGCTGCAAAGTGCGTTATGGAGTTCCAATTGTAGACAGTCCAGTGAAATGTTAACTTACCCTCCATCACTCTCGTAAATTATAACACAGGCAACGTTGGCCAGGATGTGCCTCACATGATCCACCCCAGTTGGCTCCTGGGCACAACTTTATACCCTCAGAACCTGGTGGTTCATGGATATCCAGGATGTATGTCAGGTGAGAGTGGGTCACCTAGGTTATGGGTAGAGCATACCCACTGAATGAGGTACCTCACTGATGAACCCGGGAGATCTAGTATACCCCTGCTTCAACACATATGGTGAAGTATATGGGCCAGTTCATGACCTCAATTATCCTTATGGCTGGCTCCCTTTCAGGATGCAGCTACCAGTTATGGACATCTTAAAACTACTTGCAGGTTTTGGGCCTCATTCTGAATATTAAAAAAAAAAACAGTTCTGGAGCCTTCATCTTCCTTGGTATACGTTTCCGACACCATCATCACCCAGCCAACAGCGGGATAACACGGCCCTCAGGTGGATTGTTGGCCATGTTATCTGGATAGGATGGGAAATGCACTGATCCATATTCTTTGCCAATTGTCTCTGAGAATGGGATACATACTGGATCCCTTGGGTTCACCAGTGAGCTGTTCTGCAATTACTGTTATATGGTCATCACCAGTACTGGTATAATTTCTGGTTTTGTAACAATTACACTTACAAACACAAATTAAAGTGTCATTTTATTTCAGAATTTACCATGCCCCCTCTTGTTAAGCAAAACATTAACATTTACATACATGCAATCACAAAACAAAGTACAAAATTATTATATTCTTTATGACCGACACACTCATTTAATGCAATACATATTTCATGAACTGACATTATTCATGGAACCACAGTCCAAATACATGACTTTTATCACTGCTCACACCTAAGGTTTCGTATGAAACAAGTTTATAAGAAATACGTAGCAAAACTACTTGCTACATTAACAGTAATTTCATTTTAAAATGAAATAGCACCTCGTTTCTGCATGATGCATTCCAAATTATTAAAAATGAATTATGAACCATTACAAAAGTAAATGAATATCACACAAATGTGTATATTCTGGTAAAAAAAATGAGATTTTATGAAAAATATCTTGGATATGAACCTCTAACTGCAACAGATGCATTTCTTTGCTATACACTGGCAGGCATGTATTTAGTTTTGTATTCAGTCAGTGCAACAAAATCCAAGATGCTATGAAAGTCTGATAGTGGCAAGCATATTTATTCCTGTCCATTGCAAGAAGCTGTTTATTTCCCTGTCAAAATAGTACTGTTACAAATCTACACGCACTAACACCTTGAAAGACTCACCTCTGTAACAGAAGTAACATTCATGGCTGAGCATGTACGTATGTAATCACAACGTACATACAGTAGTTTACGGACTGGAATCCACTGCTGGGTAAAATGGAAGCTGTATTTAATGAGGGCTGCTAAAATACAAACCAATGTGACTAACAATTACCATGGCAAGCAAGCACAGTAAACCCATTTCCTGTGCCTCTCTCCCTAACTCCACCTGAACTCAACTACAATAAGGGAGGCAATAATTTTGTTACTCTACAAGCAGCAGTACCCCAGATTGTCAGTATGTCTGTAAGAAAAGCAACATTTACAATGAAACATATAAGTATTACAACATACCTATGCTGCTTTGTGTGATGTGCACTTTATGTTGTAAGAAAGGGCAACATTATTCTCTCAGGGTTGTTAATATCCAATTATGACTGCAACTTATACAATGGTTGTGAAGGTGGACACAAAATTATCCAGGAAGCTTCAACAGTTACATACGGCATAATCACAGATGTCATAACAAACACAAACTTGAGCATTATCACAGAAAATGATGATAGTGACACATAGGAACAAGATTCTACAGACATACATCAGTAACATGAAGCAAGAAGCTACACCATGTCACTTCAGTAACCTCATCTGTAAAACAAGTCACCAGTAGATAGATAAACTTCCCCATTAGACACTGTTTCACAGAACTTATTTCATAACTTTACTCTCAAAACCTAGCATGCCTACTGGAGTTCTTGCACATCTGTAAATTTGTAGAGTTTAAAACAAACACTTCCGTGGCTGTCTGTACAGATTATTTTGATACACCAGTTTTCTGGAATGGTAGCCTTCAAAGACCTTTACGAACATGCTTGTGAAAGCACTCCATTATCACCTAATGCATCTTTCTGAAGTGCATGCCATATTGGCTCTTGCTTTTTCTCTAGTAATAAAGATGTTCAAGATTTGTTCATTAGTCAAATATTGTTGTAAAAAGAATCAAACACCAGTAAGTCAATTTCTAAATTTTGCTGTTGTCACTTCTCACAATTTCTTGCTTTTATAGGTTTCCACATTAAAAACCCTACAAATTACATTCTACTTCATATTTATGTGTAAGGTTTAATTTACATCTGTGAAGTGCAGCTGGAAACTGCATGATGTGAGACTACAGACAATGCTATCTAATTTAACAAAGTTCATTTCACTGTAAATCTGATGTGTGGATGACCGTGCATCATAATTCAGTGTGGATAAGAAAAACCAACTAGATGTCATTTTTTGTATTCTTTATTTCTCTTCTAATATTTGCTCAACATGTTTTGGGCAACCATGAGCCCATGCTGACTGCGTGATGTTATAGCCTCATGTTGGTATGTGCCATGGCTGCAGGAAGGTTGTCAAGACCGGTTGGCAGGTAGTGTCCCCATGGATGCTCCTGATGATGGGCACATGGTTGCCCAAAACATGTTGAGCAACTATTAGAAGAGAAATAAAGAATACAAAAAGTGACATCTAGTTGGTTTTTTCTTATCCACACTTCATTTCACTGTGTTTACAGACTCCAATAACCAACCTCCTAACATGTAGTGTCATGCACCCTTGTAATCATTAGCCCACAAAAGTGGCCATTTCCTTGCAGTCAGCACTTCGTCCACCTGCTACAAGAGGTGGAGTGAAGATGTGGCATGACAAACAGAAAAGTATGCTCTTCTTTCTGAGGTGATTCTCGTATGAATAGTTACTATGAGCATGGAGCTGAACTGTGCAGAAAAGGCAGCCAACTGACATTCCCCTTTCATTTCCCAATGCCACATCCCCAGAGGGTTCAAACCAGTAGCAGAAACGTTCAGAACTAGACACAACTAGATGACCCATGGGGGTAGATCAGAATACTAATAACAGTAGTACGAATACAAAGGTGGTAGCAACTACTAACATTGTACAAGGCTCACATCCCAATTCCAGACTGGCAAAGAGACAGCATGGAAATCCAGGACAGCTGTGCCCAGTGTAAAAATTATACCAGTTGGTTGATGGTCCTCGGTGCAAGAGCTGGCAATCAATGACAACACAGCATAATGCAACACTTATTAAAATCCACACTCAGTTACAGGTTTCAGCTCATGGTGCAAACATGTACTTGAGCAAGGATATAATGCTGTGCTACCATATGCAGTATATTAAAACTACCTGAAATAAGTCATGCACTACCTCAGCAGCTCCTGTCTATCTACACAAGTTCAGCTGGAAAATGAATGCTCTGTACTTACATTATCATAGTAATTAAAATATATTGCTCTGAATAAATAAATAATAGTATTTCAAGGCATTAGTACGTGTAGATTTGTAAAATGTCATGTCTCAAAATATTCAAACATGGGGCTCCTATTCTGTATTAGTGCACAAAAAGCACTTTATTCTGTGGCATCATCTTTTGAGACTGAGAACGGATCAGCCACTTCTTCTGCTCCACAGTCTACAATAATCACATCCTTAACTGGCCGATCACGGCCGTCCGTCTTGGTGTTCTCAATTTTTCTGACCACATCCTGAAATAAAAAAGTTATGAACAGCCATGTTGAATATGCCGAAAGTTACCAATAATGAATTCCATATTTTTTATAATACCAACATGAAACAGTCTGGTACCAACCATTCCTTTCAAAACCTTCCCAAAAACAACATGTCTTCCATCTAGCCATGGGGTCTGTTTAGTTGTTAAAAAAAACTGTGATCCATTTGTATCTTTACCAGCATTAGCCATGGAAAGCCAACCTGCCCCATAGTGTTTCAGCTTAAAATTTTCATCTGCAAAACGGTCGCCATAAATGCTTCTACCTGCAAAGGAAATACTCACAAATAAACAGCAATGTACATATGACATAGTGCTAGGAGCACAGCCAGCACTATCTCATTCAAGTGAGGGACTGAATGCAATCATTACTAAAATATCTAATTAAGACACTATCAGTGGCCACTTTAATGCAGAACAGCAACAAAATTTCTCTTCCAACACCAAACTCTTTACACCTCTTCATTCTCCAAACACTTCAAAATGCTGTTATTTCAAACAAGGCATTATTTATATTTTAAAAAACCAACTCTTTGCACTAAAATACACTTTAAAAACATTCACTCATTAAAATAATTAACACTCCTACATGTTTCGGTCCTATTAGACCATCCTCAGGGAGTTGTCGCGCCTAGTAGTTAAGTTACTTCTGTAGTTCGTTGGTTATGTAGCAGCATGCATTTAGAAACAGGTTATGTGCCCCTTTAGTTGTTGACGTATCTGTTGCAAGGACTCTGTCCTCGCAACAGATACGTCAACAACCAAAGGGGCACATAACCTGTTTCTAAATGCATGCTGCTACATAACCAACGAAGTACAGAAGTAACACAACTACTAGGCACGACAACTCCCTGAGGATGGTCTAATAGGACCGAAACATGTAGGAGTGTTAATTATTTTAATGAGTGAAAGTTTCTAAAGTGTATTTTAGTGCAAAGAGTTGGTTTTTTAAAATATAAATCAGGAATCTTGCATGGTCACAAAATGAAAAAAGGCATTATTTATAAATGTACATGGAAATTCCTTCCTTCATACCACATCCCAAGAACTCCATAGACACCATATATCACAGTTACCAACAGCACTACAGTCATATGTCAAATTTACAGATGCCAACATATATAAAAACAAGGGAAAAAATCAATCCATTAAGGTCAGGCACTCGGGTTTACTATTAGTAACAGAGGCTTGCATCACCATTGCCAACATATACACACAAAACACAAACAGCACATTTAACTTTGGGCATTTATAAACATAATATATGATTTTGGTTTGTGTATATTTGCAGCCATGATGTGAATTCCTTTTACTTTCAATGTTAGCATAGCACAACCACTATGCATTCCACTTCAAGTAATGCCAACAGCAGGGAACAAGTGAATGCATTTACATCATGAGTATTAGTAAGTCCATGCAAACACTGCTTCTGGTACACATACAGCACTCTTTTGAGGTGTTGGTACATGAAGAATTAGTGACACTTCAGCAGTAGTAAGGCAATGCTTCCCGACATTATACAGTAGCTCGTAGCGTTAATGATTTGGGCAGTTTCCACTGACATGGTTTCACCTCTCTTACCTCTCTTCTGTACCTTCACCTCTAGTAGTATCCTACCATATTAGTAATACAACAATATATCTAAGAACTGGCTATATACCAATTTCAGATAAATTTGCTTCAGTTATTTACAAATGGAATAGTGGGCCACACTATATGATTAGCTGCACACCGAAAATCAAATCAAATCAAATCAAATCAAATCAATGTCTCTCCATAGGATCATTACACAAATCCACCTGTTCAGTTCTACAGCCAGCACACTTCAATCGAACATCTGGACAAAGTTCTGGTAGTGGCATTTCCACCATATAAGATATAACAACATCCATAGCCTTATATGTAAGACTACGACTACAATGACACACACGATGATAGACGTTCGCATAAGCAATTCTTTGCATTAAACACCCTGAAAGCTCCGTCAAACGTAAATGTAAAAATAAGAATAACCCATCCCATGCCACACAACATGTTGTGCATCACCCCTGCAAATGTTTAAGCACTCCATGGAATATTTTAAACCAAACAAAATCTAATGTCTTAATCCCACTATAAGAAAACAAAATCCTTGGGTCATGCATATTCTTAATGTGTCTAAAACGTTTCTAAAACAGGAACAGCAACTACTGAAAATCAGCATCCACCTCTCCTAGTCTGTCACAATTCCGAGGAAATTCATTAGTCTCTTTTACCACGTTTTCTACCATCAAGTGTACTCACCGCCAGTGCCATCTCCTTTAGTGAAGTCGCCACCTTGTATCATGAAGTCTTTTATGACTCTATGAAACTTGCTACCCTTATAGCCTTCTCCTTCTGGTTTTTTCGCTAGTTCAACAAAATTTTTAACAGTTTTCGGTACTGTTTTACCAAATAGTCCTATTTCTATTCTCTGCTTCTCTTCGTCCCCAATAACAACATCGAACCAAACCTTAAAAATAAAAAATTATAATTATCAAGGATACAACTATATACAAGGGTTAACTTTTTAATGGTATTATAGGTGTCCTCAAATACCAACTGTACAGCCGTAGTAAAGTCAGACTTACCTTATCTGTAACTTTTGGACCTTTCTTGCTAGTTTCAGTTGCACTAGCAAACGCAGTATATAAACAGAAAACCAAAAGAACTAAATAATGCACTCTCATGTTGTAAAAATATCGACTGTACACTTTAGACAAAACCTACAGTCCTCCTTAAATCCTCAAGACAAACTGCCACGCAATTTCATCTATAGATGTTAATCTAGGGTAGGCAGAGTACAACTTCATCTATCTAACCATGCCGCAATAGACCCCTAGACCTACAGACCAGTCATATGCCGCCACGCATCTACAACGGCATGAATCAGTGACACGACATCTAGCATAGATTAAAGACATCCAGCATCAAAATAGGCATTAATCTGTGCGCACCTTTACGGTCGAAAGCACGGATAAGAGCTATGAGCAAAGACTTGTTTTAATGTTGTAAACTGGATAAATTTGAATAACAAATTTTAAGCCCTGTCATCATTTAC
>Ga0209755_10007237_pt1 | contig 12064 bp, 12 predicted proteins | sample TergutCo191P1_FD_187301 | JGI IMG/M metagenome (GOLD analysis project Ga0209755, IMG submission 187301) | Cornitermes sp. P1 segment gut microbial communities from Petit-Saut dam, French Guiana - Co191P1 (SPAdes) (version 2) | ecosystem: Host-associated > Arthropoda: Insects > Digestive system...
CATACATTTTTGTGTGACTTTGAATGACATGGATAATTCTCCAAACCCTCAAGCAATGTGGCTTCTCACACTTGTTGACAATGAATGGACAAAACTTTGCACTGCCATCAGCACTACAGATTAACATGACTGTCACTCTTACTTTATGTCTTTCCTTCCCCTTGAACCTCTCTCCCTTAAAAATGTGCCATTTCATCCAGACTGAAAATGTCCTTGAGGAAATATTGGGTAATGACTGGATTCACATATTCTTGCCACTTCTCTGTTGAATCAACATCTGCTGAAATGCCTTCTCTGTCACTGATTGTCATGTAATGTTCTACTTCCTTTTGAACTGCTACAGTTATCCACTGGAGCATTTGAAATCAACATCCCGGCTGTAGGGCTCTTTCATTGGTCTTCATTTTGCACTATTTTGCTGTCCACTGAAATACGAGGTGCAGCCCAAAATTTCCAAGAATTTGAATATACCATGCAAACCATAGCGCTACGAACTTGCACCGCTAGGTGCCTCTGGCTGTATCTTTACATCGTTTTCATGTGTGTCTGCTAATATAAAAATGGCGGATGTTTAGGATAAAAGAATTTGTATTAAATTTTGCTTCAAGTTCAACAAAACTGAAGCTGAAACGCACAAAATGCTAAAGGAGGCCTTAGGTGAGCAAGCTTTAAGCCAAGCAAGTACATTTGAGTGGTTTAAGAGTTTCAAAGATGGCCAGGAATCTGTGGAAGATCATAAACATTCTGGTTGACCGTCCACATGCACAACTCCAGAAATGATTGCGAAAGTGCGTGAAGTTATCCTAGAAGATAGAAGACAGACTATCCATGATGTCTGTAATCACGTTGGACTGTCATGTCAACGCAGTCAAGCAGATGAACTGAACATGAGACGAATTGCAGCAGTTTGTTCCTCGTCTCTTGAACAATGACCAGCAAGACCATCAGGTTCAAGTGTGCACCAAGCTGCAAAAAGCAGTTAGACATGATCCTAACTTCCTGTCCAGGGTCATAACTGATGATGAATCATGGCTGTAAAATTATGACCTGGAAACAAAGCAGCAGTCTTCACAACGGAAGATGCCATCCTCTCTGCGACCGAAAAAAGTAAGCCAAGTTCACAGCAACATCAAGTCAATGCTGATAATTCTTTTTGACATTCAAGGAATTGCGCATAAGGAGTTTGTTCCACCTGGTCAGACTGTCAACAGGAATTTTTACTGCGAGGTTTTGGAACAACTGAGGGAAAATGTGGGGCGCAAACAGCCTGAGATGTGGAAGAACGGAGACTGGTTGTTGCACCACGACAATACAGCTGCACACACCTCGCTCGTTGTGAGGCAATTCCTGACCAAATAAAACACGACCACCATTCCCCACCCTGCCTACTCGCCTGACATGGTCCCCTGCGATTTCTATGTGTTCCCTAAATGAAAGTCCAGTTGAAAGGGCGGAGTTTTGTGTCCATTGAAGAAATCCAAGCAGAATCGCAACAGGTACTAAACATGCTAATGCCAGCAGACTTCAATGAGTGCTTCTAAAAATGGCAAAATCACTGGGATTGTTGTATACAAGCCCAAGGTGACTACTTCAAAGGTGACAGTGGAAATTAGGACTAAAGTAAGTATTCATGTTATTACAAGCAAATTCTCAGAAATTATGGGTAGTCCCCTGTACTGTTCTTTCAGACATGGCAAATCCATTCAAACAGCCCATTTTCCATACCACAATGCTCTGTTCTACAAATCCTCATATGTTTTAAAACATCACCCCACATGTAAGGCCTGCTGTTGAACACAATTCCAACTTTTTGTAATATGTTGAAAGAGGAGAGAAGGGAATTCTATATGCCTAGGCTATTTTAATTTTTACTTCTTTCATTTTTCAATATACTTCCCAACAAATGCACTTTGTGGTATAATATACCAGTACCTAACACATATAAAAACTCCTACATGTTTGGGCACCCAAGGGCCATCTTCAGGGATTTACTATGACACAGGTGTATGAGCCAATCTGCTAATTTATCTTTTGTTCATGGTTATAAGCTAAATTAAAACATTAGTTGTTCAAACATATAAAAAACAAAACTGATATTGCTAATACTTTATAGTTATGATAATACATTAATTATAAGCTGCCTCAGTAGTTATCCACTCTTGGTATCAGTGTTCTGATATTACATATTAATGCATAGTCACTTCATTTGTTGTTTCAGAGTTGTTTATGTAGTTAGTGTATAAAAACATGCGCTTTTACTTCATATGATCGATCAAATCTCATCCTGATATACCGTGAGACATATAACCAGGTGGTACAGTGAGTACACTACACTGCCCACTAATACTCACACTGCACAGCTGAGATTATTTCAAGGGATGTACAGAGTATGTACTATCAAGATTTCTGTTTAAGCAGCATGAGTTTATGCTAAGTTCGTTTTAAATAATCCAAATTTTAGTCATTGTTGGGCTGGAAACCCACACTGAATTCAGAATTAACCATATTTAAAATGAACCAGTTTAAATTACATTGAAAACATTACACTTCCAGTTGGGTAAAGGCGTTTGTTTTGAATGAACCAGTGTTCTGAATTAAGTGATATTGAATTAACAAGGTTTTACTGTAATGAGGGACCATTCAACACTAACTAGTAATTCAACTGATTGAACTTACCCTAGTTAGCGCATAGAATGTTTTAATGATCCTACAGTTTAAATAGTTAATGTGTGAAATTAGTCAAATGATGTTTAGTGTTAAACGTGAAATCTTTTATTTCATAAAATACCTAGTCACTTCATAAATTCATGGGAAGTTCATAATGAGACACTACTTAATGCTAATTAGTTACTTCACTTCTGATGCTAAATACAAATTTGTACTTGTTTATGAGGACCATCCTACAAAATTTGTGGTACTGAGATCCAGCTAAACAAAAACAGCTGAAGCTGCATCTCACCTTCTGATAAGGTGTGGAGTGGATTCATCTGGCTCAGAATCACAGAACATGATAATGAACCTTAATGTTGCATAAAGGCAGAAATTTGACAAGCCAACCAACTATCAGTATCCAGTGAAAGACTCTACCCCCATGGATTTAGTTAATATATAGCCATTCTAAGGCTCTACCATGGCCCTGGTGATGTGTCACCCAACTCCCATCATGGAGGCCCAGATTCAATCCAAGGCTGGTCCATGTGGCATTTGTGATGGACAAAGTGGCATTGGGACAGGATTTTTACCAAGTACTCTAGCTTTCCCATCAGTTTCATTCCACAAATCTTAACACTGAGATCATCATTAAATTACACACTTAAAATAAAAAGCAACAATTCCATTTCATACTTCAGAAAGATACCTTGCACTGTTGAATCAGACAGATATTACTGGTGCTGTCTTCGGCACTCTCGTGCTGACTTCTTCCTCCAGAAGACAGGTAGACAGAATTACTCTCACATGATGACAGTGAAACCTGAGAAACTCCACCATCTCCAGAATTCTGATACAAAGCACGCCTTGCATTGTCATATACTTCACGGCATGTACGTCGGATATCAAATACATATTTCTTACCCATTGACGTATCTTCATTGAAGATGGACACAATTGTACCCTGCAGTGCAAGTAAGAAACTACTAAATTAACTGCATTTAAATGACATATAAGTGAATATAACATCCTACCAACCACAGCATTGCAAGCAAACAATGGACTTCAAATACCCAAAGTTTTATATTCATATATACTTCTGCTATTCATTGTATTTGGTTTCGCATATACATGGCTTTTAAACTTGCGTATATATGGAACAAACCAGTGGCACAAAAAGTGGACGAGCACAGTAAGCCTCACTGTCATCAGTACTGTGGTCATCAACCTGGACTTCAACTCACCGTCATCTAACATATTAACAGAAAGTAATGAAACTTATAGTTTGGTTATTACTGGAATGTTACCAAAACATATGTTATTTCAAACATATCAGTAAGTCCACACATTTGCTGTGTTTAGTGAAGAAATAAGCAATTAAGACTGATAAGCAACAATGAGAAAACGAGTATGTTTCATGTTTATTACTTTTAGAGCATTTAAATTCTTATTAACAACATGGAATACATTATTCATGTATTTACCTGAATATAAGGCAAGCCCTGTATAATCTGCATTTCTCAGGAATGTACCTACCAATAACACATTTAATTCTGTTCACAATTACAAGGTGATCCTCCATATTCCAGATGATGAAGCAAAAAAATTCGTGACTTATACTCAAGTAAATACTGCACTATAGTTCATTTCCTTAACTACTAATTTTCTGTAAATCCTTGGCCTTTCCAGTTGCAGTTTTGCTGATGACTGCTGTTTTCAGGAAATGGGGAGGGGTTTCGGTAGTTAAAAACACAATTCATAGCTACAAGGACTTATAAGCAGACCACAAAAAGTGTTTACCTCCTGTTAAGGTACTAGTGCTATAGATCTATTGTTACAGTTTACTATTACTTTATTCTTATAAAGAATTTCATACAATTCCATGTTAAACTTGTCAGATATCACCCGAGTTCCATACAGTCACCATGCTTGTTGCTATTTATTACAAGAAACATTTTATATACAATGTGTATGATGTGTTCTACCTCTATATCCAATTTCACATACCTGCCTCTGATAGATCATTGTTTTAACAAAATAAGTTAAAGAAAATTTTCACAAGTCAAATATACTGTTTCCTACACTTCAAAAAATTGCATGGACAAAAGTGGCATTTTTTTCACTATCTATTATTACAAAGCGCTTCATGACCATACATTACGAGATGGTAGTTCCACTTACACCTCTGGTCTATACATGCACCATGTCATTATTTACTGTAAGCAACTGGCCCTCTCATCAGTCTACTTTCTTTCCTTTAGCAAGGAAAGGTGTATACAAAACAATCAGATTATTCAACAAAACTCTCTTGGACTACCAGCCACATTAGGTGGTTTACTCGCTGTTCAATCACCTGACGTGGCTGGTAGCCGAAGAGTTTTATTGCATTTTAACACCATGAAAGCTCCAGATTATAAATCTGATTATTTGTAGGATTTTCATCCTCTTCACTGGTGAGGTCATGCCAAAGATTCTATCCAAGCCTGAGGCCATGTCTCAACTCATGAGATTTCCCTGCTCGGGGGCTGTTAACCTCCAGCCAACCTTCATCCAACCCCAATGCTGGAGGATACCCTCTTTGTCAAATACCTGTGACTGCTTTTGCATGTACTTGAAGCCCACCTCTATCAGATAACATGGGACATGGTGTCAAAGGGTTCCCTGACTACAAGCCAAGTTTTTGTAGGAGTACATATCCGAGCAAATGGCAGAAACTCTTACCTCCCTTTTCAAATTCCTGTATCAGAACACTACAAATACTTTCCGTGACATTTGTTTTATTAAAATTTGTTGACAAGACTATCCCCTGCTCTTGAAACACATTAGTCTAAAATTAATTTTGCTGTTAAGCCCTTTAGAGCAATATTTAGTTTCACTGCATCAAACACTCTTCACACACTACATATTTGTATGTTAAACATGGCATGTACAAGATAAATTTGCCCCTGGGCTTAATCAATGACCAAGCCATGAAGGCAATGGAGAGTGGACATACAAGTCCACGTATTCTTAATCTCAGCACTTGATGGAGGTGAATGGTCACCTTCATGCCCTGGCAAGTTCAGCCATGCAGAAATAGCCCCCAGTACCCATTGGATAAGAGGATGGGTGGTCCCACAACCACTCTATGCATTGTGAAGAACGAAATGTTTTCTTGCACATGTGGGAAATGAAATCCAATTCCTTGGTTGTCAAGCCCACAGCCTAGTTCCTGCTGTAGGTGAAAACAAAATTCAGACATACAAAATGGAGATCCAGAACAAACCTTATACCACTGGCTTTCCTGTAGCACAGACTATTAGTCTAACACATCTATTATTATTTTACTTTTGGGAAGAACTCTATACTGATTCTGTATCAACTGTGTTTGTTGCATATAACACCACAGTTCTACACCACTGCCATGTTTTTTTATTTTTTATTTACAGACTACTTCATACACAATGTGCAGGCATCTATACGATATACTTCAACACCAAATTTCACATCACTAGCTCCAATGAAGCATCACTTATCATCATTAGAATACAGAAATTTTTCAACCAATGGCTATGTTATTTTACAGTCTACAAAAACATTACCTCGTAAAAAGTTGCAGTGTTTGCAGATCCATTAAAATACATCATTTCTGGACCCTAAAGTAAATGGCACATGCTGCTCCTGTCTGTTTTAAGTTTGTATGCCTGCCAGGTTGTTATCATGTGTGTAGGACAATGAAACTCACAGTGCTGGGGTTACTCCAATGGCAAAACATTCCCACTAACAGTCAAATGCTTGTAAAATTGTAATGGGGAAAATAAAACACACACACATATAGCATGGTGACCTTGTAAGCCAATATATTTTACTTTTAAGGAAGAAAATAGGCCAAAAAAGTAACACATGAATAGTTGAACCATGCATATGCTTCATTACAATATCTCATGGCCACAGAAGAATAGGAGGTATAAATCTGAAACACTTTCAAACCTGAGACCACAAATAAATTTACCTTGAGATCTCTTATGAATTGTGCAGTCACAGCACTCCGCACTGTCTCACAGCTGTAAAATGCATGTTTTTCAGTAATTGCTCTATAGACACCACTGGCTGTCTGTGAGGATTCCAACTTGATCTGCAGGGATGCCTCATGACCATCTATGTCAGCATAGGTCAAATGAAACAACCGACGCTGTGACACTGCAGTCTGGATTGCTGTGTATGGAATGCTGAAAATATACCTCATTGTAAGTACATGTCAAGTGTTGAGGTTTCACTGTGGTACAGCTGCGGCTTCTATTCTTCTGGGATACGATGCTGCCCATGTTTGAAGGTAATGTAGCATCGTTTTAATGACCCTTGAAAATGAGGACAATACACTACTTTAGAACACTTGGTTTTGATTACCTACTAACATAGAATCATATCCCAGAAAACTGGAATCATCAAGTGTAATGTCATCAGAGTCAAAATGTGGATTCAAAATCAGAAAACATGTTTTACAAATGTGATCCTGTTTCACATATCTCACTTGTCTTAACAATCATTAACTGCAAATACAAACCCACTGCAAATGGTAAAGATGTCCCTGTGCATGCTATGGAGGCATATAGAGGGTACAGCTACAGGTGCAATCATTCTTAACCTTAGCTCCAGATGGAGGTAAGTCTTCATGATCCAGCTACTTTACCCCAAGGAAATAACCCCTGGTACTCAGTGAATAGGAGTTTGTGCGGGCCCAGAGCAATAATAAATCTATTGTTGCAAACCTGATCACACCGCAAACATCATGACACTGCATGCTGTTTTTCATTATTCATGATATCAAAAAATGCTTTATACAAATTTATTGCCTGGGGGTGTCTGTAAATAATTCATGACTGCTGCAATAATCATAAGGGTTCCAATAAGAAAAACCATCCCACCCCCACCACTGACAATTTTAACTATAATTAAATTTCAGACAATCTTTATACCTAAAAAAGACACATACTGTGAAAAAAGAGACCTGTACTTACAGATGCAGAAAATTTTAAAAATGCAAGTAATTGTGGAATACCATTGTCCCTTACATGCTAGGAGGACATTTAAATTAATGGGACAATATTTTCCCAGACAGCTGTTAAAGGTTAACCTTGGCACCAGACACTTAATGCCAGGAAAGAGCAGCAGTACCCGCTGGAGAGGAGGCTGGGTTGGCCCCACAGGCAGTCTGGATGTTTTGGAAAAGAGAAAAGCTTTTACCCCTACCAGAATTCAAACCCCAGACTGTCCAGTTTGTTGCCAAGTTGCTATATTGACTCCTCTGGTTCCTGAAAACTTTAAGTGTCAGCCCCAAATAACAAATTTCATTGAAATCCATTTCATACTTTTTGAACATGTAAATGGATGGACATGACCTCCAGTATACATGCAGGCATTTTGTGAATAAAATGCACAAAAATAAATAGATGCATAAATAATACGATAAAAATGTCATACCCTTGTAACAAGAACCCTACCTTCATAAAACATGCAGACATCTTAGAGGAAAGAAAACGTACGACCTGCCTTTGATTACAGTCATGAGAACTGTAGTCTGGATTACTTCAGATATAATGAAATTCATGGGTCCACCCAATCATTAAAACCCTGGAGTGAGTAATTGGATATTTCTGGAAAGCACATAGTACTGTATGTATATGGTGATATTCTATGTATGGCTAGATGCGTAAGGATAGTCTTCTAAACAAATATGAATTCTAAAAATACATTTAAAAAATTGGTGGAATCGATTTGGCTGAAACTCCTTAGCTGTGATAAAAAACTTCCTCAAGAAGCAGCTGCATCAATTTGAAGTTACAATTCAATGTTTCAGATACCTTGCCTCTGTCCACTACCCAGGAATGTCAAGATTCCTTAACTTCTCACGAACATCTGAGAGTACTTGGTACGAGTAAGAAAACTATATTGAAAATGTCAACCAACACACAAACCACATCCACCTGAATATAATAAGGCAATCTCTGCCTAATTCATCTGGTAAATGGAGGCCACCTTATAACTGCACATGAAGTTAAACATATTCTGTACAGGTATTTCCTTGAAAATAAGACTGTGAAGAAGAATCATCTTAAATGCAGTCATTTTACATACAGGTAAATGAGGTATTCCTGTCTGAGGACAGGTTACTAAGTAATGAAGCAAACCATACTGCAAAACAAGTGCTGTTTTTGCAGCTGGTCCATACAAATCTGCTGCTGCTACAGTAATGGCCCTTGCGTAACACATAAATTAGGAATCAAATGTTATAATACTGTGAAGAAAAATATCAACTATTAATGATGACAAAACTGTACTTGCATTTGTTAATTTCACAAATGGAAGCTCTTAGGTTCTCGCAGTGGTGTTGCCAAATATTCAAGTTAATATCACTTAATTAAAATAGGCATCATATGACAGAATTAAATGAGATGCGTGGAGGCATGAAGGAAGTCAATGAGATGCATATGTTTAATACAGACATACTGCATGACAAACACGCTCTCACAATTTCTTCTTCCTCCTTTACCTTTCACACAGTCACGTGGAAACAAACAAATGTATATCTCACATGAGTCAGATTCATTTACACACAATTCTAAACATGAAATGCAGCTTTCAACTTACTTGTTAAAAAGTTTTGTTGAGCACACTTCAGCAAACAGTCAAAAGGGTGTGTATTTTACAAAAACAAAATATTAAAAAATATACAAAATGTATCCCTCCCTCTAGTATTCTTGTAATTAGGTCTGTTTATGGCTAATCATTTTTAGCCAAAACATGCAGCCGTCTTGTTACTGAATATAAAGGTGTGTTGACTGATTCCCACATTCAATGGTGTTTAATAAAGCAAATGGGGTGTGCTACCTTAAAGTAATCTGTATTCTCATTAAACAGTAAATTAAAAATTGGAGTGTTTCATAGCAGACTTTGGTACTAGCATTGCTAAACCTTCACGTTCTGTTGCCACAGTTAGTTTAATCAGATACGTCTACAGTCTAAAAGTTGTAAACAAAAAAATTAAAGCTATTTGAAAATCGCAGGCCTCCAATTTCATGTACATCTTTGGAAAGTGTACAGATGGAATAAAACAAAAAAATCTGCATATAGTTTCCTTACTTCCAAACCATATAAAAATGTACAGAAAACTCACATTGCATACAGTAAAAAAAATTCCAACATGAGATACACAATATACTATCACCATGCCACGGTATGACTTCCAGCTTGCTGTAAAAATCCAGGTCTTGTAAAATGTTACACATCACCTTAAGGACTGGAAAAAATTCTTTGCAAAGTACAGTAAGATGTCAATTACACCTGTCCAGTAGCAGGCTCTTGTGATCATGGCAATGAATCTTCATGTTTAATGATGAAATCTACATAGCTGAGTAATAACTTCTTAAATAGCCGCCTACTTTGTGCAGTGAACTGGTTTGAGGGTATTTAAAACAGACTGGCAGGTAAGAGGGGACAAGAGAGAGGACTGAAGCTCCATACCCGCAAAGGTGTAGAGGGGATGCAGAGGTAAAATTTGTCATGTTAACAACAGCATCAAACAGAGATAAATTACAAAACCAAGCCCCTTTAAGTTTCTGGAATGCTTAACCCTTAGCTGCCGGAATTAAATCTTTTTCACCGGAATTAAATCCCCCCACCCCCAACCACTTTAGTGGCCGTTCGGCTATTTAAAGGGCTCACTGCGCGACATATATGTATATATCGTTAGGTGGCTAAGGGTTAATGAGAAACATCTGTCAGAAAACCACAAATCTTCGAGCAGAAACAATGACACTGCATCAACAATGTTTCTTCCCAAACAACACTACATCCACATTAAAAAAAAACTGTTAATATATGCTTCAGTCTAATGTACTGGTAAGCATAAGCATGCAACATTTAGGACAAGTGACAATGTGAATCCACACTCGCTTACTTGTCTTATCCCCATCATCTAAAAGGATTACATGGTCCTGATTTACAAGACCTGTAATATGCTCAGTGTAAAACCTTTGTCTGTTCAGCATAAACGTTCACAACCAATATCCATTATTTCATTCAATACATCCATTAAGCAAAGACTTGCTTGACAATTTGATACCCAGTCAGCTGGTCAAGAAATTCCCCATCTGAAAGGGACCTTAAGATTCATTAATGTGTTTACAAGAGCCCAAAATGGGCCACGTCTAAACCAGATGAATTCAATTCACATCCCCATGCCCCGCATTTTTATATTATGTTCCCTCTACACCTGTTTCTTGGAAGTGGTACTTCTTTTGATATTTTATGACTAAAATTTAGTACGCATATATCATATAAGCAGAAAACACAGCAGTGCTAGTGGTGAAGCCGAGTTCTTTACGAAGGGAAATGTGGGTATTTCTTCTTAGGTCTGCAACATATAAGCACATGCAAGCACAAAATCACTGAGCAAACCACACTCCAGTTACATTAAAATTATACACTATACCAGTATTTAATATTCACTACTATTTATCACAATTTCATTAAAATCACAAAATATGCTTGTTATTATTATGCTCACATGTGCAGTTACTATTATGTTTGGTCTCATGACAGATCTTGCCAACTTACTAACATCAAAAGTGTACCTGAGCTTTTCTGACAGATCTTCACCATGATACAGGGATATGCCATGGGGGCCAACTCCTAGCCAGGCACCTATACCACTCTCACTACTTGGTTTGCTGTGAAACAGTTCTTCACCAAAACTGTCCAAGTGTGACACCTCCTTCAATAACCAGTATTCTGCTGTTGATGGTTTCATGCCCTGGTACAATACAATAATACTGCAAAAGGTGCGCTCCACAACACAGTACACAGATTTTACCAAGGCACTCTCATACACACAAAATATCAGTTTCATGGTGCACATGTAAATTTAACTTTATTTTATGTCCACAAGAAAACTGTGGTCTTCCTTGTCCTCCTTTTAATGAAATTCATAATGCTCAAAAGCATTACATGCAGATTTCTTAAATAAAATTTCACAAACACCAGACAATAAATGTGGAAAGTATCCACAAAAATTCATTCATACCCAAGTAAAGTAGGACTTCCATTTTCAAGAAACGCAGGCATTATAAGATTTTGTGGGAAGTACCTGCATCAATATTTTTTTTTAATTGCAAGAAAATTGTAGAAAATAAAGGGCACAATTTCATTCACACTCTTTAAGTAATATATGGCTTTCACAATGAGGATTTTCACAAAATTTTTAAATGCTCAATGGCATTAGGTTTGAGACCTTCTATAGCAAATTACACCAACATCAGTCATGCAGGATGGCAATTACAGGCAAAAATTCATTTATACACATAAGTAAAGTATGACATCACTGTTGCTGTATCCTGCAGCCAATGGCTGATGCAATGATAAAATACAAGTAGGCAGA